>JACXTT010007343.1_pt1 | contig 15534 bp, 15 predicted proteins | sample 9270951 | NCBI WGS metagenome assembly JACXTT01 (sample SAMN15532306, study PRJNA645909) | rock metagenome | isolation source: weathered quartz diorite | place: Puerto Rico | collected 2017-06-21 | reverse complement strand
GGCACCCGAGCCAGCGTGCTGAAAGAGGGCGCTTCGACGAGGGCGCCGGGGGTCCCGGAGCGCGGACTCGGGCGGGTTCCACGGCCGCCTCGACCCGAGGCCGCGGCATGCGAGTCCGGCACGCAGGGGCTCCCGAGCCGCGCTCCGGGACCCTCGGCGCCCGACCACGTCGCCCTTTTTCAGCAGCCTGATCGCTAGGCGGGCCGTCCGGGTCGCAGTCCCTGCAGGAGCACGATCGCGACGCCGACCGTGATCGCCGAGTCCGCGACGTTGCACGCCGGCCAGTGGAGCCCGCGCCAGTGGAGGTCGAGGAAGTCGATCACCTCGCCGTAGCGCACGCGGCAGATGAGATTTCCGAGGGCGCCGCCGAGGATGCCGCCGAGCGCGCCCACCAGCCACGAGTGATCCGGCGGCGTCCGGCGGACGAAGGACACGAGCGCGCCGACGGCGGCGACCGTGACCGCGACGAACAGGGGCAGCCGGATTCCGGGCGGGGCCGCGGCGAGGACGCCGAAGGCCGCGCCGGTGTTGCGCACGTAGCTGAGCGCGAAGAAAGGCAGCAGATCGATCGACTTGTGCGGCACCATCGTCGCGTCGACGATCGCCTTGGTCGCCTGATCCGCGACCAGGACCGCCGCCGCCACGACGGCGGCGAGCCGGATGCGACGGTCGGTCATCCGACGACCCGGGCGCACCGGGCGCACAGCTCGGGGTGCCGCGCGTCCTCGCCGAGCTGGCGCACGTTCCAGCAGCGGGGGCATTTCGCGCCCGCCGCGCGCTCGACCCGGATGCGGAGTCCGGGGACGATGGCGCTTTCCGTCGCGCCGTCCATCCCGCCGAGGCTCACGTCGGCGACCAGGAAGATCTCGGACAGCTCGGGCGCCCGCTCCGCGAGCAGCGCCCCGAGGCCGTCGACGGCCTTGGCCCCGAGCACGATCCGCGCCTCCGAGCCCTGCTTCACGAGACCCGCCTGCCGCGCCTCCTCGAGCGCCTTCGTGACCGCGCCCCGGACGAGGAGGAGCCGCTCGAAGCGCGCGGCGACCTCGGGCGCGCGCCACGTCTCCGGCGGCCGCGCCATGCCGGCGAGAAAGACGCTCTCCGCCGGCTTGGCGCCAGGGAGGTGCCCCCAGACGTCCTCGGCGGTGAAGGAGAGCACCGGGGCCACGAGCCGGACGAGCACGTCGAGGATGCCGTGCAGCACCGTCTGTGTCGCGCGTCGTTCGGCGCCCTCGGCACGCTCGCAGTAGAGCCGGTCCTTCCGCACGTCGAGGTAGAACGCGCTCATGTCCACACTGCAGAAGTTGTTGAGGGCGTGGAAGACGACGTGGAACTCGAAATCCTCGTAGGCGGCGAGACACCGCTCGGCGAGCCCGTAGGTCCGATCGAGCGCCCAGCGCTCGAGCTCGGGCAGCCGCGCGACCGGGACGGCGTCGCGGGCCGGATCGAAGTCGTAGAGGTTCGCGAGGAGAAAGCGCGCGGTGTTGCGGACGCGCCGGTAGGCCTCGACGAAGCCGCCGAGGATCTCCTCGGAGATGCGCATCTCCTCCCGGTAATCGGTCGCCGCCACCCAGAGCCGCAGGAGCTCCGCGCCGTGCCGCTTCAGGATCTCCTCGGGCGCGACCACGTTGCCGAGCGACTTCGACATCTTCCGGCCGCTGCCGTCGACGAAGAACCCGTGCGTGATGACGATGTCGTAGGGCGCGCGATCCTCGACCGCGACGCCGGTGAGCAGCGCGCTGTGAAACCATCCGCGGTGCTGGTCGCTGCCTTCGAGGTAGAGGTCGGCGTGCCCGGCGAGCTCGCCGCGATGCTCGACCACCGCCTTCCAGCTCACTCCCGAGTCGAACCAGACGTCGAGGATGTCGGTCTCGAGGCGGAACGCGTTCCCACCGCAGCCGGGACAGTGGAGACCGGGCGGGACGAGCTCAGCGGGCGGACGCAGGAACCAGGCGTCGGCACCCTCGCGCTCGAAGATGTCGGCGACGTGGGCGCAGAGCGCCTCGCTGGCGAGCGGCTGGCCGCACGCCTCGCAGTAGGCGGCGACCACCGGCACGCCCCAGTCGCGCTGCCGCGAGATGCACCAGTCCGGACGGGTCGCGATCATGTTCGCGATCCGCTCGCGCCCCCAGCCGGGGATCCAGCGCACGCGCTCGATCTCCGCGAGCGCCCGGCGCCTGAGCGCGCCGCGCTCCATGCCGATGAACCACTGCTCGGTGGCGCGGAAGAGGACCGGGTTCTTGCACCGCCAGCAGTGCGGATAGCTGTGCGCCACCGTCTCGGCGAGGAGGAGGTTCCCTGTTTTCGCGAGGTGCTCGACGATCTTCGGGTTCGCGTCGAAGACCCCGAGGCCGGCCCACTCGGGGACCTCGTCGGTGAACCGCCCTCGCGCGTCGACCGGCGCGAGGACATCGAGCCCGTAGCGAACGCCGGTCTCGTAGTCCTCCTGCCCGTGCCCGGGCGCGGTGTGCACCAGACCCGTGCCGGTCTCGAGCGTCACGTAGTCCGCGAGCACGATCGGGACGGTGCGCTCGATCCACGGATGACGGCAGCGCGCGCCTTCGAGCGCACGGCCGACGAAGCGGGCGAGGAAGCGGGCCTCGCCGAGCCGGTCGGCGAGCGCGGGCAGGAGGGCCGCGGCGACGACGAGAGCGCGCGTCCCGAACGTCGCCGCGACGTACTCGTGGTCCGGGTGGACCGCCACTGCGAGGCTTGCAGGCAGCGTCCACGGCGTCGTCGTCCAGATGGCGGCGGCAGGCGCCGTCATGCCCTCGAGCACCTTGGGCAGGGGTTCGACGAACGGGTAGGCGACGTACACCGACGGCGACACGTCGTCGCGGTACTCGACCTCGGCCTCGGCGAGCGCGGTCATGCACGAGGCACACCACAGCACCGGCTTCTTCCCGCGGTAGACCAGGCCCGCGGCGAGGCACCGCCCGAGCGCGCGAATCTCCTCTGCCTCGTAGCTCGGATCCGTGGTGAGGTACGGGCGCTCCCAGTCCCCGAGCACGCCGAGGCGCCGGAACTCCTCCCGCTGGACCGCGACGAACCGGTCCGCATAGGCGCGACAGCGCGCCCGGATCTCGCTCTTCGGCAGCGCTTCCTTCTTCGCGCGTCCGATCTCCTTCTCGACGTTCAGCTCGATCGGCAACCCGTGGCAGTCCCAGCCCGGCACGTACGGCGCGAGCCGGCCCGTCATGGCGCGATGCTTCACGATGATGTCCTTCAGCACCTTGTTGAGGGCGGTGCCGAGGTGGATGTGACCGTTCGCGTACGGCGGCCCATCGTGAAGGACGAAACGCGGGCGGCCGGCGTTCCGCTCCTGCAGACGCTCGTAGAGGCGGCCCTCGCTCCAGCGACGCACCATCTCCGGCTCCCGCTGGGCGAGGTTCGCCTTCATCGGGAAGTCGGTGCGCGGCAGGTTGAGCGTCGCCTTCCAGTCCATCGGGGGACCGATCACGCTAGCAGTGGGATCCGGCCCTTTCAAAGGGACGCGCGCGGTGCGAACGCCTCGAGCGTGCGCTCGACCGCCGCGGCGCGCGACTCGCCGACCGGATTCGGAAACACGATCGCGAGCGTCGCGCCCGCCATCCGGTACGCACGGAGTCGCTCGCGACAGCGCGCGGGATCACCGACCAGCGTGACGGCGTCGGCCATCGCGTCGGTCACCGCGCGCTCCGCCGCGGCGACGTCGCGCGTGCGCCACGCCGCGCGGACGGCGTCGACCTCGGCCCGGAAGCCGCTCTCCGCGAGCATGTTTCCGTAGAACGGCAGGTTCGCGTAGCGGGCGAGCATCCGCTTCGCCTCGTGGAGCGCCGCGGGACGGTCGTCGGAGAGATAGGAGGTCGTGAAGTGACAGACCTCGAGCGCGCCCGCGTCCCGCCCGGCGCGCGTCGCTCCGCGGCGGAGCGCGGAGAGCGCCCGCGGATAGCGGGAGAGCGGAAAGAGGTTGAAGATGGGGCCGTCGCTCAGCTCCCCGGCGAGCTCGACCATACGCGGCGCGAGCGCCGCGGCGAGCATCTTCGGCGGGGTCGCCGGGCGCGGCTGGAGCGGGCCCCTCGTCCACGACGCGCTCAGCGTGCCGATCACCCTGCGCATCGTGCCGAGCGGGTCGCTCATGTCGATGCCGAGCGGCTCGTTCACGATCCGATGGCCGACGCCGAGACCGAGGAGGAGCCGTCCGCCCGAGAACTCCTGCACGGCAGCCGCCTGCGCGGCGAGGAGCGTCGGCTGGCGGAGGTAGACGTTCGTGATCGCCGTCCCGACGCGGAGCCGCCGCGTCGCCTGCGCAACCGCCTGCGCGTACGCGAGCGAGTCGCAGTGCGACTCCGGGATGAAGACGGCCTCGTAGCCGAGCGCCTCGGCGCGCCCGCACCAGGCGACGAGCTCGCGGGGTCCGGCGTCCCGCAGCGGGGAGAAGGCGAGCGCGATACGATCCATCGTCGAGCCAATAGCGCGCGCGGCGGCGTTGCGGCAACGGCGTCGCTCCGCTACACGAGCGCCGTGGCCAGGCGGATGCTCCTCCACTTCCAGAAGGGCGGCTTTCCCGCCTTCGAGAAGGCCGACGAGCAGGGCATGCCACAGCCGTGCGCGCTCGGCGTGCCCTGGGTGAACCCCGACACCCAGCGCACACTCGCGCGGCTCAGGATCCCTCGGACGGATCCGTGGGGCCGCCCGCTGCCCGAGCCCGAGGCGGAGGAGGAAGTCCCCGGCTCACGATAGGCGGCGGCGCCGCGGCGCCCGCCGGGCCGCGTCGTCCTCGAACAGCACCCGCGCGCTTCCCCGCCAGTGCTTGCGGATCCCGAAGAAGTAGCAGCAGAGTTCGCTGTCCATGTCGTTGTGGAACGTGCGCTGGCGGCCGTCGCCGAACATGACGCGCACGAGACAGGTGCCGCCGTCGAGGATCGACGTCATCTCCTCGACGACCGTGCCCTCGCCCCACTCCTCGTGGTCGGCGTGGACGACGTGGTCGCCGAGCCGCAGGTAGAGCCGCCGGGACGTCACGCGATCCAATCTACCGGGGACGTCGGGGCGGACGCCATACTTCCATCAGAAGGACGATCCGCCCTCGGGAGCGATGTCGATCCGCGTTCCGACGACGACGACCGGCACGATGCGCCGCCCGCGCGTCACCTTGAGGAGCTCGGGGATCGCTTCCGGCCGTTCGGTCAGGTTGATCTCGCGCACCGGTGTCCCGTCCGCCGCGAGCTGCGCGCGCTTGGCGTCACAATGGGGGCATCCGGTCCGTGTGTAGAGGACGACGGCCACACCGGCCTCAGGGCGCTTCGATGCCGGCGATCAGGGTCGCCGCGGCGCTGAACATGCCGCCGAGCCCGTGGCAGAGCGCGATCTTGCAGCCCTTCACCTGCCGTGGGCCGCACTCGCCGCGGAGCTGGCGGACGGCCTCGACCAGCGTGAACATGCCGTACATCCCGCTGTGCGTGTACGAGAGCCCACCGCCGTTGGTGTTCATCGGGAACGCGCCGCCCGGCGCGGTACGTTGCCCGGCGACGAAAGCGCCGCCCTCGCCCGGCTTGCAGAAGCCGAGCGCCTCCAGCGCCATCACGGGCACGATCGTGAACGCGTCGTAGAGCTCCGCGACGTCGACGTCGGCAGGCGTGACGCCCGCCATCGCGAACGCCCGCTCGCCGGCCATCCGGGCGGCGTCCCAGCGCGCGAAGTCCGGCATCTGGCTGACGATGACATGAGTGGAAGCCTCGCCCGTCCCCAATACCCACACCGGCTTCCTCGCGCAGTCACGCGCCCGCTCGGCGGAGGTGACGACCACCGCGCCCCCCGCATCGGTGACGAGGCAGCAGTCGAGAAGGTGAAGCGGCCAGGAGATCATCCGCGACGCGAGCACATCCTCCACCGTGAGCGGGTCGCGCATGAGCGCGCGCGGGTTCAGCTGCGCCCACTTCCGCGTCGCGACGGCGACCTCGGCGAGCTGCTCGCTCGTCGTCCCGAACTCGTGCATGTGGCGCGCGGCGGCGAGTGCGTACCCGGTCGGCGGCCCCGCGAGCCCGAAGGGCTGCTCGAACTGGAGCCGCCACGAGTCGGGCCCGAAGCGCGTCCCCGGCATGCCGACGCGGGAGGCGCCGCTCTCGCCGTGCGTGACGAGCGCCGTCTCGCACACCCCGGCGTCGATCGCCGCCATCGCGTGCTGCACGTGCGCGATGAACGAGCACCCGCCGATCTGCGTCCCATCGATGTAGCGCGGGCGGATCCCCATGTACTCGGCCGTCTCGGACGCCATCCAGAGGCCGGCGCTGAAGACCGCGTCGACGTCGTCCTTGGCGAGACCCGCGTCGGCGAGCGCGTTCCGCGCCGCCTCGGCGTGCAGCTGGAACGCGGATTTGTGCGGCAGCTTCCCGTGCTCGTCCGACTCGCCGGCGCCGACGATCGCGACGCGGCCGCGCATGCGGCGGAGCTCGCGGGTCATGACGCCGGACGGAAGCGCGGCAGCGCGAGCTCGGTGGAGACGTCCTCGAACACGACCTCGACCGGCATCCCGATACGGATGTGCGCGGGATCGGGCTCGACCCCGACGAGATTGGTCATCAAGCGCGCACCCTCGGCGAGCTCGACGATCGCGATGACGTACGGCGTCCCGAGCGGGAAGTCCCGCTGACCACGATGGACGACGGTGAAGGTGTGCAGCGTCCCGCGTCCGCTGACGCGCCGCCACGCCAGGTCCGCCGCGAAGCAGTGCGGGCACACCGCGCGGGGATAGAAGACGTGGCGTCCGCACGCGTTGCAGCGCTGGAGCACGAGCTCGTGGCGGTGCGCCGCTTCCCAGAACGACCGCGTCTCGGGCGTCGGAACCGGGATCGGACCGTTGTACTGCGCCATGCGCCTCGTGATGGACTTGACGGGCCCGGCGGCTTATAGAAGCTCGTCTCGGAAGCGGTCAAGCCGCATGCGAACGCCGCTCGCCGTCCTCGCGCTCCTCTCCCTGGCAGCTGTCGCGCTCGCCGCCGACGACGTCGTCTCGTGGGACGAGGCCGACAAGCACATCGGCGAGGAGACGACGGTCGAGGGACGCGTCGTCGACGTCCACTGCTCGCAGCTCTCCTGCCTGCTCGCGTTCGAGCCGAGCTTCAACCGCTTCACCGCCGTGGTCCAGGCGCGCAGCTTCGACGTCTTCCCGCCCGCCGAGCTCGCGGACCGGTACAAGGGGAAGCGCGTGCTGGTCCACGGCAAGATCGAGGCGCGCGACTCGAAGCCCGAGATCGTGATCGACAAGCCGGAGAACATCACGCTCGCGGGCGCGAAGGCGCGTGCGCAGCGACCGGCGGAGAACGCCGCGCGCGGGGAGACCGAGACGGCCGAGCGGCTCGCCGACGTGCTCGAGCGCATCCAGGAGCTCACCGAGCGCATGGCCGCCGTGCAGGAGCGGATGGAGACGCTCATCGGCGAGCTCGAGCAACGGACGGCCGCGCTCGCGGCCGCGCAGGCGAGCCAGCCAGCGCCGCCCCCGCCGCCGAGCTACGGCGAACCGCAGCCGCGACCTGCCTACGAGGCGCTGCGCACCGTGAAGCGCGGCATGTCGCGCTCCGACGTCCAGCGTCTGGTGGGCGCGCCCGAGTACGTCGAGAACGGTGGCGGCGGCTGGACGACCTGGTACTACGGCTACGGTCGGAGCGTCAGCTTCGACGCGCGCGGGCGCGTGCAGGCGTTCGTCGGGTTCCCGGCGCCTTGAAGCCGACCCCCCGAGCTCACGTACGCGCGCGGAGGCGATCGACCAGCTGGGGCAGCACCTCTCCGGCGGGGCCGCGCAGCGAGTGGCGGCAGAGTGTCGTGATCTCCGACTCGTACGGATTCACCTCGAGGAGATCGCCGCCGCGCTGGTGAATCGCGATGGGGAACTGCGCGGCCGGGTACACCGTCGCCGACGTGCCGGCGACGATCATGCAGTCGGCGCGCTCACCCTCCTCGAAGCACTGCTCGAGCACGTCCGGCGGGATGGGCTCGCCGAACGAGACGGTGTCGCTCTTCAGGATGCCGCGGCAGCGCGGACAGCGGGGCGGAAGCTCGGCGAAGTCGATCGCCTCGCGCGCGTAGCGGGTGACGCATTCGATGCAGCGGATCAGCGTCGCGTTGCCGTGGATCTCGAGCAGCCGCTGGCTGCCGGCCAGCCGATGCAGATTGTCGACGTTCTGCGTGATCGTGCACTTGAGGATACCGAGGTCCTCGAGCTCGACCAGGGCCTCGTGGCCCGGGTTCGGCCGCGCGGCGGTGAGCGCTTCCCAGAGCTCGCGCATCGGTCCGGACGGGTTCAGCCGTTCCTCCCACGCGCGTCGTGGATCGGCGAGAAAGCGCTGGTAGCCGTCCATCGGCGGCTCGCCGTGGCGCGTCCACAGTCCGCCGGGACCACGGAAGGGCGGGATGCCACTCTCCACCGAGAGCCCTGCGCCGGTGAGAGCGATCGCGTAGCGCGCACGCGCGAGACATTCGGCCGCGCGATCGAGGACGTCTACGTCCCACGCTTCCATCGACGGCGCCCGACTGTCGCGCCGGAGGCGGCCGCTGTCAACCGCGGGCGGCGGGGCGTCGCCGGTTGACACACGATCGCGGGGCGGTATTTGCCTCGGTGGCATGTCGGCCCTCCGCACGTCCGTCGCCGGCGTGATCGTCGCCGGCGGACGCGCCTCGCGCATGGGTGGACGTGACAAGGCGTTCGCCGCCGTCGGCGGCGAGCCGATCGCGGTGCGGACGATCCGGCTCTTCCATCGCCTGTTCCCCCAGGTGCTGGTGGCGACGAACCGGCCGGAGCGCTTCCGCGGGCTCGGCGTCGAGACGGTCGCGGACGTCTATCCCGGCTCGGGCCCGCTCGCCGGCATCCACGCCGCGCTCCTCGCGAGCCGCCATCCGCACGCGTTCGTCGCGGCCTGCGACATGCCGGGGCTCGAGGCCGGCGTGATCCGCTTTCTGGTCGATCGCATCCGCGGACAGGACGCGATCGTCCCCCGCTGGGAAGGCGACATCGAGCCGCTGCACGCCATCTATGCCGTCCGCTGCCTTCCGGCGATCGAAGCGAGCCTCGGTGCGGGTCGTTACGCGCTCCGCGACTTCCTCGGCGGAATCGACGTCGACTACGTGACCGAGGTGGAGCTGCGCGCGGTGCGAGGCGCCGCTCAGAGCCTCACCAACGTGAACACCCCCGAGGAGCTCGCCGCCGTCGGCGGCCGCTTCGAGGAGCTCGAGCGCTGAGCGGCGCGCCGGGCGACGAGCCGATCGACGTCCTCGACGACGACGGCCGTCCGATCGGGATCGTGCCGCGCCGCGAGATGCGCGCGCGCCGTCTCCCGCACCGGGCGACGTACGTCCTGGTCTTCAACCGCCGCGGCGAGCTGTTCGTGCACCTGCGCGCCGCCGGCAAGGACATCTATCCCTCGCACTGGGACGTCGCCGCGGGCGGCATCCCGCTCGCCGGTGAGTCGTTCGACGAGTGCGCGCAGCGGGAGGTCCGCGAGGAGCTCGGCGTCGACGTCGCGCCGGCGCCGCTCTTCCCCTTCCGCTACGCCGACGACCGGACGATCGTGCACGGCATGGTCTACCGCGCGCTTCACGAGGGTCCGTTCACCCTCCAGCCCGACGAGGTCGTCCGCGGCGAGTTCGTGCCGCTGACCGAGATTTCCACCCGTACCGCGCGCGAGCCCTTCTGCCCCGACGGCCTCGCGGCGCTACACGAGTATCGCCGCCGACACGGTTACTAGAGTCTGATCAGTATCCGCTGCCCCGGCTGTAGCGCGGCGGAGCGAAGGCCGTTCGTGACGCGGAGCGCGCCGAGCGACACGCCGTGGCGGCGTGCGACGCGGTAGAGCGTGTCGCCACGCTTCACCCGGTACTCGACCATGCGGGCCGCCGACAGCTCGGGGAAGTACCGGCCGGCGTTCCGCATGACGTGGAGGGCGGCCACGAACTGCGCGTAGAAGTTCCGCGACGCGAAGCCGAAGCTCGGCCCGCGGTAGTTCGCGACGAGGACGCCGAGGTCGTCGGATCCGAGGAGCGCTCGCGCGCGCTGAAGCCCCGAGAGCCCGTGGTTGTAGGCGGTGAGCGCGAGCGGCCAGCTCGGGAGCGCGTCGCGCAGCTCGCGGAGATGGCACGCGGCCGCCTCGCTCGCACGCGCGGGATCCGTCCGCTCGTCGGTCGCACCCGACACCCGGATGAAGCGACGCGCGGTCGCCGGCGTGAGCTGCCAGAGCCCGACCGCCCCAGCTCGCGACACGGCCTGCGGGTGATACGACGACTCGACGAGCGGGAGCGCCGCGAGCGCCGGCGGAAGATCCTCGCGACGGAGCGCGCGCTCGACGATCGACCGATAGAGGCGCTGCGCCGCGAGCGCGCCGGCGAAGGCCTCGCGCAGGCCGACCTGCACGTGCACGTGCGGTGACGGCGGGGCCTCCGCGACACCCACACCGGGACCGCGGAGGCCCGCGAGGAGGAGGCGATCCTCGACCGTCCGGACATGGGCCGCGAGGCCGGGCGCCCGAGCGGGGACGACGTCGTAGACGATCCACGGCTCGCGGCGATCGTGGATCACGGCGTCCTCCCGCGTGTAATGGGTGAACACCTCGATCCAGAAGCGGACCGCCGGCACGAGCGCCGCGGGCACGGGGAACTCGTCCGGCGCCGCAGCGCGGGCGCGCGTCGGACTGACGAGGAGCGTCATGGCGAGCGCCGCGCCGAGCCTCGCCTCCCTTCTCCCTGCTCCACCCCACCACCGCCCCCTCGTTCGGCCGGTCCGCTGGACCACGGCACCTCCCGGGGTTCGTGTGTCGTTATGGAGGCGGCGTTCTTACGACATGCCCGGCGCGCAACGCAACCCCTCGACGATTATTGACACCGCGCGACGACCCTTCTTATAAAGCCGCGGCCTTGCATTCGGCGTGATTCGGGCGAGCTCGATCGCGGCGGCATCGCGGTCACGAAACGCAGCGGAGGCGAGCATGACGATGGCGACGCGACGGCCCCGGCGCGCGCGGCGATGGATCGCGGTCGGGCTGGCCCTCCTCGGCGTCCTCCTGCCCCGTCCCGGGCGGGCGCTGAGCCTCGACGATCGGGGCGAGATGCGTTTCGGGATGCGCGCCTACAACTCGGTCCGCGTCGGCACGCAGAAGATGAACGACTCCGAGGACCCGCTCACCTTCCCGGGCTCCGGCGCCGGTCACATCCGGCAGCACCGCTACTTCCTCGAGCTGAAGCTCGACCACGACATCCGGCGGCTCGGCACGACGACGAAGGGCCTCGCCTGGCTGCTCGGATGGATCAACCCGAACAAGCTCTCCTACAGCGTGCAGTACCGGGGCGAGGGCGAGGGCATCTACGACTACGGCCCCGCCGAGTTCAGCGACCAGGCCGAGAAGCTACGGCACGTGCGCGTCAACCTGCCGATCACGGTGGGCACCCCCTTCGCGACGCTCGCGCACATAAAGACGAATCTTCTTGCGCCGGAGCTCATCCGCGAGCGCATCGACCGCCTGCGCGCCCTCGGGCGCCAGCGCCACCGGCTCTTCCTCGCCTACCTCGACTTCGAGAAGGGCCCGGTCTTCGTCCGCGCCGGGCGGCAGATCCTCGCCTGGGGAGAGACGGACATCTTCCGGCTCCTCGACAACATCAATCCACTCGACGACTCCTTCGGCGGGTTCTTCATCGACCTCGACGAGCGGCGCCTGCCCCTCGACATGGTCCGCGGCAGTTATCACTTCGGCTCCGTCGGTCCGCTGAACGACGTCTTCCTCGAGGGCTTCGGCGCGCTCGGTAACCGCGTGGCGACCCATCCGGGCATCCCGCCGGGATCGCCGTGGGCGCCGGGCGGGCTCGCCTCCCCGAACCCCGCGATCCGGACCTCCGTGGACGTGCCGGCCGACACCGACTTCCGCGGCGGCGGGCGGCTCGTCTTCACGCACGGCGACGTGACCTACTCGCTCGCGCGCTACTACACGTATCTGGACGTGCCGGGCGTCCGCTTCACGCTGCCCGGGCGCGTGCAGCTTCCGGGCGACCCGGTCCCGAGCAACTTCCCCCGCTTCCGGAACGAGATCCTGGCGCTCCAGCGCTTCCCGCGCGTGCCGATCACCGGTGCGTCGGCCACCTTCCCGATCCCCCGCTACTATGCGGTCGTCCGCTCGGAGGCGGCGTGGTTCCAGGGCGAGCCGATGAACCGTCAGGGCCGCGGCAGCGATCTCGACGCGCTCTGCCCGAGCCTCTGCCCGCAGGGCAAGACCGGGGTCCAGCGGCTGCGCAGCGCGGACAACACGGAGGGCGGACTGGACCCGTTCCTCTATCCGCGCTTCCTCGACACCACGCGGAACAAGCCGTACAACGGCCGCCTCCTCCAGCGCGACACCTTCAACTTCGCGTTCGGCCTCGACGTCAACCGGTACGTCCGCTGGCTGAACCCGCAGCAGACGTTCTTCATCACGACGCAGTTCTTCTACAAGCACGTCTTCGACTCGCCGGGCGACCTGGTCCTGCCGGTCCCCTACCGGAACCTGCCCGTCTCGGACACCTTCCTGATCCTCGGAACGAAGGGGCCGGGCGCTCTCGGCTGCGCGACCGGGCCCGGGGGAAAGCGCGAGCCCTGCAAGCTCCGCCCCCGCCTCTTTCACCTGGCCGACGATCGCTTCTTGCAGACCCTGCTGATCAACACCTCGTACTACGGGGGCCGCATCATCCCCTCGTACGGTATGTTCTACGACTGGCAGGGCGCCATCGTGTTCCAGCCCGGGGTGGCGTACGTGCGCGACCCGTTCCGCTTCATCACCGACTACACGCGGGTCGAGGGCGCGCCGACGGGGCAGTTTGGCGCGGTGCGCGATCGCGACAACGTGCGCTTCCAGGTCGAGTACGTCTTTTAGGACGGCACTTCGGGCTGAACGGCTGCGAGCCGGCCCGAGCGGTCGGAAACCCGTTGACACCCGAAAGCACCCGCGGCTAAACGCCCGCAGGTTGGCCATGAAGCCCCGCATCGTCGTACTCGCCGCGATCTTCCTCGCTCCCGTCTTCGCATGGTCTGCGCCGGTGACGCTGCGCGAGGTCCGTCAGGGCCTCTTCGCCACCTGCGTCGTCGGGGAGCGCGATGCGTGGATGGTGGGCGAGCTCGGCCGCATCTTCCACACCGCCGACGGTGGCGAGACCTGGGAGCGCCAGGACGCCGGCACGAAGCGTCCCTTCCTCGCGATGTCGTGTCTGGACGCGCGCACCGCGTGGATCGCCGGCAAGGAGGGCATCGTCTACGGCACGAGCGACGGCGGCGCGACGTGGAAGCCCGCGCAGACCGGCTCGACCCGCCACGTGTTCAGCCTCGCGTTCGCGACCCACGAGCGCGGCCACGGCGCCGGCGACTTCGGCACCATGATCCACACCGAGGACGGCGGCCGGACGTGGACCGTCATGCAGGTGCCGCCGGAGGTCCAGCTGCCCGAGAGCGCTTTCGACACCGGCGTCGATCCGGGCGACATCAATCTCTACGGCATGTCGTACGCCGACGCCGACCACCTCTGGATCGTCGGCGAGTTCGGGACGATCATGGCGAGCGCCGACGGGGGGCGCACCTTCCACCAGCAGCACGCGCCGATCGAGAGCACGCTGTCCGGCGTGCACTTCACCGACACGCAGCACGGCTGGGCGGTCGGGATCGACGCCACCATTCTGCGCACGAACGACGGCGGCGCGACCTGGTCGGCCGAGGCGCCGCCGATCGTGCAGCGCTCGTTCTACGACGTCGTCGTGCGCGGCCAGTACGGCTGGATCGTGGGTAGCTCCGGCACGATGCTGCGCACCACCGACGGAGGCGCCACCTGGACGGTCGAACCCGTGCCGATCCAGCTGGCCGCCAACTGGCTCCGCTCGGTCGCGGTGACGGCCGACGGGCGCGGCCTCGCCGTCGGCGCGGAGGGCCTCGTCTTCCGTCTGGACCGCGCGGCGATCCGCCGCCTCGGGGAGCGCGAGAGAGGACTATGATCCCGAAGCGCTGGATCGAGGCGTACCTCTGGTTCCTCCTCCGGAACCGGCTCGTGGTCAGTATCGTGGTCGCGATCATGACGCTCTTCTTCGCCTACGAGACGACGCGCGTGAAGGTCGTCCCGCAGTTCCTCGACTTCTATCCCGGCGCCAGCAAGGTGAGCTTCTTCGGCCACGAATGGACCTGGCGGAAGGGCCATCCGTACATCCAGATCTACCAGGACTTCCGGCACATGTTCGGGAGCGCGAACATCTTCCAGTTCATCATCGAGGTGAAGCACGGCGACATCTACAACCCGACGACGCTCCAGAAGATCGACACCGCGACGAAGCGGCTGGTCGAGACGAAGGGCGTCATCCCGTACCAGATCCTCTCGATCGCGCACCCGCGGATGAAGAGCATCACCACCTACGGGGGCGCGATCCAGGTGCGCGAGGTCTACTTCCCGGGCGTCCCGCAGACACAGGAGGACGCCGACCGCGTCAAGTTCGCGGTCTACTCGACGAAGGGCATCCGCGGCCTCTACGTCGCGCAGGACGACACCGCCGCGCTGGTGAGCGCCGGGTTCTGGGAGGAGGAGCTCGACTTCAACTATCTCTACGACCGCATGATGCAGCTCAAGTCCGAGATCGAGGACGACAACCACGTCGTCTACATCACCGGGTTCCCGTGGCTCTACACCTCGATCCAGCGCTACGTGCCGCAGGTGGCCGAGGTGTTCCTGCTCACCGTCGCGGCGCTCGGCTTCCTCCTCTGGAACTACTTCCGCACGTGGACCGGCATCTGGGTGCCGATGTTCTCGGGGCTTCTCTCCGGCATCTGGGCGCTCGCGTTCGGGCCGCTCCTCGGCCTCAACCTCGACCCGCTCGTCCTCGTGATCCCGATCTTCCTGACCGCCCGCGCGCTCTCCCACTCGGTCCAGTCGATGGACCGCTACCACGAGGAGTACCACCGCCTCGGCGACAAGCAGGCGGCGATCGTCGAGTCGTACTCGCACCTCTTCCCGCCCGCGATCGCGTCGATCCTGGCCGATGGCTTCGGCATCCTCGTGGTCGCGATCGCGCCCATCCCGCTCATCCAGAAGGTGGCGGTGTTCTCGAGCTTCTGGGTGATCTCGATCTTCGTGAGCGTCGTCACGCTCCACCCGATCATCCTGTCGGTGATCAATCCGCCCGGCGTGCACGCGGCGCGCTATCCGGCGTGGGCGCGGTGGCTCGGGCACGGCCTGCTCGCGCTGGTCGCGACGCTCTTCCTCGCGCGGGTGCTCCACATCTCGTTCGCGCTCCTCGGGCCGTGGAAGACCGGCGCCGCGCTCGCCGTCTGTGCGATCCTCTACGCGTTCCACCGGCAGATCTACGACGGGATCACGCATGCCGTGATCGCCGCCAGCGCCGGGTGGCGCCGGTGGGCGGTCGCGGGCCTGTCGATCGCGCTCTACCTCCTCTGCCCGCAGTGGGGCTGGCGCCTCAAGGTGGGCGACATGACGCCCGGCGCCGCCCTCCTCTTCCCCGACCACCCCTACAACGTCGCCTACGCCAAGCTGAACGAGAAGTTCCTCGGCGCGAGCC
>JACXTT010007342.1_pt1 | contig 15538 bp, 9 predicted proteins | sample 9270951 | NCBI WGS metagenome assembly JACXTT01 (sample SAMN15532306, study PRJNA645909) | rock metagenome | isolation source: weathered quartz diorite | place: Puerto Rico | collected 2017-06-21 | reverse complement strand
CACGCCACCGGCGACGGAGTCACTTGTAAGCGGTTGCTGATTAGGTAGGTCGTCAGCCGGTGCCGGGCCTTTCGGCGGCGTTCACGTCGGTACCCCCCACCCCGCCACCCCGCCGCCCCCGGCGGCGCCTATCCCAGGCACCGCGCAGGAGTTCGACTTCTCGACCGCCGACATTGTCACCAATCCCGAGGATCAGAAGAAGATCCAACAGTACCTTGCCGACGGCGATCAGGCATTCGAGGCGGCGGACTACCAGCGGGCCATCGATCTCTGGTCGCGCATTTTTCTCATCGACGTCACCAACGAAGAAGCGTCGCAGCGCATCGAGAAGACGAAGGCCAAGCGGCGCGACGTGGAGTCGAAGGTCGACGGCGCGCTCGCCACCGGCATTCAGGCCTTCGAGCGCAAGGACAAGGAGGGGGCGCGCTCGCGATTCAACGAGGTGCTGCGCCTCGACCCGCACAACCCTACGGCGCTCGGCTATCTCGATCGCTTGACGGACACGGTAGCCGAGGGTGGCGCGGGCGCCTACGAGGCGCCGTACATCCCCCCGCCGCCGCCCGCCTCGCCGAAGAAGGACATCTTCGACGACGACCTCGGCCTGAGCGGCTCGTACGAAGCCGCGCCGCTCGTCCCGCCGGCTCCCGCGCCGAAAGCGGCGAAGACGGCGGTGCCGCCGGCCAAAGCGAAGGCGAAGCGCAGCGCGCCGATGGGTGTCATCGCCACCGTCCTCGGCGTTCTTGTCCTGGTCGCCGGCGGCTGGTTCGCCTGGTCGAAGTTCAAGCCGGCGAAGCCGGTCTACGATCCGGCAGCCACGCAGGCGATCTTCACGCGCGCCACGACATTCGCTGGCCGCGGAAAGTTCGATCAGGCCATCGCCCTGCTGAAGGATGTCAAGCCCGACGACCCGCAGCACGACCGCGCGCTGCAGATGATCGCTGACCTGCAGCAGAAGAAATCGCAGGCCTCGGAGCTGGTCGCCGGCCGCCCGGCCGAAGCCGTCTACCAGGAGTCGATGAACAGCGGAAAGACGGCGTTCGACGCGCACGACTACGCGGCGGCCAAGAGCGCCTTCGAGACCGCGGCGCGCGTCAAGCCGCTCCCGCCCGACATGCAGGCGCTGTATGACCAGGCATCGCAGCAGACGGCCAAGCTCGACGGCGCCAAGTCGTTGTTCCGAGAGCGGAAGTTCCGCGACGCCATCGTCCAGCTCGAACAGCTCGCGCTGACCGACCCGCAGAATGCATCGGTCAAGCGGATGATCAGCGACGCGCACTTCGACCTCGGCGCGCAGGCGCTGCAGAGCGAGCACCTCCCCGAGGCCATCAAGGAGTTCGACGAAGTCCTCAAGGCCAATGCCAACGACGAGCTGGCCAAGCGGAGCAAGACGCTCGCGGAGCGATACAATGGGCAGCCAAAGGATTTGCTTTATCAGATTTACGTGAAGTACTTGCCGATAAGGACTGCTGGATAGTTGGGATTGGGTGGGAGGGGCGCATGAAATTCGACGAGGTCGAGCTCGAGGCGATGCCATTCGACGTCCCCGCCCTCACGCAGCCGTCCGCCGACAGCGACGCCCCGCGGTTCAAACGCCTCGCCGCGCTGCTCATCGATCTCTCGCTGTTCGCCGCGCTCGCGTTGGCGCTCTCGCCGCTTCTCCCCGCATCGCTGAACCGTCTCGCCCTCGGCGCGCTGGCCGGGTTCGTGGTGGTGGTGTCGTACTACTACTACGTCGGCACGTGGCTGCTGTGGGGGAAGACCATCGGCGGCGCGATCTTCGACGTGCGCGTTGTCTCCTCCCGCGTCCCCGCCATGGCGCTGAAGAACGCCTCCCTCCGCTGGCTCGGGCTCTACTTCTCACTCGCTACGGGGGGGCTGGGGTTCATGCTCGCGGCGCTGCCGTCGCGGCTCTCGCTGGCGGACCGGATCTCACGGACGCGGTGTATCGCAGGATAAGCCGGGCCCCTCATCCGCCCCTCCGCTGCGGTCAGGGCACCTTCTCCCGCTCACGCGGGAGAAGGAAACTGGGCCCCCGCGTGAGCGGGAGAGGGTGGCCCTGAGCGTAGCGAAGGGGCCGGGTGAGGGTTCGCGCTACGTAGTCGTCTCGCGAATCTTCAACTGCTCCTCCACCCAGGGCGGCGGCGCGGCCGCGCCGGCGCTCGGCATGACCATCGTGGCCGTCGGGCGCAGGCGATCGCGCACTTCGTGCACGAACTGGCCGACGGTGTCGAACGTGCGCGCCTTCGGAATCCAGATCTCATCGTCGAGCGGCGGATAGTTGCCGCAGATCTCGTTGATCACGTGGCGGCCGAGGGCGCGGTAGCTCTCGAATTGTGACTCGCTGAAGAACTGGTCCGCGGTGGTCTCGTGCGGGAAGGTAATCGATTCCTGCGCGTAGTTGTAGACGTCGGTGGGGAAGTAGTGCTCGTCGTAGAGACCGGGCTTGACGTAGACGAGCACGCCGTCCTTCTTCGGATCGTTGCCGTCGATGGCGCTGTAGCGGATGGTGCCGATGGCGAGGTAGCGGCCGTGTGTGAATTTGGCCGGCGTCTCGCGCGGCTGCATGGAGATCTCGCGGATGTCGATGGGGACGCCGAGGTCCGTGCGGATCTTGCGGATGGCGTTGCCGAGGTCCTCGAAGGTGAACTTCGGGTCGCAGCCGCCGTCGCTTACCACGATGTAGCGCGAGCGGCGCAGCACCATCTCGTATAGCGCGAGGTTCTCGAAATGGCCGCCGTCGGAGAGGTTGACCCAGGCGTACGCGTCGTTGGTCTGGCCGGTCAACTCCTTGAACAGCAGGCGGACGTTGGTCCACGGATGCGCGCGGTGGTAGGCGCGGCGACCGGCGACGCCGGGGTTGCCCAGCCACCATCCGAGGCGGAGGTTGAGCAGGGTGAGGAGGAAGGCCATCGGCGGCGACGAGTTGTAGCCCTGGTTCGGGCTGACCGCCGCGCCGGAGATGGTCACCGCGGTGCCGAGGGAGATGCCCTCGGGTCCGCCGTACGTGCGGGAGTCGCGATAGCCGACATACAGACTGCCGGAGTGTAGCGGCGAGACGGTGAACGACTCCCCCTTCCGCTGCTGCCAATTGATCTTCTGGCCGGTGGTGAGGTTGAGCGTGCCGTTGATGACGTGCATCGGGCCGCGCGGCTGCGTGGCTCCGATGGGGAAGAAGGCTGCGAAGATCTCGCGGTTGCGCCCCATGCGCGATTTCGACTTCGCTCTCCTGGCCGCCTCGGGGGCGAGCGCGGCGAGATCGACGTCGAGCAGCACGGCGTTGACGCAGAGGATCAATTGATCGCGAAGGGCGGAGTCGACCTCCGCGCCGCGCTTGAGCTTCCACTGCGTTACCGTGCCGAGCCGGTTCCACACTTCCTCGGCCACCGCCATCTTCTCCGAGCTCGACGCCGTGGTCACCGCGGCCAGCAGCTCCTTGGCGAACGTCTTGCCGTCGCCGAAGGCATTCGGCCACACCAGCTCGTTGCGCAGTTGATACATCTGCAGGTTGTCGTTCTCGTCGAAGCCGGTGAAGCGGTCCGGATCGCGGTTGTAGCGCGAGGCGCCGAGGTAACCGCGGATCATGCGGTTGCGATACAGGGCGTGCATGGAGAACTTGTTCACGCCGATGAAGAATGAGAGGAAGTACGCGGCCAGCGCGGCGCCGATGATGGCCAGCGCCTCCTGCCACTTCGTCGATGCGATCGTGTTCAGGTGAGCAGTTCCGCGCGCGACCGGCAGCGACGCCAGCTCCATCTTCGGCGCTTCCTGCTTCACGTCGTACGTCTTCCCGCCGTACGGGATCTTCTCGCTCACCGATGCCTGCGACTGGAACTGCGCGCTGAAAGCTACGTTCTTATCGTCGACGCCGAGGTGATTGAACTGCTGGAGCAGCCAAGTCGTGCCGAGCGAGATGCCGGCCAGGGCGATGACCACGAACAGCGGGACGGCGACCGCGGAGAGCATGCTCATCATCGGCGACGGCGCCGTCTGCCCTTGCTGTTTGTTCTTGGCCGGCGTCTTGGCGCTGAAGCCGAAGATCGCCGCGGCGATTCCGGAGATGCCGCCGATGGAGCTGAGGATCACTGGCGCGCGGTAGAGGAACACGGGCCCGAGGACGGAGATCGTCGCGGCGACGGCCAGCCCGGCCGCGGTGAGCAGCAGGAACGCGCCGGCGCGGCCCCACCACTCGCGGTCATCGTCCTCGTTGAAGTAGCCGGAGAGCCCGACGAAGATCGAGGCTTGCACGAAAAAGATGAGCAGCACCAGCGGCACGGCGAAGCAGACGTAGAGCTGCGCCTGCGGCAGCGCGTCGGCGAAACCGCGGAGGAACGGCGGAATCTGGGAGACATTGGGGATCGCGAAGGTCGGGTTGGGAAAGATCTTCGTCCCGATGATGAGGAGGAGGGCGGCGCTGGTGCCTACGCCGACCAAGGTGCCCACGAGCTCCGTCAGGATCTTGCTGGTGACGTGCGCCGCTCCCTGCCGCGAGAGCCCCGCGCGCCGTTCGGCGGCCGACGCCGGAATGTAGCGGAAGAGGTAGTAGACGACCCACGGAAGAACGGTGGCGATCAGCAGCGCCCACACGCCTTGCTTCCAGTAGTTCTTCACCGAAGCGGGATTCGAGGCGACGGCGGCCCAGAAGAGGGCGAGCGTGGTGGCGGCGCCGACCACCGGCACCACGCATCCGATGATGTGGGCGGTGTCCGGATTGATGCGGAACCGTTCGCCCTTACTCCCCTGCTTCACCGGCCGCGCGAAGCCGAGATAGCCGAAGGCCCAGACGAGAAAGGCGATATTCCAGTTCAGAAGGGTGGCCGGCGTGAAGTGCTCGGCTGCGGACCAGTGCAGCAGCAGCGAGAAGAAGCGCGGGATGGCCAGCGCTGCGGCGATGATCGGCACCAGCACCAGGAGGTTCAGCATCAGGTTGCGCGTGTAGAGCGAGGCGATCGTCCATCCGTCGGCCGAGGTCAGGCCGCGCCGCGGGCTGAGATAGTTGCTGTATTCGCGCAGATGGCGGACCGGCTGCGGCTCGGGATCGATGGTGGAGTGCGGGATCTTTTTCTTCTCGCCGCCCGAGCCGGTGTCGGCGCGCACCAGATCCTCCTGAACGCCGGCCACGCCTTTCGGATGCCGCCGGATCCATGAGGAGAGCCACCCTCCGATGTAGCCTCCGCCGGAAACGGTGGAGAGGTAATCGAACTTGTTGATGATGTTCGCGCTGGAGAGCCCCTGCAGGACGCCGAGGGCAAACGTCGCCGTGCGCACCCCGCCGCCGGAGATGCAGAGCGCGGTGCGCGCGTCGGCGTTCTCGCGCGCGTGGAGCGCGGCGTAGAGCTTGGCCAAGCGCATATCGCGCAGCGGCTTGATCCCGCCGCACATCGCTTCGTCCACGATGCGCCGATTGAGCTTCCTCGGCTGCTCTTCCTTCGCGTACTGCGCGTACGCGCTGAGGATGGCGCGGCCGGTGTCGCTGATGACCGGAGAATTGGCCAGCGCGGAGACGGCGCGCTTGCCATCGACGAATTGCGCCAGCACGCTCTTGATGGCGTCCGGCGTGCTCACGTCGCCGCGGTCGACCTTGCACGCGCAGAGGATCGAGCGCGCCCACCCTTCCTGCTCATCCACGATCTCGAAGGCGGCGTAATCGACCGTCTCGGGCTCCCGATCGTACATCGAGCGATATTCATCTTCGAGCACTTCATGCAATTCGAGCGGAAGCGTGGCCATGGGTCCTCCTAGGAGCCGCAGGAACTCTGTTGTTCGTGATTGACGTCAGATGATACTACGGCCGTGAGGCGCGCGCGCTCGCTTTGCCCGCTTCCACCCACGCCAAACGCGTCAAAAGCGAACCCAGCAGCGCAGAGCCGGCGGCGACGCGGCGGAGGCGCTTCGACTTGAGGCTGGCCAGGCGGAGGACGGCAGGGACGACGCCGGAGAAAATCTCGGCAGCGCGAACGGTGACGTCGCGGGCAACTTGCGCGCGGCGCGCGAGGGCGGTCTCCGTGGCCGCGGCGGCGAATCCGAGTGCGTTGAGCGCCGGCTCGTCGCGGCCGAGGAGCTCGAGCGCGCCGACCGCCGAAGCGAGCGCCGACGCGCCGAAGTGAATCGGCAGCACTCGCGCGTGCTTGGCCCACACCGGGATGGCAGTGGCGCCGAGCAACACGCCGGTGTAGGTGGCCATGACCAGGCCGGTAGCGGCGGAGACGATCGCCGCGGCGTCGCCGGCGCGGCCTTTGAAGATCGCCGCGCCGGTCGCCGCGCCGCCGAACACTGCCAGCGTCCACGCGCCCACCGACATCGGCGACTGCGGCTTGAAGACGCGCAGCATGTTGAGGAATCGCTCCGGACGCCCGAGGTCGGCGATCAGCAGCGGCGTGGAGATCGCCGCCCCCGCCGCCGCGATCCAGCGCGCCCGGCGCACCAACGCGCGATCGGCACCCGTGAGCTGCGCCGCCGCTGCGATCACAGCGGATGCGCCCGCCGCCCCGCCGGTGAAAAAGTACGCCGGCACCTCCCACGTCCACACCGGCGGCTTGAGAAGTGGGAGGTCGTAGTAGTTGTCGGCGGTCATTTGCGCGCCTTCCGTGTAGGGGCGCCCGCTCTCGGGCGCCCGGCGGCCGAAGCGGCCGCCGCTACACCGAAGGCAGCGAGCGTCGAAACAGCCAGCGCCGCGGCGCCGACCGCCGCCGCCCCCCACGCGCCCTTGAGGTGCGCCGTCGGCATGACGGGATTCGCCGGGAGGTTGTACGCGCGCGCGTCGCCGCGCAGGAGGAAGAAGGCGTGCGTGCCGCCGACGCTTGACTCCTTCGGGTTGTAGATGGTCGCGTCGTTCATCCCCATGGCGTGCAGTTGCGCGATGCGTTTGTCGGCGATGCGCTCCAGCGCCTCGAGATCGCCGAAGAGAATCGAGCCGGTCGGGCAGGCCTTAGCGCAGGCCGGCTCCAGGCCCGCCTTCTGCCGGTCGTAGCAGAAGGTGCACTTGAAGGCGCGGCCGTCGCTCTCGCGGCGATCGATGACGCCGAACGGGCAGGAGACGACGCAGTATCCGCAGCCGTTGCAGATGTCCGGCTGCACGTAGACGCTGCCGAATTCGGTGCGCACGATCGAGCCGGTGGGGCACGCCTCCAGGCAGCCGGCGTTCTCACAGTGCTTGCAGACGTCGGAGGAGAACTCCCACGCCATCCGCTCCGGGGCGTTGCCGCCGCGTCCGATCTCGGGTCTGAGCTCGACGAACTTGACGTGCCGCCAGGTGGAGTGGCCGAGGGCGGAGGTGTTGTCGTACGAGTTGCCGGACCATCGGAAGCCGTCATGCGGAACGTCGTTCCACTCCTTGCACGCCACCTCGCACGCCTTGCAGCCGATGCAGAGCGTGGAGTCGGTGAAGAAGCCGGTTGAACGAGGAACGCGGAACGAGGAACGCGGAACAGAATCCGCTTCACCGGTTTCGTTCCTCGTTCCTCGTTCCTCGTTCATCGTTCGATCCATCCGCTTTCCGCCGGTTCGCTCTTCCGCACGCTGCACGTCATCGCCTTCGCCTCCATGATCCTCACGTTCGGCTCCTCGGAGATGGCCACGAGGTCGTTCACCACGTCCCCCGTCACCAACCCCCGCCCGCCCCAGTGATACGGCAGGCCGACCTGGTGCACGCGGTGGCCCTGCACGTCGAGCGACGGCATGCGCGCAGTGACCAGCGCGCGCGCTTCGATCTCGCCGCGGGCGGTGGCCACGATCACCCAGTCGCCGTTCGCCACGCCGATCTCGCGGGCCAGCTCCGGCGAGATCTCCGCGAAGAGCTCCGGCTGCAGTTCGGCGAGATGCGAGAGCGTGCGCGACATGCCACCCGCCGTGTGGTGCTCGGTTAGGCGGTAGGTGGTGAGGATGTGCGGGAAGCGCTCGTCCGGGGAGCGCGCGTACGCGTTGCCGGGGCGCTCCATCGGATTCGCCGCCGGGTTGCGCAAGCGCAGCGGATAGACATCGTTCTGCAGGTTCGTCTCCAGCGGCTCGTAGTGCGCCGGCAGCGGACCGTCTTTCAATCCCGAGGGGACGTAGAGCCAGCCGACGCCGTCGGGATGCATGATGAACGGCGCGTCGCCGGGGAGCGCCTCGTCACCGCCTTTGTTCTTGCTCCCCCGCGCGCGCGGGCTCTTGCCCTTGGTGAAGTCGGGGACGTCGTCGCCGGTCCATTCCTTCGCCTCGTCATCCCACCAGACGAGCTTCTTTCGCTCGCTCCACGGCTTGCCGTCGGGAGCCGCGGAGCAGCGGTTGTACAGAATGCGGCGGTCCAGCGGCCAGGCATAGCCCCACCCATGCCCGTACCGCCCGCGCGGCTCGCGCTTGTGGGCCTTATTATCGCCGTCGAAGACACCGGAGTAGATCCAGCAGCCGCAGGTGGTGCTTCCATCGGCTTTGAGGTCGGCGAAGTTCTTGATGGTTGAACGAGGAACACGGAACGAGGAACGAGGAACGGAAGCATTTCTTTGTTCCTCGTTCCTCGTTCCTCGTTCCTCGTTCTTCCACCCGTGAATCTCCCGCAGCACCTCCTCGGCATCCTCGTCCGAGTAGTCCCACGTCAGCGCACGGAGTGCCGCGTCGTGCGGCGCGTCCGTGGCCATGGCCTTCAGCCGGCGACCGAGGTCGACCATGAAGTGGACTTCGCTGCGCGCGTCGCCGGGCGGCTCGACCGCCTTCTCGCGCCACTGCAGCAGGCGCTGCGTGTTGGTGAACGTCCCTTCCTTCTCCACGTGCGACGCCGCCGGAAAGAAGAAGACCTCGGTGTCGATCTCTTCGGTCTTCAGCTCGCCGCTCTCGATTTCCGGCGAGTCGAGCCAGAACGTCGCTGTCTCGATCTCCACCATGTCGCGCACCACCAGCCACTGCAGCTTGGCCAGCGCGCGGCGCTCCAGCCGCGCGTTCGGCGCACCGACGGCGGGATTCTGCCCCATGACGAAGAGCCCTTCGAGCTTCCCATCGGCCATGTCCATCCAGTAGCCGAAGTGCGAGTGGTCGCCGGTCAGGCGCGGCAGCCAGTCGAAGCCGAAATCGTTCTCCTTCGTCGCCGCGTCACCGTAGTACGCCTTCAGCAGCGAGACGATGTACTTGTCGAGGTTGTACCACCACCCCTTCGGCGACTTGTGCTTCTTGATGTACGCGGCGAGGTCGTTCTCGTCGCCCGACTGGTACGCCGGCATCGGTAGATATCCCGGCAGGATGTCGAAGAGCGTGGGGATGTCAGTCGATCCCTGGATGGAGGCGTGGCCGCGGAGAGCGAGGATGCCGCCGCCCGGCCGCCCGATGTTGCCGAGGAGCAGTTGCAGAATCGCCGCGGCGCGGATGATCTGCACGCCCGAAGAGTGCTGCGTCCACCCGACCGCGTAGCAGATGGCGGCGGTCTTCTCGCGGCCGGACGCGGAGCTGAAGACGTCTGCCACCTCGAGGAAGCGCTCCTTCGGGATGCCGCAGGCGCGCTCGACCATCTCCGGCGTGTAGCGCGCGAAGTGGCGCTTGAGAACCTGGAAGACGCAGCGCGGATGAGTGAGCGTGCGGTCGTTTTCCGCCTCGCCGGCATAGAGCCACGTCTCCGGATCGTACCGTTTCTTCTGCTCATCCCACCCTGAGAAGACGCCGGCCAAGTCCTCGGTGTCGCGGAAATCGTCGCGCAGGATGGTGGCGGCGTTGGTGTAGTGCGCGACGTACTCGCGGAACCATCGCTCGTTGGCGAGGACGTAGTTGATCATCGCGCCGAGGAAGACGATGTCACTGCCCGCGCGGAGCGGCAGCCAGTAGTCGGCCATGGCGGAGGTGCGGGTGAAGCGCGGGTCGACGTGGATGATCTTCGCGCCGTTCTTCTCGCGCGCCTCGATCACCCACTGGAAGCCGACCGGATGGTTCTCCGCCATCGACGAGCCCATGATGAGGATGGCGTCGGCGTTGGCCAGGTCCTGCTGCGCGGTGGTGGCGCCGCCGCGCCCGAAGGAGGTCCCCAGACCGGGGACCGTGGAGCTGTGTCATATCCTGGCCTGGTTGCTGATCGAGACCATGCCCAGGCCGGCGGTGAAGAGCTTCTTGATCAGGTAGTTCTCTTCGTCGTCGAGAGTGGCGCCGCCGAGGTGCGCCATGCCGGTGGTGTGCATGACGCGCTGGTCGAAGGTGCGCGCGCGCGTGGCCCACACGCGCTCGGCGACCATCCGCGTGGCCTCGTCCAGCGAGATCTCGCGCCACTGGCGCGCGCGCGGCGCGCGGTACTTGACCTTCGTGGCGCGGGCGGGGTGCGTCACCAGCTCGTACGATGCTGCCCCCTTCGGGCAGAGATGCCCGCGCGAGATCGGCGACCGCGGATCACCCTCGATGGAGAGCAGCTTGCCGTCGCGGTGGTAGACCAGTTGACCGCAACCGACGCCGCAGTAGGGGCAGATGGAGCGCGCCACCTGCGCCGGCTCGTTCTTCGGCCGCAGCGCGCGGCTGCGCTCGCTCATGGCCTCTTCCCCCGTCCCATCTCCCCCGCCCCGAAGCTGGCGGATGAGCGGCCATTGGAGGAGGAGCTCGGCGAGCATTGGGGGAAGTGTATGCAAATCCGCTGACGGCTGCGGCGCCGGCGTCCTCGCCGGCTGGACCGCAGGCGTCCCGCCTGCATTGGTAAGACACCGCAGCTACGGCTTCTCGTCCAGCTTGGCCATCCATCCGCGATTTTCGGCGGAGATGGCCTCCTCGCACGCCTGCACGAACTGCGACCACTCCGGCGACGGCGCCGGTCTCCCGCTCCCCCAGTCCTCCGCCAGATCGGCGAGCTGCCGCGCGGTGGCGTAGTACGTCGTGGCCTGAAACTCGTAGCGTCCGGCGGCCGCGTGCGCCGCGAAACTGCCGCCGATGGTGGTCAGCACCGCCACCCACGAGCCGAGGGACGCATTCTTGCCCATGAAGGTGGCCACGGCGCCGAGCACCGCCGCCAGACCGGAGAGGACGATCTGCAGCAACCGGAACCATGCGGCCAGTTCGGCGTTCAGCTTCGCTTTCGGCCGGTAAAAGCCGTCGATCTGCTCGAGGATGCGCGAGCGGAGGTAGTCGTCCGCGGCGAGAGGAGGAGGCGCGCTCCTCGGGGTGAACGTGACGCGCGCGCGGATGGTGGCCATGTCCTTCCCCCACCCCGCGATCTCCCGCACCTTCTTTCGGAGGAGATCGAGCGCGTCGGCACCCGCATACGGATCGGCGGAGGCACGAAAGCGGAAGGCCTCCGACTTGATCCCTTCTGAAATGGAGCGCGCGCGAAGCCACTTGCGCGTGTCGTCCGCGGTGAGGAAGTAGCTGGTGATGAACGGCACCAGGGCGAGTGCAACCACGCCGCCCAAACCGGCGCCCAACCGAAGGTTGTGCGACGAAACCGTCGCCGCGAGCGTCTGCAGCGCGGCACCGACGATGGTGAGAACGAGCACCCAGGTACGCGCGCGCGTCCGTTGCCGCTTCAGGCCGTCGGCGACGTTCGACCAGGCGACGTGCTCATCCCACTGCTCTTGAATGCTGCCGTTCATGCTCAGGGCCTCAACCCATGCCCCACCGGATACAGCCCCGGGAGGCTGATGGGCAGCTTACCGCGGAACGGAATCTCGCCGGTGATGGCGCGAATTGCGGCGAGCTCCGCGCTGATGCTGATGTCGTAGGTCACGATGTAGCTCGGCAGGTCGGGCATGTGCGTGAGCACGTAGGGGCTGCCGAAGACGGTAAAGACGAACGGCTTGCCGGTGGCGGCGAGATCGCGCACCAGCGCGGTCTGCGCGGATGTCAGATCGATGGAGCCCTTGTACGCGGCGACTCGGATGAAGCCGTCGACGATGACAACGTCGGCGAGCTGCGCCAGCTTGCGCACCATGTCCAGCTCCGACGCCGTCGACTGATCGTCCACCTGCACGGTCACCGCGCGCGGAAAGCGCTTCGGCAGCTCCGCGCTCATCACCCGCCCCACCGCCCCTTCGCGCCAGCCGCTGCGCGTGTCGAGCAGCACCACCTGCACCACACGCAGGTCGTTGGAGGCCTTGAGCGGCAGCACGTGCTTGTTGTCGCGCACCAGCGTAATTGCGCTGTCGGCGATGCGCTGCGCCAGGTCCTTGTGCTCGCGCGTGCCGACCGCCGTCGGCAGGCGGCTGACGTCCGTGAAGCGATTACGCGGATTGGTGAGATCGAGCCTCGCCTTGGCCTGCAGGATGCGGCGCACCGACTCATCGATGCGCGACTGCGGGATGCGCCCGCTGGCCACGGCGGCCTTGATCCCGTTGAATGCCGCCTCCACGCTGGGCGGGTGGAGGAGGATGTCGACGCCCGCCTCCACCGCGCGGACGGCGGCGTCGTCGTTGGCGAAGTTGGCGCTCACGCCCTTCATGGTCATGGCGTCGGTGAAGACCAGTCCCTTGAACCCGAGCTCGTCGCGCAGGACGCCGCCGAGGACGCTCCTCGAGAGCGTGGAGGGGACGCCCTTCTCCGCCTCGATCTTCGGCAGCCAGATGTGCGCCGACATCACCGCGCCGACGCCCTCCGCGATCGCGGCGCGGAACGGCGGGAGCTCCAGCGATTCGAGCCGCTCGCGCGCGACGTCGAGCACGGGCATCTGCATGTGCGAGTCGGTGGCCACGTCGCCGTGGCCGGGGAAGTGCTTGGCGGTGGCAATCTGCCCGTTCTCCTGCGCGCCGCGGATGTACGCGCGCACGAAGCGCGAGACGCTCGCGGGGTCCTGGCCGAACGAGCGGATGTTGATGATGGGATTCTCCGGATTGTTGTTGACGTCGGCCACCGGATAGAAATTGACGTCGACGCCGATGGCCCTCCCCTCTTCGGCCGTCAGCCTTCCTGCGTCATAGGCGAAGTGCTCGTCGCCGGTCGCGGCGATGGCCATGGCCAGCGGCAGGCGGGTGGCGCCGAAGAGAACGTAGCCGGGGCCGCCCTCCAGATCAGCGGTGATCAGCAACGGCAACTTCGACGTCCGCTGCATCTCGTTGATCATCAGCGCGTTTCCCGCCGGGTCGCCGCCGAAGGTGTGGTAGCCGCCGACGTGAAACTCGACGATGTTGCGACGGATGGTGTTCATCTCATCCGAGTCGATCGGACGGAAGCCGCCGGAGGTGGGGCCGGCGGGGATGATCAGTTGCCCGATCTTTTCGTCGAGCGTCATCGTCTTGGGTGTCTTCTCGACCCGGCGGTTCGCATGGAGCGGCGGCCGCTCCCGGCCGCCGGCGGGCGAAGCGCCCGCCGCTACACAGAGAACAGCAGCGACGAACCGCCTCACAGGAAGCGCGGATATCGCCGCGGATCCGCTTCCTGCATCAGCGCGTACACCGCCTCGAAGATCGTTTCGCGGTTGGGCTTGGACCAGTAGTCGCCGTCGGAGCCATAGGCGGGGCGGTGCTCCTTGCCGGGGATTGTGCGCGGCTCGGAGTCGAGCCATTGGTAGCCGTGGTCGCGCTCCACGACTTGCCGCAGCATGTATGCGGTGGTGCCGCCTGGGACGTCTTCGTCGATGAAGGCGACGCGGTTGGTTTTCTTCAGCGACTCGACGATCACGCCGTGGCGGTCGAACGGCAGCAGCGTCTGCGCGTCGATGATCTCCGCGTCGATGCCCACTTGCGCGAGCTGCTCGACCGCCTCCATCACGATGCGCAGTGTGGCACCGTACGAGACGAGCGTCACGTCGCCCCCTTCGCGCATCACCTCGGGGACGCCAAGGGGAACGGTAAAGTCGGCGATGTTGGCGGGGAGCTTCTCCTTGACGCGGTAGCCGTTGAGCACTTCCACCACCAGCGCCGGGTCGTCGGAGCGGAGCATGGTGTTGTAGAAGCCGGCGGCCTGCGTCATGTTGCGCGGCACGCAGACGCGCATGCCGCGCACGAGGTTGATGATGCCCGCCATCGGCGAGCCGGAATGCCAGATCCCCTCCAGCCGGTGCCCGCGCGTGCGCACGATGACCGGGCACTTCTGCCCGCCGCGCGAGCGCCAGCGCGTGGTGGCCAGATCGTCGGAGAGGATCTGCAGCGCGTACAGCAGGTAGTCGAGATACTGGATCTCCGCGATCGGCCGCAGGCCGCGCAGCGCCATGCCGATGGCCTGCCCGATGATGGTGCACTCGCGGATGCCGGTGTCGGAGACGCGATACTCGCCGTACTTTTCCTGCAGGCCGGCGCAGCCCTGATTGACGTCCCCGAGCTTGCCGACGTCCTCCCCCAGCGCGATGAGGTTCGGATAACGAGCGAGCGCCGCGTCGAAGCAGGCGTTGATGATCTCGAATCCATTCTTCTCCGGCGCGTCCGCCGGGTACTCCGCCGGCGCCACGGGCATGTTCAGCGCGGCGTCGCCATAGAGGTTGTCGCCGTAGGTATCGTCGCCCTCGCGCAGCTTCTCGCGGCGCCACGCGGCGGCTTCGTCATCGCGATGTTTGATGAGCGCACTGGAGACCGCGCGGATCGCATCGCGGCGGAACGGCGTCTGCAGGCGGCGCAGCTCGTCGCGCTCTTCCGTCGCGCCGAGGCGCTCCAGGAATCCGAGAGCGCTCTTGACGTCGGCGTCGATCGGCGCGCGATACAGCGCCCAGGCGCGGCGCTGCGCCTCGCGCACGATCTGGAAGTCCTCTTTCTCCAGCGCGTCGAGCTCCTCGGCCGTGGCGATGCCCTGGCCGATCATCCACTCGCGCATCTTGCGGATGCAGTCGAACTCCGCCTCCCACGCCAGCCGCTCTTTTGACTTGTAGCGCTCGTGAGAGCCGGAGGTGGAGTGCCCCTGCGGCTGCGTCATCTCCGTGACGTGCAGGATGGCCGGGACGTGCTCCATCCGCACGATGCTGGCGGCGGCGATGTAGGTCTCGCACAGCGCCGGGTAGTCCCACCCCTTGACCGTGTAGATGTCGTATCCCTGCTTCTGCTTCGGGTCGCGCTGAAATCCCCTCAGCACTTCGGAGATGTTGCCCTTGGTGATCTGAAAATCATTGGCCACGGAGATGCCGTAGTCGTCGTCCCAGATAGAGACGATCATCGGGATCTGCAGCACGCCGCCGGCGTTGATCGACTCCCAGAACATCCCTTCCGCGCAGCTCGCGTTGCCGATGGTGCCCCAGGCGATCTCGTTGCCGTGGCGCGAGAAGTCGGTCATCGACTTCAGCTCGTCGAGGCGGCGATAGAGCTTGGAGGCGTAGCCGAGGCCGACCAGGCGCGGCATCTGCGAGCCTGTGGGCGAGACATCCGCCGAGGTGTTGTAGCTCTCGGACTGCGGGCGCCACGAGCCGTCGGGATTGAGCAGGCGCGAGGCGAAGTGCGCGTTCATCGAGCGGCCGCCCGACCAGGGGTCGTGCGCCACGTCGACGTCAGCGTAGAGCTGCGCGAAGAGCTCTTCCAGCGTGCCGATGCCCAAGGCCAGCATGAGGGTCTGGTCGCGGTAGTAGCCGGAGTGCCAGTCGCCCTTGCGGAAGGCGCGCGCCATGGCCAGTTGCCCCACCTCCTTCCCGTTCCCGAAAATGCCGAACTTCCCCTTGCCGGGTACGCACTTCTTTGGGGCCAGCAGGCTGGCCCGC
>JACXTT010007341.1_pt1 | contig 15538 bp, 8 predicted proteins | sample 9270951 | NCBI WGS metagenome assembly JACXTT01 (sample SAMN15532306, study PRJNA645909) | rock metagenome | isolation source: weathered quartz diorite | place: Puerto Rico | collected 2017-06-21 | reverse complement strand
ACGAGGTGGTAAAGCCCGTCCATGCCGTAGATAATGGAAGGATCGCGCATAATTTTATCATTGCCCACGGAAGGTTGCAAAAACGTAGTGCCCAGGTCGTTCCAGTGATACGCGTCTTTGCTCCATAAAAAGCGGAGCCCTTCATTGGCGGGTTCGTGGAAGGAGGTGAAGAGATATACTTCCTTCTGCGTACGGCAGGCAGTAAAGGAATAAAGTAATAATAATATGACAACACAGTTTCTATACATCGTTCTTCTTTTTGATCATAGCCGGAGGCTATGGAATAGCCTCACTCGCCAGAGGCGAGCGAGTGAGCGAGCGAGTGAAGTACACAACCCTTTATTCACTGTCTAAAATCAATACCCAGTCGTTCCCGTTTGCCGGTTCGCCGGGCGGGTTGAATGTTACTGTTCCTTTATTAGGGTAGGTACCGGCCGTCGTTGTATTGCCATTGCGTGGGTTATACCAGCTTGCTGTGACGGTATTGCCGGTTATCCTGCCCATGGTTATTTTCATGTCGCGGCTGGTATAGGTGTACACAAATGCGTATCGCTGCCCGCGGGTGGCGACCAGGTGATTGTATTTGTCGCCGGCATCACCTGCAATGAGCTGCTGGTCGGGTACGCGTTCAAAATAAGGCCGGGACAGCAGCAGCTTTTTTAAATATTGCACCTGTGCGGCACCGGGGTCATTGATGGCATCGTACCAGTATGCTTTGGCGCCATAGGCACTGCCCTTATCGGAAGGCCGCAGCATTTGCATGACCGAATTGTTGCCATAGGTATAGCCTGCCGCACCGGCAAACACCGACCAGTAACCGTAGCGGCGGATATCGGCGTCGGTCCACCGGGGTTGCAGGGTATCATGGAGGCCGTGAGGTATGCCTTCATACGAGGGCTCAGCATCGAGCACGGGTTTTACAGGCGAGCGGTTATAGTCTGCCTGTATGTATTTCCAGTTGTCTTCGCCGTAGTGCAGTTCTCCTTTGGAGGTGTCCTGCGCGTAACTGCGGTGGCCGCTTTGCACGCTGTTAAAATCCAGCCACGACTGGTTGTGAAACCAGGCGGAGGAGGAAAAGCGGCCGCGGGGGTGAAAGGTACAGAGGTGCGCGGGGTCACCAGCGTGCAGGGTGGCGCCGATACGGTTCCATACGCGAAGGGAATCGCTGCCTTTTATATCGCCGCCGTTCATCCAGATGATATTGGGTTTTGTTTTAAAACGCCGGGCCAGGAAGGCGGCATAACGGGCGGCGGCGGCTTCAGTAACATGGCCTGATTTTACATTGCCGCCCCATACGGGCACGAGGGCAATCCAGATGCCTTTGGCGGCAGCCCGATCGATAACGTAATCTATATGATCCCAGTAATCGTATTGTGCGGGTACAGACGGGGAATTGCCTTCGGTGGTGCGCGGTGTTGCCACGTTGCAGTTTACGAGGGCTGAATCGCCGTAGGCATCTACCGCATCGAGGCTGTGGAGCAGCATTACCTGGATGACGTTAAAGCCTTTGAGGCGGCGGTCTTCGAGATAGCGTTCGGTTTCTTCGCGGTTTAGTTTGGCAAAGAGCAGCCAGCCGGTGTCGCCCAGCCAGAAAAAGGGCTGGCCGTTTTGATCTATAAAGTAATGGCCGCCGGGGGCTATTTTGAGTTGAGTGTCCCCCGGTGAGCCGCCCCGGGAGGGCGACCCACCGGGGGCTAATAGTGCGGTAATGAGAACCAATATGAAGCAATAACTGCGCATAATGCTATTTGGTTGATAGTTGACAGATGATAGTTGATGGTCGTTTGCCCGGATGGCAGCTACCAACTATTATCTAAAGCCTGCTTATCCAGAGCACGGCGGGGCCGGATTGCGGGTTGCTGAAATTGATCTTTTTGCCGCCGGTAACAGGGGGTTCGGTTTTAAAGATATTACCATTGCGGGGATTGATCCACGTTACGGTAAAACCGGCGCGGGTATCGGGCAGGTCGAGCGATACCGTGCCGCCGTTTTCACAATAGACAATATATCCTTTGCCCGGGTTGGCGAGGGCCCATTGGCCCGGGGGATTACCGGGCAGACTGGCCGGCAGCATGGTAGCGGCATCGGCCAGGAAACGGGCATCGGCAATGACCGGGATGGCGGCCAGCGAACCGCCGCCCATAAATGCCGCCCAGCCGAGGTTATCATAACTATCGGCCGAATAGATGACGGCTTTGCCGGGGTATTGCTGCCGGTATTCGCGTACGGCGCGGTATACCTGTGCAAAAGAAGATCGTTTGGGGCTTAGCAAACGGGCGTGCTGGCGCGGCGCCAGGCTTTGGCCGCCTAACGGCGCATAAGCCGTACCGTTTTCCTGGTAATGCCAGTAGCGGATGTCGATAACATTTACCACGGCGGCACGGCGCGGATCGGCCAGGATAGCGTCCTGCACATCTTTGGTAGTGCTCAGGCCTATTATTTCCTTACTGCGGTTCTCTTTTTCCCAGGCGTCGATGTTATCGATCCAGAACTGTACAAAATGCAGGGGGCCGGTAAATTCTTCGCCGATAAACTGGATCACGCCGTTGTTGTATTTGAAATTATCCAGGCACTGGCGGATAAAGGCCCGGTGCAGGGCTTTGCGTACGGGGTGCGTGGTGTCGTAAAACTGCTCTGCCAGGAAAATGCGTTTATCGCCGGCAAAGGGCGGCGGTTCGGGAAAACCGGTGTTGTTGATGTTGTTGGCGGGGCGCCAGGGAAAATCGGCATAATGCGCGCCGGCTTCAATGATATTGTGCTGGAAATAATCCTGGTGCACCAGTACCAGCCCTTTCTGATCGGCCAGGTTGGCAAATTCCTTCAGGCGATCCCAGTACCAGGTATTGTATTTAGTAAGGTCGTATTTGCTGAGCCCATCCCACGCGGCGCCTTCGCCGCTGCGGGCAAAGGGCAGTTCGTAAAACGGGGGCCATACTTCGCCGTCCATCCGGCGGATGCGTTCATGGTCGTCGCGGCGGCGGTCGTACCAAAGGCCGTAATTATGTTCGTGCGCCACAATGTGGCGGGCGGCCATGGAATCGGTCATATCATCGAGGTCATCGGTAAGCCCTGTGCCGGTGCGGCCGGGCACAAAGCGGGTGATGGCCGGTTTGGCTTCTTTGATGCCGTAAGGTTTTACGGAGCCCATCCACCAGGGTTCGGTGCTGCGGCGGCCGGTGAGTACCGTATTACCGCGTACCAGCCAGCCGTTTTCAATATGCATAGGCGGCGCCATGGCGGGCGCAGCTTTTGCATGGATGCCGAGCTGGGTAATAGTTTTGCTACCGGTTGTATTTACGGGTATGGGCTGGCGTTGGGCGGCCTGGTCGATCCAATCGGTCATTTGCGGCGGGGGCGTTACCGATTTGGCGGTAAGCGCCGCGGCCTGTTGTACAGTGGGGCTGCTGGATGCATCGGTTTCCAGCGGCAGGATCTGCGCGCGGCTGCTGATATTGGTATGCAGGCGTTCGGCCAGCTGCGCGTAATAGAGGCTGCGGGGCTGGATGCTGTTGTTGGATTCGCCCCAGTAGCCATCGCCGGCAAACTGCGCCCAGGAGCCGAAGGCCCAGTTGTTGGCGGTGGGCGGTTTATAGCAATCGATGCGGGCGGCGGTACAATTCCAGAATACGCTGTTGGCGGCGCTCCAGCCGGCGCCCTGGGCATCCTGCCCGCGGTTGGCATAGCTTAATACCTGTGCATCGATATTGACCACGTCGAATAAAATACCGGAAGCCCAGCTGTCGATGCCGCCGCTGAAACTATACGGGTGAGAGGACTGGCATTGCACAAAGGCATTGGGGCCGGCGGCGCAGAAGCCCACGGAAAAATCGTGGTAGCTGTACTCGGCGTAGAGGCGCTGGAACAGGGTTTGCTGGCCGGCGGTGAAAAAGGCGTAGCGGCGCTGGCCGCCAATTTCGCTTACGGGCGACAGTGATTTACAATCTTCCACGGTAATACGGCGGGCGGTTTCCCAAACGGCCACAGCCGAACCGGAAAAGCCTTCCATATTGACCTGGCGCACCCAGGCGTCCGACACGTTTTCGAGGGTAACAGCTACCCAGCTGTGATCTTCGTCTTTAGGACGGGCATCATCATGGGGTGAATAGCAGCGAAGGTTTTCCACCCCTGCCTGCTCTATACGGCCGGGCCATTGCAGGATGGTTACGGTACCACCCCCGAAGGCGGTATCGAGGGCGGTGGTGAGCGGCGCGTCGAGGGTAATGGCATCGCCACTGACCGCGGAGATGGTTCTTTCCCAGGCCAGGTCGCGCTGGCCGGGTTTCCACCCGAGGGCGGAGATACCGCCGCCAAAGGTTTCGGTACCGAGTTGTTTGATCCAGGCCTGCGTGGACGGGCGGCGCACCAGGATGCGGTCACCAGGTTTCAGCCCGTGTTTTGAGGCCAGGTGAAGCGTAAGCGCATTTACGGGTACATAGGCATCAGTAACAGTAATATCCCTGTTGGTTTTTCGATCGTCCCTGCCGGCAATGGTAACCAGCGGCTGCCGGTGTTCTGTAGCCGCAATGAGTACCGTACCGGAGCTACCGGCGCCGCTGCCGCGCAGCACTACGCCGGAATGGCTGATGGTAAGGCGGCCTTTTACTTCGTAACGGCCGGGCAGCAGCAAAACCGCCCCGCGGATGCCTTTGGCATCAGGGGGCAGGGCAGCTACATAATCCAATGCCGATTGAATGTCCGGTGTGGCATCGCCGTCTTTTTGCGGCACTACTACACGCACCGGCGCATCCGGTATAGCTTGTTCGCCGGCCTTATAGCCACAGTAAGAGAAATCGGGTACGCGGTTGCCCTGCTCATCGGACACGTAATGCAGTTTTCCCGCTTCCAGGTATACCGGCGGTAATATTTTGGGCTGTTTAGCCGATTGCCCCAGCAGGTTAGTGAGGGGGCAACAGGCAAACAATACCGCTATGGAGTATAGTGCTTTTCTTATTCTGTCAGTCATTCTGCATTTGTTCTTCCGATGTTTATTTCATTTAAAGGTGAGCCGCTTTTGCAGGGCGCGGGGCCAGGCTAAAGCGACCCACCTTTTCATTATTTTCCCGGTGTAACGTTTTTAGTGTTCACCAGGCTGTTCAGGTATTCTTCAATGTTGGTATAGCCGTCTTTATCGTGCGCTTTCGACGCATCGGAAGGGTCTTTGGGATTGAGGCCGTGTTTTACTTCCCAATCGTCGGGCATGCCATCGCCATCACTGTCCTTGAAGGGCGTTCCTTTGTATTGGGGATAACCGCCCACCTGGCTAACATCGGTAATAATGCCCTGCTTATATGAATCGAGGGGCAGGCGACGGTGCACAAATTGCGTAGTGGGCGCTACCACATCATTGCTATAGGTAATTTTGCCGCTGCGCACCTGCTCTACTATCCTTGTATCTACAGGGTCGCGGCGGGGTAAGGTAGCGCCGGCATTGTCCAGCACATAGGCATAAGCGTCTTTAGCCGGTATAATGGTAAATGCGGGCATGGGCAGGGGCTTGTCTACTTTCATAAAATCGGTATACCCGCCGGTATTGGGGTCTTCTTCTACCTGTACGCCGCCATCCCAGTTGTTTTTGGTGATATTATCATAGCCTTCCATGATATTGCCGTTTACATAGCAGCGGCCGAATACATGGTATTTGAGCTTGCTGCGGCCGCTTTCGGGTTTCAGGATGCGGTGGCCAACGTTATTGGTTTTTGAGCTGGCAGGGCCGGGTTTGAAATAATTATTAATAATATTAAACATTGCGCGGTAATCGCCACCGTCCATGGAGCGGTGCACCCAGTTAAAAACAACATTATTGGCAAAATTAAAGATACCGTTCCAACCCACCGAGGGGTTACGACCGGTATTATCGGCCCAGAGGTTGCGGATAAAAGAGCAGTTTTCACCGCCGAGGGTGCTGCCAAACGCATGGTTCCAGGTATCGAGGGATTCTGAAAAGATGGAGTTCTGGATGGTAATGTTTACCGTGCCCAGCTTTTGGTCCATGGTACCGGTACTGTCGTTGTACTCGTGGCGGTACATAGACATATTTTCATCGAGGCCCCAGCTGGCCGATACATGGTCTACCATGATATTGCCCACGGGGTTGCCACCGATGGCATCGTCGCGGCGGCCTACCCAGGTTTCGCCGCGGCGGAAGCGCATGAAGCGGATGACCACATCGTGGGTATTGACCCATACCGTTTCACCTGCGACACAAATACCGTCGCCCGGGGCCGACTGGCCCGCGATGGTCACGTACGGTGCGCGTATGATGATGGGCGTTTTAATATGGATGATACCCGAAACATTGAACACGATGATGCGTGCGCCGCCCTGTTCGCAGGCTTCGCGAAAGGTGCCCGAGCCATGGTCTTCGAGGCTGGTGACTACTATGACACGGCCGCCGCGGCCGCCAAAGCTGTACATGCCGCCGCCTTCCGCGCCGGGAAAGGCGGGAATGCTTGCCTGCGGCAAATCATAGGGTCGCTGTGCCCAGGGAATATAGGGCTTGCCATGGCGAGCTTCTTCTTCGATGATCGGTTTGGCTTTGGCCCATGCTTCATTGGAACGCGCCCATTCGGCGTCGAGCAGGGAATCGGCCGATCGCTTTACATCGGGCGTAATGGTAGGGTACTGTGCGTGGGCCTGGCGGGCGCCCAGTAACAATACGAGACTTAGAGCTGGAATCAGACGTTTATTCATTATCTGGTCAATTTAAATCGAAATGGTGTCATTTTGTTATTCTTGCCGGGGGCCTGTGTTATCATTTCTGGATCCTCACATCTATCATGATGTAAGTACCCGGCGACGGCGAGTCAGCGCTTGTATACAGCACGCTCATGACCCCGTATTTACCCGCAGCCGTTTTAAATAAATAGGTATTGCCGGTCAACGTTCCCGCGGTTGTCACCCCCGTTGCGCAGCTGACTTTCGATACAGTTCCCGAACCCAGGTTGGCGACACCCTGCTTTTGCAATTCGGCGGCAGAGGTGATGGCTGAAAATGCAGGCGATGTTATACGTTTGAATACTGTCGCGTTTTTAGTCCATGTACTGATGTCGTAGGGGGTAAACGTGCTTGCGGTCAGTGCGTAGATCGTGTGCTTGGGTGGTGTAGCGGCGGTGGTGGTATCATAGAAATAGCCGAAATCTATCTTTGCGCTGCTGGTTGTACCGTCTGTATAGCTGAGCGTTTCGCCGGTTGTCGATGCGAAATAGGTTTTGGCTGCTTTCGCAATAGTGTCGGGCACATACAGGCGCCTGTTGGTATAGTAATTGAAATCCGGGGCCACGGTTACATTGATCGCTGTGCTTGTACCCAGGTATACGCCACCGGTATCCTTGGCTATTACGGCATAGTTATACAAGCCCGGGATACTGTCGGCCACCAGGCTTTTCACAGCCGAATAGGAATTGCGGGAGGCTGCTGTCAGCGTATCGCGGAGCAGTTCCGCGCCGTTCTTATAAATGCTTACGTACTTCATATTTGCCGAAGTTGTAACGGTATAGTCGAAATAAAGGCTGTCCTTTGGGTTTACCGTCACGTTGGAAGTCAGGAACTTCGCGCCGCTGTTATTGAAAGTAACCGTTATCTGGTTGGAATTAAAAATATCTATTTTTTTCAGACAGCCGGTCATGGCGCCCGCTATCAGCAGGAAAAGAGCGGCTATGCAGGTATTTATCGTCGGTTTCATTTTTAGCGATTTAATGTTTACAATCATCAATTCCCTATTGCAGCGGATCGAATGTGCCGCCCGGCCATCCTACCGTTTGTTCGATGGAGATAGACGATAGACGGAAGTTTGTGGGCAGCGGATAAAAATAATAGTTCAATGGAAAGTTGATGGTAAACCCGGTCGTCTCCAGCGAATAGCGCGTGGTGGCGAACATGGCTTTGGCCGTACTGGGGTTGTTGAGGTTGGCGGTATCCCGCGGCTTGAAGCCCAGCGCATTGGTTTGCTCGAGATAAATCAAGGCCGGGTTGGAGCCGGTCCCCAGCGTATAGGGCGATTTTACGGCCCAGCGATATCCCTGGCGCACCTGCCCGTTCAGCAAGTGAAACCGGCGGGTGCGGCGCAGATCGTCGTACCGCTTGCCTTCCATGAGAAACTCGATCTCCCTTTCGTTCATGATCAGGCTGTCCATTTGAGCCTGGGTAGCAGCCAGCGCAAGGCCGTAGTTGTACGCGCCCGGCACAACGCCTGCACGTATGCGCAGTTTCGTCAGCAGGGTCACCGCTTCGCTCGTACGGCCGGTAGCGTTGGCACATTCCGCCAGGTTAAGCAGCACTTCGGCAAAGCGCATATCGATCCAGTCCATGCCACTGCCACCGCTGGAGTTGGAATTATATGCGGCTGCCGAAGCCGAAATAGCGGGATTGCAGATTTTACGGCAATAGAAGCCGGTTTTGGACTCATTGGCCTTGTCTTCGGCGACACTTTGATAATCCCACTGACGGCGGCCGGTTTTTCCGCTCAGCGGCCATACTACGCCGTTATATGCTATACTGGCATCGAAGCGAGGGTCGCGGTTTTGCCAGAAGATCAGGGTATCGTAATTATAAGGATCGGAGGGTGAAGGATGCGCAAAACCGATAGGCGTTCCGTCTTTCATCGGAAATGCCTGCACTGCGTTCCAGGTGGGCTCGTTGGAGCCGCCGCCGCCGGACGTCTCCGAATAGGGGCGACTGATATTTTCGTTGTTGGTGCCCCTTGCAGGGTTTACGGTTATATTATCCAGCGTGCGCCAGGTGATACGTTCTTTATTACCCGCCGTCTCGTCCAGCCATATATTCGCGAAATTGGGGATCAGATCGTAGCCCCAGATCAGCAGCGAATCGTAGGCTGCTTCGTTGGCCTGATAAGCCGTTTCCCAGCGGGTGGGATCGTTGCCGGGATTAAATTGGGGGCTGGCCCAGTACAACAGCGCTTTCCCTTTGTAAGCCATTGCCGCGGCCCTTGTAATGCGACCGCCGTCGGTGCTCAGCGGCCAGCTGGTGGGCAGGCCGTAGCAGGAATCAAAGTCGCTTGCGATTTGTTTAAAGCAAACGCTGCTTTTGCTACGGGGCACGTTAAGCTGATCGTTGACAATATCCTGAGATTTCAGCACCAAGGGTACGCCGCCATAGAGCTTCACCAGGTTGAAATACATAAAGGCGCGGAAGAAATACATCTGTCCCTTCAGCTTAGCCTTCACATCTGGCGGCAGGGTCCCCTGCTCGATGCCGGTGATGGCAAGATTGATACGGCGGATGGTGAAATACTGGTTGTTGGACGATGAGGTATTGTTGGAAGCGATGTCCGTCACGCTATTGTCGGTGAGCTGGCCATACAGCAGGGCGGAAGTAGTATTGTTCAGCTCATCGGTTGAGTTGTGCATACTGCCCGGCGTCGGCCAGTTGGGCATCACCAGATCGTATGTCTTATTGAGGTACAAAGTAGCGGCAGACTCCGTATTCCAGATATTCGGGTCGACTCCCTGCAAATCTTTTTTATCGAAAACATCTTTAGTACAGGCAAACAAACCTAAGCAGGCTACAACTATGGCTGTATAAGTACCGGTTTTATATTGATTGCGTTTTTTCATTGTGTTTCTTTTTACGGATAAAAGCTAGAGTGTCATGTTAAGGCCCACGGAAATTGTCCTGAGGAACGGATAAGTGACGAATGTGTTGGTGTTGATATCCTTGTATTTGAACGGATTCACCAAGCTCCACAGGTTCGTGCCTGACACAAGTACCCTGAAATTGGGTATTTTAAGCCTTTCCGACAGGGAGGCGGGCATAGCATACGATATGGTTGCATTGTTGATGCGGCTTGTTGTTCCGCTGAGCGCCCAGAACGTAGAATTGGACGTTATCAGCGGGGCATCGGCGCGGGGGTATTTGGCATTGGGATTGTCCGGCGTCCAATGGTCTTTCCAGAAATCCGGCGCGTTGGTGGTTGTGGTAGGCGGTTTGCGTGCCTCGCCGTCTACAAACTGTTTGCCGCCGAGGTAGAGGTTTATATTGGTGCTGAACTTAATCGTTTTGTAGGTAACGCCAAAGGTAAACCCAAATACGACGGTGCTGGCAGTGCCATTGTTGTACATAACCGTGACATCATTACCGTCGATTACGCCATCGTTGTTGATATCTTTATAGTTCATATAACCGACCTGCGGTTTTACACCGTTTATTTTGTAATTGGGGTTTTTCGCCAGCACGGCATCTACATCCGCCTGTGTGCGCAGGATACCTGTGGCGATATAGCCGTAGTTGGCCGAATTGTATATTTTGCTGCTCTTGCCGATCATGATGCTGGAATACTCCGTGGGGGTGCCCAGGGCGGCAGGCGAATAATACTGTTGGATAACCTGGTTATTGCCGTAAGCAGCATTGACATCGATGCTATAGCCCCAGTTGCGGCCGATGATATCCCTCCAGCCGACGGTCCACTCGGAACCCCAGCTGTTCTGGATGCCATAGTTTTTCAAACCTGTGTTGATACCCGTGGTATAAGGTAGGCTTACTACGCCCAGGTCGTCAAAGCCATCGTAGGTATGACGGGTCCAGATGTCGAGCGACACGGCGAGCCTTGTGTGGAGGAAGCTTGCGTCCAAGCCATAATTGAGGGTACGGGCTTTTTCCCAGGTGATGTCGGGGTTGGGATATATGTTCGGGTCAAGACCGTTGGTAATGGTAGACCCGAAGAGCATGCCGGTCGTTTGTGTAAAGCGAGATTCGTACTGGTAGCTGGTCACGCGGTCGTCGCCCACGAGACCAAAGTTAGCGCGCAGTTTAAAGAAGTTGACATAGGGCAAATTTTCTTTGAAAAAATTCTCTTCGCTGACCTTCCAACCCAGGCCTACTGCGGGGAAAACACCCCAGCGTTTATTGGGGGGGAAATTGGCGGAGCCGTCTACACGGGTGACTACGTCGACCAGGTACTTTTCGTTGAACATATAGCTAAACTTACCGAGGTAAGAACGCTTTCCTGATTCGAAAGGCCCGTTGAGCTGCTCGGTAGTATTGGCGGCGTTGAAAGCAAACATCTGGTCGATACCGGGTATCTGCTGGCCATCGCGGTAGATCAGGTAGCTGTCGTTCTGGTCTTCGCGCTGTTCAGCCAATGCAAGGAAATCGATATCGTGCTTGCCGAACCTGCGTGCATATTCAGCCGACGCCATCAACTGGTAGCTGTAATCATAATTGGTGCCCTCCTGCAGGCGGTCGGTATTGGTTACCTTGGTGGTGGTGGAACCGGTGGCGGGGAGGGAATCGGAATACAGCAGACCGTTCTGACCTTTTCTTACGAAGTTGTATACGTTGTACGAGGGGAAATACTGCTTGGCGGTACCGTTAGTGGTTATCTTACCAAACTGCACCTTGAAGGTAAGCCCCTTCACAAACACGGGCCTGTAACTGAGCGTTGCATTGAGGGTCAGCGTTTGCGCCTGGCTGGTCTCATAGTCGCCGGAGTTAAACAGGCCGATGGGGTTGAAGGTATTGATGCTGGCCTGTGACCAGTTGGTGGGCAGCCCCCTGATGGTGAGCGGCACCCATTTGGGCGTTTGGAACAGCGCGCGCATCATTACGTCTTCGGTTTCCGTGCTGCTGCTTTTCTGTGTATTGCGGTATTCTTTGGCGTAGTCGGTGCTCACTGTGAGGCTGGCGGAAACCGTTGGGGAGATCTTTGCATCCACACCGGACCGGATGTTGTATTTGTTAATCGAAATGCCCCCAAAGTTGCCGTCTTCATTGTAGTAGCTCGCGCCGGCAAAGAATGTGATCTTATCGGTACCGCCGCTTACGTTTACGGTATGACGGCTTAAATGCGCGGGTTTCCATATCTCGTCGTACCAGCTTTTATATGGATTTGTTGCAAGGAATTGAAGATCGGCATCGGAGAACCTGGAGGTATTGGCCGTACCGTTGAGGTCGAAACCATCGTTCAGCATCTTCGCGTGGTCGTACGCATTTAACAATTTCGGTCGTACGGTAGCGGTTGTATTGCCATAATAGCCGGAATAGCTGATCACCGCCTTACCCGGTTTTCCTCTTTTGGTGGTCACCAGGATAACGCCTTTATCGCCTGAAGCGCCATAGACGGCAGCAGAAGCGTCTTTCAGAAAAGTGATGCTTTCCACCAGGCTGGCGTCGAGATTGTCGAACTGGTCCTTAGGCACCGTGAGACCATCGATCACATACAACGGGTCCTGCGTCAGGCCCAGCCTGCCGGAGGCGGCAAAGAGGGTTGGGTTCCTGATGGTAACGGTGGTAGTGGCACCGGGTTTACCGGAGGTGATGGAGACGCCCACACCCGGTACGCGGTTGGCCAGCGCTGTACCCATATTGGCAACAGGGAAGTCCTGTATATCCTCGGCCTTGACGACCGATATGGCGCCCAGCAGGTTCAGTTTCTTTTTTGTGCCATACCCGACCACTACAACGTCGTCCATCTGGCCGTTGGTAGCGGTTAGCGAAACAGACAGGCTGCCACCGCTACCGGCTTTGGTTTCATAGACCATGTAACCGATGTGGGAAATGCTGATTACCGATTCGGAGGATGGCACTTTGATAGTAAAATTGCCGTTCTCGTCGGCCTGGGTGCTTTGGGTACCATTCTTTACCCTGATGGTGGCGCCGGGTAACGGCCTGGACGTTTTTGCGTCCACTACTTTACCCTTGACGGCGAGGGAACCATTCACCGTACCATCCTGGGAAAACAGCTGGAAGCCTAAGCAAATCAATGGGATAAGTACAAGCAGGTGCTTCGTACATAGTTTTGGGTTCATATGGCATTTGTTTATAGACGTATGGAATTGTTATGCAATCAATGATACTGGTATTTTAACACATTTTCTATTAAGTATATGCTAGAGCGCTCTTACCCTCCGTTGGCTGCTTTGCGTCTTTTTTCCCATTCCTCCCCTGCTTTTTTCATATCGTAGCCGTTGGCCGACAGGTAGTTGTTGATACGGCCTTTGTATTTGCCAAACCAGGCGTGCTTTTTCTCCGATGATTCGGCATCCATGGCATATTCCCTGGCTTCGGTGAGCCAAGCCAGCAGCTGGGCCTTTTGGGGTTCGGTAAGATTGGGCAATTCGTCCTGGTAGGCTTTGTAGGTAATGCCGAGCACGCCGTAGGTCATGCCGTCTTTTACTATATCTACCTGTTGGGGATTTAGTTCTTTGGCCAGCTGCGCCAGGTATTCACCGTGCAGTTTACCGGTGCGGGCCGTGGCGGCATCTGCCGCAGCTTTTATTTTTTGGGCGGCGAGGGCTTTATCGAGGGTGGTATCGGCTTTTACGGCTTTTACCAGTGCATCACGCCCGGTATAAATGCTGTTCAGGTTGCGGTACTGGCCGGCAATGATGGCCTGTACGCGGAGGGCGGCGGCAGAATCGGCCAGGCCCAGGGTTACCACAATCTTCTGTGCCCGCTGGGTGATGGTGCGGGTATAGGCGGGGTCTTCGGCCGCCGGGGCGGTTTGTGCGCGGGAGGCCGGTGAAGCGCAACATGAGGCGGCAATCAACAAACAGATGCAGGCCAATCGTTTCATTCGGTGCTGTTTAAAATTGTTTAAGGGGCACCAGCAGCGGGCTGCGGGTGGCCGGTCGTTTTCTCAGCGATGCGTTATTCCGGCTGGCCGGGACAATGGCCCGGCAGGCGAACACGGTGATTGAATGACGTAAAATTCTCAGCAACAGATAAGGTAGAATGGGCAAAACGTGAAGCGGTAAAAACAGGAATGCTTATCGTGCGGGAAATGCGGCCGGCAAGCAAAAACTGCTCCATAAGCTTAATCGTTTTAGAAGGCGCAAAGAGTATAAAAAAACAACGGTTGACGGATACTCATTCACCGCATTAAAGGTAAACCGGGACATGGTGTTAAACAATGTAAGGTTTCACTATAATGATGGAACATTTTACTATTTTAATGGGAGGGATATTTTGCAAAGGGGGCTTATATAAAGGATTTACGGGCATGTGCAGCTGTGGACTTGGATTATAACGTTATTATGCAGTATTTTTTTGCAAGTGTACGAGGCAGGACGGGGCAGGATGCAGGGGACGCCTTTGGCGCTTTTTTTAACCACAGAGGTGCACAGAGGTCTATTCACAAAGGTACACAGAGCGTTTGCTTCGTTTTTTCGTTTGACTCGTTTTCCTTTTGAGGGGCACAGAGGGCGCGCCTGCGGCGCGGGCTTTTAAAAGGGCTAAGAGGTCAAAGGAGAGAAAAGAGAAAAAGGAGGGGTTTTGCGGAAAGGCTTTTTATTATTTCCGGGGGGCTGATAAGGCAAGTGTTTTTAAGGCGCACAGAGGAGAAAGAGAAAAGAGATGCTATACAGGCGTGCCACGGTTACCCTGGCTAAGCAAGCGAACCGTGGCACGCCTTCTTCTCCCAAATCCTCTTTTTCTCTTTCCCCTCTGTGCGCCAACCCTCGCCTCGCGAAGCCTCTTTTGCTCTTTTTTCTCCTTTGACCTCTTAGCCTAAAAATGCAGGGCGCTTGTTCCCAGGTCTTTTGAGGTGGCGACGGCGATGCCGCGCTGGTCTTTTTTGTTGACGGCGCAGTAGAAATGGTAGACTATGCCGTTGCATTTTACCACGAAGGATTTATGGGCAAACTGGTCGTCGTAGGGTTCGGAGGGTTTTATGAGGTCTTCGCCTTTCCATTCGGTCCAGTGCACCAGGTCATAAGAGCAGGCAAAGCGGTTGAAGGCGCCTTTGGTGTCTTTCCAGAAGGCACCGAAATAAAACATGACCCAAAGATTGCCCATTTTTTGCAGGTAGGGGTCGCCGGTAATGCCGATATGATGGTTGAGCACGGGTTCGGAGCCGAGGCGCTCCCAATGCAGCATATCGGCAGATACGGCCATGCCGATGCGTTCGGCGCCGCGTTTTTTATTGAGGCTGTCGCCATTGGCATTGTAATACATGACAAAGGGGTAACCGGTGGCTTTTGTTTTATCCCAAATGACGGTGCTTTTGTATAGTTTATGATTGTCCCACCAGGCTACAGCAGGCTCTTTGGCGGTTAATACCGGGCGGTCCAGGCGCTGCCATTCATGAGGGCGGGCGGGGCTGGTGGCGGTATGGGCGATGCCGATGGACAGATCGCCGGCCTCGTAGCCGCGGGTATGGCCGCCGAAATACGAGAGCCAGTACTGGTTGTTGTATTTACTGAGTTCATAGCTGCCGCCCCATTGCGGGTCCTGCAGGGCAATATAGCCGGCTTTCTGGTTATTGTCCCAATCGGTGGTATCGGAAAAGGAAAGGATGCGTCCTTTTGTTTCCCAATGCAGCAGGTCTTTGCTGTGCGCCAACCAGGTTTCGTAGCCGCGGCCGTTGAAGACGAAATAGGTCATACACCATTGACCGTCTTTGCGGAATACGCTGGGGCAGTCTGCTTTTTTGGTATCGTCGGCAGGTGTTATAACGAGGCCGTATTTATAAGGGGTTTTGACTTCATTGAAGACACGTTGCATGACGGTGTCGGGGACAGTTGTTCGTTGGACGTTGTTCGTTGGCGGGGTTTCTGCTGTTGCAGGCTGCACGAGAAACCGGTAG
>JACXTT010007340.1_pt1 | contig 15538 bp, 12 predicted proteins | sample 9270951 | NCBI WGS metagenome assembly JACXTT01 (sample SAMN15532306, study PRJNA645909) | rock metagenome | isolation source: weathered quartz diorite | place: Puerto Rico | collected 2017-06-21 | reverse complement strand
TGGAGAAGTTGAGGACGGGTACATGAGGTTGCTCTCGGTTGCTGAGAAGCTGGGTTGCTGGGCGAAGTCGCTCAGCAACCCAGCAACCCAGCAACCCAGCAACCCAAAACCGAGCAACCAATGCAAGCAGATCCGCAACTGATCGAGCAGGCGCGATCGAGCGATCCCGACGCCCGCCAGAAGGCCGCCTACCTCGTGGCGCATACCGCCGAGCAGCGCGATCTGCCGCTGATGTTCGAGCTCCTGGGCGACAAGGATTGGCGCGTGCGCAAGACCATCGTCGACGGCTTCGTGCGCGACCCGCAGCCGGAGGTGATCGACGGCCTGCTCGGCGCGCTCTCCGACGCGGAGAACGCCGGCAAGCGCAATTCAGCCACCGAGGGATTGATGCGCATCGGTTCGGGCGCCATCGTCCCCATCGTCGACCGCCTCCGCCGAGAGACCGACGTCGACGTCCGCCTCTCGCTGGTCACTCTGCTCGGCGATCTGCGCAGCGCCGCCGGATTCGAGATCCTGCTCGACATCCTGGCGCATGAGAAGGACATCAACGTCGCCTCGTCGGTGGTCTCCTCGATCGGCAAATATCGCGACGCCGCCGCGCTGCCGCATCTCATCCGCGTCCTGCGCAGCGAGGACCTCTGGCTGAAGTTTCACGCCATCGAGGCGCTCGGCGAGATCGGCGACCGCGCGGCGCTGCCGCAGATCCTTCCGCTGTACGCGGAGAAGTCGCTGCGCAAGCCGGTGCTCGAAGCGATCGGCAAGATCGCCGACGTCGGCACCGTCTCTTTCCTGCTGAAGATCATCACCGAGGAAGAAAAGTTGAACCTCACCGCGCTGCGCGCGCTGGTGCGCATCGCCGAGGCGAACAAGCCCAAAGTGGTGGAGCAGATGGAGCGGCAGCTCGTGCAGCGCAAGTTCCGCGAGTCGTTCCCGCGCGAGAAAGTGGCGCCCCTCATCGAGCACCTCCACAGCACGACCAAGCGCGATGTGAAGGCCTTCATCCTCAAGTTCCTGGGATGGTCGGGCGACGAGCGTGCCCTGCCGGTGCTGATGAATTATCTCGAGCAGCCCGACACTGCGGAGATCGCCGCGCAGGCGCTCATCGACTTCGGGCGCGGCGCGGTCGGCACCATTTTGGAGGCGCTGCGCAACGCGGAGGAAGACGAAGTGGTGGCGCTGCTTCTGCGGACGCTCAACGCTATCGGCGGCAGCGAGGCCATCCCCAACATTCTGCCGTTCCTCGATCACGACAATCCGATGATCCGCCGCCTGGCCATCGAGACGCTCGGCGAGATCACCGATCCACGGTCCATCGACTATCTGCTGGCCAAGCTCGACGACGCCGACATCGCCTCGCAGCAGGCGGCGGTGAACTCCATCTCCGCGCTGGTGGCCGCCTATCCGGAGATGAAAGCGGACGTGCTGGCGAAGATCCGGCGGCTGCTGCAATCGCCGTCCATTCCGGTGAAGCTCAACGCGCTGTCGGTGTTCGTCAACGTGCAGGGAGAGGGGTATCACGACGAGCTGCTGCTGGCGTCGAAGGACAGCGATCCGGTCATCCGCCAGAAGGCGGTCTCGCTGATGGGGAAATTCGGCGAGGAGCGATTCACCGACCAGCTCGTGCTCTCGCTGGCGGACGAAGCGACCGGCGTCCGCCTGGCTGCCATCAACGCCATCCTCCGGCTGCGGCCGGAGAAGGGGGTGGAGCCGCTCATCAGCTCGCTGGAGGATGGCGACGTCTGGATCCGCACCGCCGCCGCGCAGGCGCTGGGCGAGTACCGCCACCGCCACGCGCTGCTGCCGCTGATCCATCACCTGGAGCACGACCTCCCTCCCGTGCGCATCGCCGCCATCGAGGCCCTCGGCAAGTCGGAGAGCGACGGTGTGAAGGACGTGCTCTTCCGCGCAGCCTACGACAGCGACCTGGAGATCCGCCGCGCCGCCATCCTGGCCCTTTCGCGCATTCCGGGCGATGAAGTGTTCGACTACCTGATGTTCGCGCTCAACGACCACGACTGGCGCATCCGCGCCGCGGCGGCCAGCGCGGTCGGGCTGCGCGGCGACCGCACGTCGCTGCCAGCGCTGCACGCGGCGTTGGAGGATCCTGACACGTACGTGCAGCAGTCGGCCGTGCTGGCGCTGGACAAGCTTCACGACATCTCGTCATTCCCGCATCTCTTCAAGGCGCTGGAGAACGAGGCCATCCTCGACGACGTCTCGGATCTCTTCGTCCGGCACAAGAACCTGTTCCGCCACCGGCTGGAGGAGGCGTGGCGGACGGCTGACAGCAGGAGAGAGGTCGTAATCGCGGCCATCCTGCAGGCGATGAAGGGTGAACGATGAACGAGGAACAAGGAACGAGGAACAAGGAACGAGGAACAGAAGCGCCGTTCCTCGTTCCTCGTTCCTGGTTCCTCGTTGAACGATGAACACGTTCCTCTCGCTGAACCACCACATGGAACTGCCTGACGACGTCTTCAGGCTGCTGCGGGACTCGATCTACAAGCGGACGGGGATGTGGTTCGCCGACTCGGCGAAGTATCTGCTGCAGAAACGTCTCTCGCCGCGCGCGCGCGAGCTGAATTTCGATTCGTTCCAGAAGTACTTCTACTTCCTGCAGTACGACCCGCGCGCGGAGAGCGAGTTCGATCAGATCTATGATCTGGTGACCACCAACGAGACGTACTTCTTCCGCGAGCCGGCGCAGCTCGCGGCCTTCACCGAGGAGATCATCCCCGACATCCTGGCGCGCAAGCCGGTGCAGAAGGTGCGCATCTGGTCGGCCGGCTGCTCCTCGGGCGAGGAGCCGTACTCCATCGCCATGCTGTTGGAGGAATCGGGCTATTACCATCGCGCCAGCTTCGAGATCTTCGCCAGCGATATCAATCAGGCCGTGCTGGCCAAGGCGCGCCGCGGCCACTACCGCGAGAACGCCTTCCGCGGCACCGATCCGTCGCTGCGCGAGAAGTACTTCGCACGCGACCCCGACGGCTCCTGGCGCATCAGCGATGAGATCCGCAACCGCATCTCCTTCGGCCGCCTCAACCTCTACGACGAGCCGCGCGTCTCGCTCCTCGGCCATGTGGACATCATCTTCTGCCGCAACGTGATCATCTATTTCGACGACGCCTCCAAGCGCATCGTGGTCGGCAGCTTCTACAACCGCCTGGTGGAAGGCGGCTACCTCCTCCTCGGCCACTCCGAGTCGCTGATCTCGCTCTCTACGCAGTTCAAGCTGCGGCACTTGAAGAACGACATGGTGTACCAAAAATGAGAGTGGAGCGCCGGCGTCCTCGCCGGCTGGTGCGTCTCGCTCTCGGCGGCGGCAGGACGCCGCCGGGCCAGCCGCCGGGGCGGCGGCGTTCCATCGCAGTCAGCTAGGCTCTCTCTCGCGCCACCGTCGCCCCCCACGTGAGCAACGCGAGAAGCACTAGCGCGCCGACGATCCACATCAGCGGCACACCGCGAACGTACGTCACCGCCCCCGCCGCCCCCGCCGCGGCGAGCGCGATGTAGACCACGCTCACCGCGGCGTGCGAGAGTCCCGTCTGGTTGAGCCGCTGGTACACGTGCGACTTGTGCGCGTGCATCAGCCGCTCGCGGCGGCGGGCGCGGCGCAGGAACGTGAATGCTGCGTCGGCGACGAAGGGCCACACCACCAGCGCGCCGGCGATGAAGAGCTGGCGATGCGATTGCGAAGCGATCACGGCGAGCGAGGCGAAGGTGAATCCGAGGAAGGCGCTGCCGACGTCGCCCATGAAAATGCGCGCGGGCTGCCAGTTGTGGATGAGAAAGCCGGCGCTGCTGCCGGCGATGAGAAGGCCGATGGCGGCGACGAGCGGCTGCCCGCTCGCCGTTCCGAGCCATCCCCATGCCAGACCGGCGACCACCGCCTGGCCGCCGGCGATTCCATCGATGCCGTCCATGAAGTTGTAGGCGTTGGTCAGCCCGACCATCCAGAGCAGCAGCAACGGCGCCCACACCAGCGGACCGAAGAGAAGGACCACCGGCACCGCCGCGGCGATCTGCACGCCGAGGCGAAGCGCAGCGGGGAGGTGGCGGAGATCGTCGAGCCAGCTCACCACGGCGATGGCCAACGCCGCCGCGGCGAACACCGCGACGCGCGGTGACATCCACGCCGCGCCGCCCACGAGCGTGATGAGCACGATGGCGATCCCGCCGCCGCGCGGCGTCGGCACGGCGTGCGAGCTCCGCTCGCTGGGATGATCGAGGATCGCCTTGCGCTCGGCCCACCGCCGGATGATCGCCACCAGCGCCGCGGAGACCAGCAGCGCGGAGGCGAACAGAACAAGCGCCGTCATGCGCTCACATGCTACCGCCCCGCTGATACGATGACGTCCCGCCGATGATCCGTGCCCTGGTGATCGACGATTCCGCTTACAACCGCGTCACCATCTCGCGGATGTTGGAATCGCACTCCGACATCAAAGTCGTGGCCACCGCCGTGAACGGCGAGGACGCCATCAAGCAGGCCATGCGGCATCGCCCCGACGTCATTACGCTCGACCTCGAAATGCCGGTGATGGACGGCTTCGCCTTCCTCCGCTGGCTGATGCACAACCTTCCCACCGCCGTCATCGTCGTCTCCTCCAAATCGAGCGACAAGAGCGTGTTCAAGGCGCTGGAGCTGGGGGCGCTCGACTTCATCGCCAAGCCGGGGGGGCGGGTGTCGTCGCGGCTCGAGGAGATCCAGAAGGACCTGGTCGCGAAGGTCCTGCAAGTCGCCGAGCTGCGGATGGAGAACCTCCGCCGCCGCGTGCGGGAAGATGAGGGGGAGGTTGCGGCGCCGCCCGAGGTGGCGGAGGAGCCGTGCGTCGGTGGTGTAGAGCTGGTGGTCATCGGCTGCTCGACCGGCGGACCGCCCGCGCTGCAGCATCTTTTCCAGAGTCTGCCGTTGCTCCCCATGCCGGTGATGGTGGCGCAGCACATGCCGCCGACTTTCACGCGGCTCTTCGCCGAGCGAGTGAACCGGCTGACGCAGTACCGCGTGCGCGAGGCGCACGACGGCGCGTTGCTGGAGCAGGGATGCGTCTACATCGCCCCCGGCGGACTGCAGACCGAGGTGCGCCGCGTGAGCGAAGGGCTGATCGCGCATGTCTTTCCCTCCGGCGCCTCCGACCTCTACGCGCCGTCGGTGGATCGGCTCTTCAACAGCGCCGCGGAGTCGTGCGGCGAGCGGTTGGTGGCGGTGATCATGACCGGCATGGGCGACGACGGTGCGGAGTCTATCCGCCGCGTGCGCGCGCGCGGCGGGCGCACCATCGCTGAGTCGGCGGAGACCGCCATCATCTTCGGCATGCCGAACGAGGCCATCAAGACCGGAGCGGTGGAGCGCGTACTGCCGCTCGGCGAGATTCCGGAAGTTATCCACCGGCTGTGCGCGGGTTGAACGAGGAGTGCGGGCGTCCCCGCCCGCACCGATGGGGCGTCTCGCCCGATCGCGTTGGATGAACCATCGCCGGGCGGGGACGCCCGGCGAGCGCGGGCGAGACGCCCGCACTCCGGAAATTATCCGTGCGAACCTATGCTAGAGTCGCCCGAGTCCGAAAACCCGGCGCGAGATCCCCGAAAAATGACCGACGAATCGAGAGCAGAGAAGTTCCTCGAGCTGTTCAACAAGGGCAAGGAATTCACCGAAGAGCTGCTCCGAGAGAACCAACGGCTGCGCTACCGCATCGCCACGCTGGAGACCGAGCACGGCGCCGGCTCCACGGAAGAAGTGCAGCGCCTGCGCGCCGAGATCCAGCAGCTCACCGAGGAGAACCGCCGCATCGCGCAGCGCTTCCGCGAGGTGGAGGAAGAGAACAAGGACTTCGCCAACCGCTACATCGAGATCGAAGAGCAGAACAACAACCTGGCCAACCTCTACGTGGCCAGCTACCAGCTCCACTCCACGCTCGACTTCCGCGAAGTGATCCAGATCGTGCAGGAGATCGTCATCAACCTGATCGGCGCGGAGTCGTTCGCCATCCTGCTGCTGGACGAGAAGACCAACGAGCTGAAGACCATCGCCTGCGAAGGCGAGGACGTCATGCCCGGCATCGAGAACATCTCCGCGCGCCTGGGCGAGGGGGTCCTGGGCGAGGTGGCCAAGACCGGCGAGAGCTACTACATCAACCAGGACGTCGACGGGAGCGGGCGGGTGACCATCGAGAAACCGATGGCCGCCGTGCCGCTGAAGATCAAGGAGCACGTCATCGGTCTGATCTCCATCTACCGCCTGCTCCAGCAGAAGGACTCGTTCTCCGCCGTGGACTACGAGCTCTTCTCGCTCCTGGCGGCGCACGCCGCGACGGCCATCTTCTCTTCCAAACTTTACTCACAGTCGGAGCGGAAGCTGAACACCATCCAGAGCTTCCTCGACCTGCTGACCACCACAACGTGAGAGCGAGGCGCGGATAGTGGCGATGGAGAACGCGAACTTCCTGGTCGTCGAGGACTCGCCGACCATGCGTCAGTTGATCTCGTTTTCGCTGAAACGGTTCAAGAACGCCAAGATCATTGAGGCCGTCGACGGCGTCGACGCGCTGAAGAAGCTCTCCGGGCCGGAGAAGATCGACCTGATTCTCACCGACATCAACATGCCGGTGATGGACGGCCTGAAGCTGGTCTCGCTGGTGCGTCAGAACGCGCAGTTGAGGGCCATCCCCATCATCATCATCACCACCGAGGGGGCGGAGGAGGATCGCGAGCGGGGGCTGGCCCTCGGCGCGAACGCGTACATCTCCAAGCCGATCCAGTCGTCGCATTTGATCAAAACGATTTCTGAACTGCTCGCTGTGTGAACGAGGAACAAGGAACGAGGAACGAGGAACGCCGCGGCGGTGACGATCGGTTCCTCGTTCCTCGTTCCTCGTTCCTCGTTCTCCTGTTTCTCGTCCCGCGTGTCACTCTCCTCTTCGTCCGCCAACCCTTCTTCGACGAGATCTTCACGCACTGGATCGCGGCGAAGCCGCTGCGCGGGATCATCGACGCGCTGCGGTTCGACTCCGGGCCGCCGCTGTACTACTTCGTCGTTCACGCCATCGGCAACCCGGGGGTGATCTGGACGCGCGCGTTGTCGCTGCTGTTCGCCGCGGCGGGATTGATCGCCCTCCTTGCCGGTGAGAGGTTGGGGGAAGCGCGCTACTGGGCGGCGGCGCTCATCGCCGTCTTTCCGCCGGCCGTGCTCTTCTCGGTCGACGCGCGCGCGTACGCGCTCTGCGCCATGTGCGTGACTTTCGGCGTGATCGCGCTGATGACCGACCGGCCGTGGGTGGCGGCCGCGGCGCTGCTGCTCGCCGCGTACTGCCACTACTACGGCGCGCTCTTCTTGCCGCTGCTGCTCCCGCGGTGGCGCGCCTTCGCCGCGGCGGTGGTCCTCTTTCTCCCGGGAGCGTGGCTGGCGATGCACCAGCCGCCCGGCGCGCGCGAGTGGATGGCGTTCGCCTGGCCGGACGCGCTCTTTACGCGGCCGCCGCTGCTGCTGGCGGTCGCGTGTGGTGCGCTGCTGGTCGCATGTGCAGCGACAGCCGCTTCGGCTGTCGGCGGCCGAAGCGGCCGCCGCTATACGTTGATGACGCTTGTGCCGCTCGCACTCGCGCTGGCTCTCGGTGTGTACGTGCCGATGCGCTTCGAATCCGTCGTCGCGGCGCCGCTCGCGCTGTGGCTCGCCTCGTCCGGCCGGCGCGTCTTCCTCATCCCCCTCATAGCCGCATTCGCCCTCTGGACCACCCTCGGCATCTTCGAGCACGCGCAACGTCCGCCTGACGATTACCGCGCCGCCGCGACGTGGCTCGCGCAGAACGTTCCGGCGGGCGAGACCGTGGTGGCCAGCGGCTATCTGTACCTGGAGACCGTCGCGCAGCGGCCGGCCATCGCCTTTCCGCCCGAGCAGGCGCAACACCCCGGCTGGCGGGCGCAAGCGCGGTCGGGAAGCGGGCTCCCCGCCGGCGCGTTCCTCTGGATCGGTGAGCGCGCCGCGCCGGAGCTGCAACTGATTCGCCGCACCCGCCGCGTCACGCCGATCTACATGAGCTCTCGCGCAGCGGTTGTTAAGGTAAACTGACGGCCACCACATGCCCCATTTCATCACTGACAAATGCATCGGGTGCGGCGTCTGCGAGGTGAAGTGCCCCACCAACACCATCTGGGGTGCCATGCGCGGGCAGTACTACATCCATCCCGAGCGCTGCATCGACTGCTCGGTCTGCGGCATCTACTGCCCGGTCGACGCCATCCAGAACCAGCACGGCGACTACATCCCGCGCGTCAAGCCGAAGGAGATCCCCAAAGCGGAAGTCATCAAGGAGCTCTGCACCGGCTGCGAGTTCTGCGTCGACATCTGCCCCTTCGATTGCATCCACATGATCGACGCGCAGGACGAGACGGTGGCCAACCACTACAAGATCGCCTTCGTGGAGAAAGCGAAGTGCGTGGCCTGCCGCCTGTGCGAGTCGGTGTGCGACAAGGACGCGATCGTGGTGCCGGAGGCGCCTACGCAGTTGAAGGGATACTTGCCGGACTTCGTCGTGATGACGGGGAGGTGACGGGGAATGTTGAATGTTTAACGTTGAATGTTGAATGGGAGTCAGCGGGAGCGCATTCAACATTAAACATTCAACATTCCCCGGCTCCCTCTCATGACAGACATCCCAAAAGAATCCCCGAAATCCCTCCTCTTCCAATTCGTCCTCTTCCCTCTCGGAATCGTCGTCGTCGCCGTGGCCATCTTTCTCCTTTTCGGACGGCTGGCCAACGACGAGCACTCCATCCCCGATTACCTCAGCGAGATCCGCTCGGGGAGCGCGCACGAGCGGTGGCAGGCGGCGTATCAGCTCTCCAAGTCGCTCAAGCGCGGGGAGGGGAAGAGGTATCCGAACCTCGAGGGGCAAGTGGCCGCGCTGTACGCGGGCTCCAAGCATGATGACCCGCGCATCCGCCGCTACCTGAGCATGGTCCTCGGCACGCTCGGCGACCGCCGCGCCACGCCACTGCTGCTCGACGGCCTCTCCGACCGCGACACCGACAACCGCCTCTACGCTCTCATGGCGCTCGGCGAGCTGCGCGATCCCGCCGCCACGCCTGCCGTTGCCGCGGCGGCAGCGGTGGATGGGGAGAAGGACATCCGCAAGGCTGCGTTCTACGCCCTCGGCGCGATCGGCGATCCGCGCGCCGTCCCCATCCTGGTCAAGGGTCTCGATGACGAGAGCCCTGACGTGCGATGGAATGCCGCGGTGGCGCTGTCGCGCTTCGGCGACGCGCGCGCGCTGCCACGCCTGCGCGAGATGCTCGACCGCTCGCGCCTCGATCGGGTCAAGGAGATGCGCGAGGACCAGAAGGAAGACGCCATGATCGTGGCCATGTCCGCATACGCCCGGCTGGCCGGCCGCGGCGCGGCGCCGGAGCTGCGCCGGATCGCCGCGGGCGACCCGAGCCTGCGGGTGCAGTCGGCGGCCAAAGACGCGCTTCTTTCCGTTGACAGAACTCCTTGATTTGCGGATAGTAGGCGCGCATCGGCAGCAGCTTGTTCCGCAATTTCACAATCTCGGATGGCTGAAGAAATCACCCCATATCAGGTCGCCCCGAAGACGCCCCTGGCCGGGAGCGCCGCGGCGGAAATCCGTGAGCAGGGAGAGGTTACCCGGCGCACGTTTCCGGTCGTCCTGACCGTCGGCTGGGCCGCGCTGGCCGCCGCTCTCGGCGGGCTGACCAGCGTGCTGGGACGCTTCATGTTCCCCAACGTGCTCTTCGAGCCGGTGCAGAAGTTCAAGGCGGGCTTCGTCTCCGACTACGCGGTGGGCGAGGTCGACGAGCGTTGGAAAGACAAGTTCGGCATCTGGCTGGTGCGCACCGAGGATGTCATGTACGCGCTGATCACCGTCTGCACGCACCTCGGATGCACGCCGAACTGGCTGCCGACGCAGAACAAGTTCAAGTGTCCGTGCCACGGCAGCGGCTACTACAAGTCGGGTGTCAACTTCGAGGGGCCGACTCCCCGCCCGCTGGAGCGCGCCAAGATATTCATCGATCCCTCCGACGGCCAGGTGGTGGTGGACAAGTCGAAGCAATTCCATCAGGAACGGGGGGAGTGGACGGATCCGGAATCGTTCATTAAGGTGTAGTTGCGCGTTGCGAGTTGCGCGTTGCGAGCAGGCCGCCCGCAACTCGCAACGCGCAACTCGCAACTCGAGGAGCGGATGGCCAATCTCAAAGCGCTGCAAGAGAACATCGTCAACTCCCAGATCTGGAAGTCCGTCTTCCGGGTCGGCATCCCCAACACCAACCGCAAGCGCGTTCTGGCGGTCCTCGGCTCGCTGATTCTTCATCTCCATCCGGTCAAGGTTCGCCGCTCCGGCGTGCGCATGAGCTACACCTGGTGCATGGGCGGCACTTCGTTCTTCCTCTTCCTGGTGGAGACGGTGACCGGACTGCTCCTGATGTTCTACTACCGGCCGACCATCGAATACGCCTTCACCGACATCATGGATCTGCGCGAGCAGGCGCCGTTCGGGATCATGCGCGAGATGCACCGCTGGGGGGCGCACGCCATGGTCATCGCGGTCTGGCTGCACATGTTCCGCGTCTTCATGACCGGTTCGTACAAGCCGCCCCGCGAGTTCAACTGGAACGTCGGCGTGATCCTGCTGGTGCTGACCCTCCTTCTCTCCTTCACCGGGTATCTGCTGCCGTGGGATCAGCTCGCCATCTGGGCGATCACCGTCGGCTCATCGATGGCGCGCGCGGCACCGGGCGCGGGAAACGAGGGGCCCATGTCGGGCCTCATAAAACTCGGCGACATCCGGCTTATCCATGCCGGAGACGACGCGCGTTTCGCGCTCATCGGCGGCCGGAGCATCGGCCCGGCCACCCTCCTTCGCTTCTACGTGCTGCACTGCGTGGCCATCCCGCTGGCCGCCGGGTTCCTGATGGCCATTCACTTCTGGCGAGTGCGAAAAGACGGAGGGATTTCGGGGCCATTATGACGATGACGACCCTCATCCGCCGCTTCGCACCTTCTCCCGCAAACGGGAGAAGGGTCTTCCCGGGCCCTCTCCCGCGTGAGCGGGAGAGGGTGGCCGAAGGCCGGGTGAGGGGCATGACGACGCTTCGCGGCTCGAGGTTCGAAGTTCGAGGTGCGAATGACGAATTCAGAAAAAGAAGCCTTCTTCTTCATTCGTCATTCGCACCTCGAACCTCGAACCTCCTGTGGAGGATCGCGCGGTGACATTCTTGAAGGATTTCGTCAACGTCCTCTCCGCGGCATCGATCTCCTTCGTTCTGCTCTCCTCGGTCTTCGGCTCCATCATCTACTTCAACCTGCTCGGCGGACGGCTGAAGTCGAAGGGCGGCTACGGCTTTCTCGGCCTGGCAGCGTTGCTCCTCATCACCGGGATTTTCATCCGCCCGCTGCTCTACCTCGGCATCGCGTATCTGTTGATCCTCTTCGCCCTCACTGCGCTCGGTCCGCGCTTGTGGGACCGCAAGATCGGGATCCGGCTGTTCCTGGTGGGCGCGGTGGCCTTTGCGCTCTCGATGTTCGACCCGAACTTCTTCCTCATCGCCGCCAAGCCCGACAACGTCCCCATCGTGGCCATGATCTTTCTCCTTGGTCTCTTCACCTGGATCGCGCTGCGCAAGGCGTATATGAACGATCAGCAGATCGCGCTCGGCGGCATTCCCTGGGAGAAGACCGAGACCAACGAGAAGCTCTTCGTCTGGCCCGATCTGGTCTACACCGAGATGCTCTGCATGATCCTGCTGACGATCGTGATGATCGTGTGGAGCATCGCTTTGAGAGCGCCGCTGGAGGAAGCGGCGAACCCCACTTCGTCGCCGAACCCGGCCAAGGCGCCTTGGTACTTCCTCGGCTTGCAAGAGATGCTGGTTTACTTCGACCCCTGGCTGGCCGGCGTGGTCCTGCCGACGTTGATCATCGTCGGCTTGATGGCCATTCCGTACATCGACACCAATCCGAAAGGGAACGGCTACTACTCCTTCCGCGAGCGGAAGTGGGAGATCGGCATCTTCCTGTACGGCTTCCTGGTGCTCTGGTCGTTCCTCATCATCACCGGCACCTTCTTGCGCGGGCCGAATTGGAACTTCTTCGGCCCGTACGAGTACTGGGACCCGAACAAGCTCGTGCCGCTGGTCAACGTCGACCTCTCCGAGCTGGTGTGGGTGAAGATGTTCGGGATGACGCTGCCGCGGCTGTGGGTCATCCGCGAGCTCCCGGGGATCGCGCTGGTGCTCGGGTACGTGGCATTGCCGCCGCTCTTGGCGAAGGGACCGTTCCGCCGTTTCTATCTGAAGATGGGGGCGCCGCGGTACTACGTCGGCGCGCTCCTCTTCCTGGTCATGCTGGCGCTGCCGATCAAGATGGTGCTGCGCTGGCTGTTCAATTTGAAGTACATCGTGCACATTCAGGAGATCTTCTTCAATGTTTAGGTTCGCCGTTGTCCGTTGGCCGTTGGCCGAGGACGAATCGGCGGCACGGCCAACGGCCAACGGTCAACGGCCAACGCTCACATGAAGCCTCAAGAGCCCATCCCCCACAACTACAGCATCCGAGGATTGAACTGGATCTTCGCGCTGTCGAGCCTCGGCCTGCTGCTGGTGACCGGGCTGATGGTGGGATACGACTACACCCGCGGCTGGAAGTGGTTCCAACTGGAGTTCATGCGGATGCAGCGCGAGCGGATCGAGTCGGATCTCCGCGCCGCCGAGCAAGCCGAGAACAAGAAGCAGCTCGCCGACCTCGATGCGCAGAAGCAGGCCAACGAGGTGGAGATCGCCGCCCACCGCCAGCAGTACCTGCTGGCACAAAAGGAGCTCGACTCGTGGGAGGGGAAGCACTACGCGGCCGACCAGGACTACCGCTTCGCCAAGGCCAACTACGATGCGCAGCGGTACATTACCGAGCTCTCGGTCATCCAGCGGCGCGAGGACGCCGCGGCGCAGAACGCGGAGTACAAGCGGCAGGAGACGCATCTCAACGACTTGGTGCTCCGGCTGCAGGACATGACGCGCCAGCGCGACGCGGCGAAGGGACGCGTCGACCAGTGGCTGAAGAAGGTCAAGGACGCCGAGGACAAGAAGAAGGAGCTGATGGCGTCGATCGATCTGCTCAACAAGCAGTTGACGACGGTCACCATGGGAGGCCCCAACCTCCTGCTCAACCTCCCGATGCTCGACTTCGTCAATCCCACGCTGAAGATCGATCAGGTGGTGCTCCCCGATCTCTTCGTCGACGTGAACTACATGAACGTTCCGCGCGTCGACCGCTGCATGACTTGTCACCGCTCCATCGATACGCCGGGCTTCGAGTCGAAGAAAGAGGCGGCGCGCCTGTCGCAGGAGCTGCAGCAGAAGGTCGATACCTTCCAGATCCCGATGGAGAAGCGGAAGGAGGCCGAAGAGCAGATCGCGCAGCTCAAGCGCACGCAGGATGCGCCTTACGACACGCTCAACCCATGGCGCACGCACCCGCGGCTCGACACGTTCGTCGGCTCGGCCTCGCCCCACCCGCTCCTGGAGTTCGGCTGCACCGCCTGCCACCGCGGGCAGGACCGCGCCACCGAGTTCGGCCGCGCCGGGCACGTGCCGCCCAACCCGAAGATGGAAGAGCGCTGGGCGGGCGCCTCGATGCTCACCCTCGGCATGTTCCCCACCAAGGGCGATCTCGAACAGCGCCGCTGGGGATGGGAGGAGAACCCCTTCCTGGAGACGCCGATGAATCCGCGGCAGTACTACGAGGCGGGCTGCCTCAAGTGCCACGGCGGGCAGATCGGCGTGGACAAGGGCGACCGCGTCACCAGGGCCACGCTGACGGTGGAGATCTACGGCTGCTACGCCTGCCACAAGATCGCCAACTGGCGCTTCACCGATCTCCGCAAACCGGGTCCCGATCTGAACGGAATCGCCGAGAAGACCACTCCCGAGTGGGCCATCCGCTGGATCTCCGAGCCGCACAACTTCCGCTCCACGACCCGCATGCCGTCATTCTTCTACCAGCGGAACATGATCGACCCCAAGGTCGTCCCGGCCGCTGAGATCGCGCAGAACGTCAAGTACCAGGACGCGGAGATCCACGCCATCGTCAGCTATCTCTTCGCCAAGTCCACGCATCGCCTGTGGCCGCCGCCGGCGATGGCGGGCGACGCCGCGCGCGGCAAGAAGATGGTCGACAGCGTCGGCTGCATGGCCTGTCACATCGACAGCGAGACGATCAAGGACGAGAAGACGGGGCAGGTCCGCCTGGCGCGGCGCGACGATTTCCCGCTCGAGCGCAACTACGGGTTCAACCTCACGGGCGTCGGTACTAAGACCAACCCCGGATGGATTTTCCATTGGGTCAAGAACCCGAGGGACTATTACATTGACGCGCCGATGCCCTCGCTGCGCCTCTCCGATCAGGAGGCCGCCGACATTACTGCGTACTTGCTGACGATGCAGAAGCCGCGGTTCATGCAGACCCCGGTCCGCCCGGCTGACCCGAGGGCCGTACACGACCTGGCCAAGGGGTATCTCATCAATACGCTCAGCGACCGCGACGCCGAGGCCAAGCTCCGCAGCATGCCGATGCAGGAGCAGTTGGTCTACCTCGGGCAGCGGTCGATCGAGAAGTACGGCTGCTACTCCTGCCACAACATCAAGGGCTTCGAGGGGCTCAAGCCGATCGGTACGGAACTGACCGTCGAAGGGTCGAAGGCGCTGCATCTCTTCGACTTCGGCTTCGCGCACGAGTACGTGGGCGAGGACGGCAAGCACGAGCACATCCAGCACAACGTGCCTTCCTGGGTCTACAACAAGGTGCGCAATCCGCGCATCTACGATGACGAGCGCACCAAGCCCTACAACGACAAGTTGAAGATGCCCAACTTCCACCTCTCGCAGGACGAGGCGCAGCGCATCACCACGGTGGTCATCGGCATGACCAAGGATCTGGTGGCGCAGAACCGCCTGGCCGCGCAGGACTCCCATTCGCGGTTGATGGAAGAAGGGCGGAAGCGGGTCTCGCAGCACAACTGCCGGGCGTGCCACGTGGTGGACGGCCGCGGGCGCGACTCCATCGCCTCCACCGTCGCCGACACGAACTTCCTCCCGCCCGATCTATCGCCCGAGGGAGGACGCGCGCAATCGCCGTTCCTCTTCAACTTCCTCAAAGATCCGACGGTGATGAAGATCCGGCCGTGGCTCTCGGTGCGCATGCCGACCTTCCACTTCGATGATTCCGAGGCGAACACGCTGGTGACCTTCTTCGCCGAGGAGGGGAAGGCGTCGCAGTGGGACACTACGCATGGGTTGAGCCCGTCGCCGCAGAACGTGGCCATCGGCAAGCAGGTGTTCGCCATGATGCGCTGCGCGCAGTGCCACGTGACAACATCGGTCAATCCGGAGAATCCGCCGGTGCCGAACGTGGCCGACACAGCGTCGCTGGCGCCGAACCTCACGCTGGCGCGCCTGCGCCTGCGCCACGAATGGATCGCCGACTGGATCCGCCGCCCCAACGAGATGATCAACGGCACGCGCATGCCGA
>JACXTT010007339.1_pt1 | contig 15539 bp, 18 predicted proteins | sample 9270951 | NCBI WGS metagenome assembly JACXTT01 (sample SAMN15532306, study PRJNA645909) | rock metagenome | isolation source: weathered quartz diorite | place: Puerto Rico | collected 2017-06-21 | reverse complement strand
GTGTTCTGGCGGCCAGGGAAAAACCTTGGAGGGCAAGCCCACGCGCCCGTGGTTCATCCTCGGGTTTCTTGCAATGGCTGCGCTCGCCACCTACGTACCACCCCACGTGCCCGCAGCGGCTGTTATCGCCAGCTGGATCACGGCCCTCGCCAAGCGCGGCCTCGTGCTCACGCTCTTCCTCATCGGCGCGGGCATCTCAAGAGAGGCCCTCCGGCGTGTTGGTTTCCGCCCCTTCCTGCAAGGCCTTTCGCTTTGGATTCTCGTCGGCGGCGGAACCCTCGCAGCCATTCATTGGGGCTGGATCCGCTAGCGAGTGTGGAACCTGCTCTCGCTGGGCTCTACATATCGCTGCGCGCCTGTGACTTCGTCGTAGGCGTGCAAATACTTCAGCGGAGGACTGTAGAAGTGCAGGCTGGCCGCAGGCGCGGCGCTGCGGTTGGATACGGTATGGATCGTGTCGTGCAGCTCGGTGGTGACTTGGTGAGACCCCAGCACGCAATCGCCTGAGCGCTCCATCGGAAGGCCTTCGCCGCGCCACCGGTAGGTGGTTTCCACCAGATCACCCATGAGCACCAAGGTGTAGCCCAAGGAGGCGCCGTGATCATGGATGGCCGTGGTTTGCCCGGGCAACCAACACAGCAGTAGGATCTCCCACTCGTTGTTCAGGAAAAGCCGGCGACGCAAATACCCCGACGAATCGAAGGCAAGGTGCTGCCCGAAGACCGACCAATCAATGCGGCAGGATCCCAGCGAAGCCAACAGCGCTCGGCTTTCTTCCTTCGAGGGTCCCTCGGGGCCGCTTTCGGGCAGACACCACCCAAGGGTCAAAGGACAAAAGGTGGGGGACTGGACGGCGCTCATGAGTGCCCCAAGTGTAGGGCTGAGCCTCGTCATCAGCCACCCACCATGTCCTTAGCGGAAATTCAGCTCCACCCTGAAGTGCGGTACGGGCGCGCAGATGGGGCCGGGTTCCGCGTAAACCACGGGCGGTGGGCAGGATCGCCACCCGTCCCGCACCCAGGCCCGAGGCGGCAGGGGCCGGCGACACCAATCCCGTTCAACCCACTCTCGCTCAACATAGACCCGGCGGGGGCCGGGACGGTGCCAGCAGCCGTGATCGTGAGCCGCCGCGGGAAGGGCGGCTAAGGCAAAGAGGAAAAGAGAAATTCGGCGCATGGTGGACTCCTCATCCAACCGGGGGCGGCTCAGCCGCCCCCGACGAAACCCTTTAGGAACGGGCCTTCACTTGCTGAGTGTGCTTCACGCCTTTGCGCGTGCGATGCGCACTCTTCGCCACCTTCGTCTTCGCGACGCCCGACTGCTTAGTGGTGGCAGGTGCCTTGGAAGGAGCAGCGGCAGCCTTGGGAGCCTGGGCGACAGTCGCCTTGGCAGCGGGCGCCTTCTTGGTCTGGGTGGTGCCCGACGCAGCTCCTTGGGCCATAAGGGCGGCACCGCTAAGCAAGGCGCCGGTGAGAAAGCAGGAGAGAGGCTTTGAAATGCGGGTCATGGTGACCTCCTATGAAGGGATGGGGCAACCCATCGCTATCCCCTTTAGTTCACGCCTCGTGCCAAGTACTAACTCGATCTATTCATACAAATAGGAAAGGTTTAAAGGCTCTCGTGTGGATCCTTGCCGCATGGGCTGTGGCGACCTGCACAGGCCTTCCCTTCCTGATAAAGCAAAGGCCCCGGAATCCCGGGGCCTTTGTAGGGCGGAGTGATTTTACTTCTGGGTCTGCGCGTCGTGCTTCTGGCGGTGGATGCGGCGGCTCTCGCGGTTCTGCTCGCGATTGATCTTCGCGGCCTCCTTCTTCGTCACCTTGCCATCGGCCTCCGCCTTGGCGATGTCCTTATTGACCTTGGTCTCCTGGCGCTCCAGGCGGGCGGTCTCTCTCGGCGTCAGCTGGCCGCTCTGCACGCCGTTGGCGATGCGCTTCTGCTGACGATCCGCACGCTTTTCCATGTGGGCTTCGCGCTTGGGGGTGGAAGTCTGCGTACCAGGCTGAGGGGCCTGCGCCATCAGGGAGGCACCGGTGAGGGCAGCAGCAAGGGTGGCGAGGGCGATACGAGCGGTCTTCATGGGATCTCCTGAAAGGAGCAGCGATCCAGCTGCTGAACACATAGATCGCCAGGAGCATGCCAGCGTTTAAAAAAACTCCTTCGAACACATGCGAAAGGTTGAACTCTTTTTTTGTGGATACTTGCCGCATCAAGCGCCGAAAGGGTTGCAGGGCGCCTCATTCGAGGGCAGGTAGCGGATCCTTTCGACGGTCACCGATGACCCGCGCAGGCACGCCCGCCACGATGGCCCAAGGCGCTACGTCCCGCGTCACCACTGCGCCCATCGCCACCACCGCGTGATCTCCGATCACCACGCCATCAGTTACACCTGCGTTAGCGCCGATCCACACATCTTCACCCACCGTGATGCCCTTCGATCGCACGGGCTGTTCTCGGATGGGACGATCTTCCGCCATGCCATGGTCGAAGGCGTAGAGCACCGCTCCGCTCGCGATGCGCGTCCCGCGGCCCACGCTCAGACCCTTGCCACCACCATCCAAGCTCGCACGGGCGTTGACACTCACCTCATCACCTAGCGTGATAGGTCCGTGCAGATAGGCATGGGCCGCGATACTCACGCGATGTCCCAATGCGACCGAACGTCCCGGCTCTCCAAAGATGGCCGCCTCAGGGGCGATGAAGCACCCTTCGCCCAAGGTCACCGTTTCCTGTTCGATCAGGTGGCGCTGCACTTCGCTTTGCCAAGCTTCGGCCCAGGCGCGGTGACGCGCTTTCAAGGTGAAGTAGAGCCAGGGCATCCAGGACAGACGCTTCTGATGCTGGTCTCGGTACTTCAGAAGGTCGTCATTCATGCTCTCTTCCATCCAGCCGTAGGATAGGTCATCTGGCCTCCCTCCAGCGGCAACGTGCCCCGGTGAAGGTTAAGGTGCGCCCTCCCGCGGGCCGAAAGGGGGGCTGGAGCTCCCATGGACCATTCGGTTCCCGAGGGATTTGAAGCCGAGCCCTTCCGAGTGCTCGTGGAGAATCTCCCGGGCATCGTCTACCGCTGCCGCAACGACGAGCAGTGGACGATGGTCTTCATCAGTCCCTACGTGGAAGTGCTGACGGGCCTACCCGCATCCGACTATCTGGAAGGCCGGGCCTTCTACTCCGACCGCATCCATCCCGAGGACCGCCACCAGGTTTGGACTGAGGTACAGCGGGCGCTTAAGGTCCGAGAGCCCTTCCGCCTGCAATACCGCCTCCTCGATGTAACAGGCAAGGTGCGCTGGGTCCGGGAAGATGGGCGCGGAGTCTACGGCGCAGATGGCGCTCTGAAATGGCTGGATGGCGTCATCCTCGATCACACGGAACAGGCGCTGACCATGCAGTCCCTCCGCGCCCATGAGGAGCATCTCCGCATGGCGTTGCGCGCCGCCCGCATGGGCGCATGGCGGTGGGAAGAAGGACAAGTGTTGGAGCGCACCGAAAAGGTGGATCAGCTCTTCGGATTCCCCATCGGGGCGCCAGGATTTCGCATGCGGGATTTCATGGCCCGCATCGCCGATGAGGACAAGGCGCGCATCCCGCCCCTCTTGAAAACCCAGGACGTGATCGACCTCGTCGTCGCCGTGCAGCCTCCCAATGCCCCCAAGATCAAAGTGAGAGTCCTGGCGCGGCTGGTCAAAGACAACCACGGCAAGGTGCTCATGGCCATGGGCACCTTGCAGCCTCATTCGGGCGATACGGCTACTTGAGAGCGGCTTCCACGGCCGCCTTCAGCTCGGCGCCAAGAGGTTCCACCGCGCTGCCATAGGCCTGGATGACTTTGCCGTCCTTGCCCACCAGGTATTTGTGGAAATTCCACTTGGGTTCGCCGACCCCTGTGCTGAGGAAGGCATAGACGGGGCTTTGCTGAGCTCCCTTCACATCCACCTTCGCGAAGAGGGGGAAGCTGACGCCGTAGTTCTTCGTGCAGAAGCTCTGGATCTGCTCCGCGCCGCCGGGCTCCTGCCCCCCGAATTGGTTGCAGGGGAACCCGAGAATCACGAAGCCCTTGTCCTTATAGGCCTCATAGAGCTTTTCCAGACCCGCGTACTGGGGTGTGTAGCCGCACTCCGAGGCCACATTGACGACGAGCACCACTTTGCCCTGGTAGGCGGCGAGGGATTCGTTGGCGCCGGAGAGGCGTTGGGCTTGAAGGCTATGGAGGGTCATCGCAGGCCTCGCTTGGAAGGGAGAGAGGGTGAGAAGCACGGGAAGGAGAAAAGGATTCACCAAGTCACCTCAAAAGTCATCCGGCACGCATGGGGCTTTCCCTCCATGCGCGCGGGGCGGAAGGTCCACGCGTAGGCCCACGTCTCAAGGGTCTGCACATGCTCAAAGGGCGCACCGGTCATGGCCACCGCCTTCACAGTGCCAGCGGTATCGATGGTCATTTCAAAACTCACCATGCCCTTGAACCCCGGCAAAGCCGGCTTGGTAGGGATCTCCTGCGGTTCCGCCGCCACAAGATCGACCTGGCTCAGATCCTTCCCCTCGCGGGCCAGGCGCTGAGCCACAGGCTCATCCAACTGTGGAGTTGGAGGGGGTGTATCGGTTCGACGGAAGAGGCGAGAGAGGAAGGACATGGGCGACTCGGCTCCAGGATCTCACGCTTCGGCGGAAGCTCCTCCCCGCTCGTCGGAAGCCATTTTCCCAATGCCTCCCTTGCCCCACTCTGGAAGAATGCGGATCCCGACCCTCATCCAGCATTTGCGCCGCCGCCTACGCAAGCGGTCCTCCTGGGCTATCACGTTGGGCTTCACCTTCCTCTTCGCACTCTTCAAGTTCTTCAGCTACGCCCAGTTCGAAGGGGATCATCCGCTCCTGTGGGTAAGTGCCCTGCTCATACCCTTCCTCATGTCCTTCAGCTACGCCTTCCTCAGTCCCCTGCCCTGGCGCTACACCGGCGACGAGCGGCCGCGCGCGGGCTGGTTGCGCGGCCTCGCCCAAGCTGTGCCTGTTTGCATCCTGCTCTTTACCGTGCTCGTGCTCATCGACCTGGCCATCCTTCGTATGGGAGGCGCAGAGGGCGTCCGCATCCGCGGGACGAGCACCAACCTTCATCTCAAGTTCAAAGAGATATGGTTGATGAACCTCCTCTTTGGCGGCGTGCCCCTGATGACCTTTGTCGGAGGCATCATTACCTACAGCGAGCACACGGAGGAAGAGCGCATCGCGACGGAGGCAAAGCTCCGAGAAGCCCAAGGTGTGTTGCTCCGCGGCCAGTTGAGCCCACACGTCCTCTTCAACAGTCTCAATGCCCTCGCGGAGTTGGTGCGCCAGGATCCCATCCGCGCGGAAGAGGCCATCCTCGATCTTTCGGAGCTGTACCGCTCCCTGCTGCTCCACGGCGATAAAGAGAAGGCCTCCCTCGGTGAGGAGCGCCAATTGGTGCACCGCTACCTCTCTGTGGAGCAGCTCCGCCTGGGCGACCGGCTCCGCTTGTCCTGGAACTGGGACAAGGGCGTGGACTCTCTCCTTGTGCCGCCCTTTCTCCTTCAGCCCTTGGTGGAGAACGCCCTGAAACACGGCATTGCGGGGAGCTCGGAGGGCGGCGACCTGCGCATCGAAGCCCGAGAAGAATTGCATGGCTTCCGCATTCGCGTCTCCAATACGGGCCAATCCACGCCCCTGGTGCTCGGCACCGGCATCGGCCTGAAGAACCTCGAAGCCCGATTGCAGCTGGCCTACGGACCTCACGCCTGGTTCACCTTGAAGACCGAACAGCCTTGGACCGTGGCCGAGATCCGCGTTCAAAGCCCCGAGCTATGGAGACATTTATGAAGACGCTGCGGGTAGTCTTGGCCGACGACGAACCCCTGGCCCGGCAGCGGCTGTCTCGCCTCTTGAAAGAAGCTGGCTGCGACGTACTCGCAGAGCTGAGCGATGGGCCCAGCCTCCTCTCGTGGCTTCGGGACAATGCGGATCTGGATGCCCTCTTCCTCGATATCCAAATGCCCGGAGCCTCAGGCCTTGAAGTGGCTGCGGAATTGCCCCGCCCCGTGCCCGTGGTCTTCGTCACCGCCCACGCCGAACACGCATTGCGCGCCTTCGATGCCGCGGCCCTGGACTACCTGCTCAAGCCCCTCCGCGCCGAGCGCCTGAATCAAACCCTCCAGCGCATCCGCGATGGCCACCTTCCCGCCCGCTCAGGCGCGGAGTTGGCGCCCCACCTTCCCGGCTCCGCGCGCGTTCCTGTGCGCGCCGGCGAAGGCCACGTCTTCCTCGAACTCAAGCGCATCACCTTCTTCGAAGTGGAAACCGAAGTCGTCTGGGCCTGGCACGGCGGCCAACGCCACCGCACCCCCTGGACCACCCTCGCCGAAGTGGAAACAGCCTTCCCTGCCGCAGGACTTCTCCGCATCCAACGCCACCTCCTTCTTCGCCCCGAAGCCGTACTGGGCCTGCGGCCCATCGAAGGTGGCCGCGCCGCCGTGCGGCTGTCGGAAGGACAGGAGCTGGAAGTCAGCCGTACGGCGACACCGCGATTGAAGGAGTTGTTGGGCTTATAACAATGCCTTGGGCACGCTACTCCAAGGTATTCAAAAGCCACTCAGGGCTTTGCGCTGCCTCACCGAATTGCCAGCAATCCTTGACGCGCTGCTCGATCAGCTCCGCACCTTTCATTGTGCTGAGATGCAGGCGTACCAAAGGGTGACCGACTTCTACGCGGCTGCCCACTGGGGCGAAAACTTCCATGCCCACGGTCGGATCGATCCGATCTTCCCGGGATTTTCGGCCTGCCCCCATCTCCATCGCGATGAGTCCCAGTTGAAATCCATCGATGGCCTGCACTGATCCTGATGCATCCGCCTTGACGTCGAGTGTTTGAGGCGCCTGAGGCAGCAGGTGATGGGATTGCACCACCGCGGGGTCAGCCCCATGCATCTTCAAGAAGGCCTCCATCCTTCGGGCGGCCTCACCGCTGCGCACGGCCTCGCGCACCTTCATTGTGGCTTCGGCTAAGTCCTTCGCCTGTCCACCCAGCACCACCATCTCCGCGCAAAGGCGCTCCGTGAGTTGGCCCAAGTTTGTTTCCCAACCCCGGCCCTGCAATAGTTCGAGGCATTCCAGAACCTCCAGGGTGTTGCCGATGCAGCGGCCCAGCGGCTCTTCCATGCGCGTGATGAGAGCCTTGATCCGCATGCCATGGGCCTTGCCCACGTCGACCATGCTGCGCGCTAAGCGATTGGCTTCGTCGAGATTCTTCATGAATGCGGACACACCGCATTTCACATCCAGCACGAGCGCATCACTACCACCTGCCATCTTCTTGGACATGATGCTAGCGGTGATGAGCGGAATGCTCTCCACCGTCGCCGTGATATCACGCAGAGCGTAGAGCACACGATCCGCGGGACAGAGGGACGGCGTCTGAGCGCTATTCGCGAACCCGGTCTCCTTCAGGCTGCTGAGGAACTCCGCTTCGGAAAGCTCCACGCGCATCCCGGGGATCGCTTCGAACTTGTCCACCGTGCCTCCGGTGTGGCCCAGGCCGCGTCCGCTGAACATCGCCACGGGCACGCCGCAGGCGGCCACGATGGGCCCGAGCGCCAGCGTGGTCTTGTCTCCGACGCCGCCGGTGCTGTGCTTATCCACCTTGATCCCAGGGATGGATGAAAGATTCATCCGGGATCCGCTATCACGCATGGCCAATGTGAGCGCGAGCGTCTCCTCCGTCGTCATCCCGCGCCAGCAGATCGCCATGAGAAGCGCCGAACTCTGCTCTGCGGGAACGGTCCCCTCCACCACTCCGTTGATCCAGAAATGAATGCCTTCGGGAGACAGGGCTTCGCCGCGCTTTTTCGCGTGGATGAGATCGTACATGCGCATGGATGGTCCTAAGGGGAAGGAACCAGCCTACGCGATCCTGAATGCGTGAGCGACCTTAGAGCCGCTCGGCGAGGCGCAGCACTTCGGGATTGGTGGGCACGCCCTTGAAGCGCTCACGATAATCCGCCGCATGGGCGCGGGCCTGATCGCTGGCGCCGGACATCGCGTCCGCCTGCAGCTGAAGGAGCCAATAAGCATCGGCCCATTCCACGCCGGGATCGGCCTTCCGACCTAAGCCTGCGAGCTGCTGCTGAGCATCGGCGGCCTTCCCCAGCGCGATGGCGCGCTCGGCGGATTGAAGCTTGCCCCAGGGGCCATCGCCTCCGGGCGCGGCGCCTTGGCCATCAAGGTAGAGCTTCCACGCGGCCAACATGCCCTGGGCGACGCTGCGGCGGGAGGAAGGGGCCGAGTTGGCGAGGGCTTCCATGCGCGGCAGGCGTTCCCGCATGCGCTGCTGGACCTCTGCGGGAGTCAGCTGCTTCGCGGGATCGTTGCCTTCGACCTCCACCACGAGCTGGGCGAGGTTGCCTTCAAAGCGCTCGACGCTGCGGGTGGAGAGGAGGTCGTAGACCCCGTAGCCCAGCCCCGCCACGGCCAGAACGCCCAGGCCGATGAGGATGGGCTTCAGAAGGCCGACGGATTCGGCCCCTTGCTCATACTTTTTAGTGAAATGCTCCAGGGACTGTGCGGGCTTTTGCACCTGGATCAGACGGTCCTTGCTCATGGCACACCAAGACGAAACCCTAAGGATAGCGCCTTCCGCCTTGAATCACCCGTCATTCCTGGTAGACTGTTCCTTCCTGTGTGGCCTGGGTAGCTCAGTCGGTAGAGCAATGGACTGAAAATCCATGTGTCGGCGGTTCGATTCCGTCTCCAGGCACCAACAAAAGTGGCCCCTTGCGGGCCATTTTTTTGTTGGAGGCGGAATCGAACCGTCGACAGCAGGAAGGCCCCCATTCGGGGGCCTTCGGTCATCAAGAGCGGGAATCCGCAAGCCTCAGTGGCCCACCATCCTCCAGCCCTCATCGAAGGTCATGGCCACGTGCTCTTCCATCTCCTTCTTCACGCCCTCTTGGGCCTTCTGCATCTGCCGCTGCTTCCACAGCTGGGGCAGCTGACCCTTGACCTCTTCGAACTTGGGAAGGCCTTGGGCCTGGCCCATGGCCGTACGCTCGGCCACGAGCTCGTCGTAAGTCTCCTTCATCTGGGCTTCGTTGGGCTCAGCCTTGCCCACGCGGCGCTCCAAGAGGGCCTGGAAATATGCCTTGGCCGTCGCCTGGTCGATGGCCTGCTTGACCTTCGGGTCCTGATCCAGCCCTTGCATCTTGCCGTAGGCCACCAGGGCCTTGCCCATGGCCACCTGGCTCAGGAACTGAGCGCGCTGGTCGCGGGCCTTGGGGTTGGTGAGGAATTCCTGCACTTCGGCCGCAGGCGCGCCGGTGGATTCCAAAATCTGCTTAAACTCGCCCTCGGTGATCTTTTCGCCGCCCACGTTGGCCAGCACCTTGCTCCCGTCATGGGAGGCGCTGTTGCAGCCCAGCAGGATCAATAGGGCAGCGGTGGGGATCAGAAGGGTATTCGGACGCATGGGGCTCCTCGCCAAGGGGAATGGCCTCAGAATGACAGATTCTGCTTGGATGCTCCTATGACCCCCGCCGAACAGCTCTCCTCCCTCGACCTCAAGGTGTATTCCGCTGCCTGGTGCCCGGACTGCACGCGATTGGACCGATGGCTAGCCCAGGAGGCCGTCCCCCACACCAAGGTGGATATCGAGGCCGATCCTGCGGCCGCAGACAAACTCGAGACCGAGACCGGCAAGCGCGCCATCCCCTTCATCCTCGTGAACGGCGCCCGCTGGGTCCGGGGGTACCATCGGGAACTGCCGCAGCGCCTGGATGCCCAGCTCCTGGTCCAGGAGCTTCTGACCCACGCCTAATCGCGTCCGCTCTGTCAGACTTTCTGTCTGCACTCGTCTCTCCTGGAGCCCCCGTGGCGAACATCTTCTCGGCCCAGTTCTGGTCCAACCTGTTCAACTCCGATCTGGCCATCGACCTCGGCACCGCGTCCACCTTGGTGCATACCAAACAGGCGGGACGCATCGTCATCTACGAGCCCTCCATCGTCGCCATCAACGCCGGGACGCACGAAGTGGAGGCCGTGGGCGACGAAGCCAAGCAGCTCCTCGGGCGCACGCCCCAGGGCGTGAAGACCGTTCGCCCCATGAAGGACGGCATGATCTTCGAAGTGGATGCCGCCGAAAAGATGCTGGCCTCCTTCATCGAGAAGGCCCGCCCCAACCGCGGCTGGGCGCGCACCCGCATCGTCGTGAGTGTGCCGCCTCGCGCGCACCAGGTGGCCCGCCGCGCCGTGAAACAGTGCTGCTACGAAGCCAAGGCGCATGACGTGTTCATCGTCGACCAGACCATGGTTGCCGCCATCGGCGCGGGTCTGCCCATCAACGAGAAGCGCGGCTGCATGATCGTTGACATCGGTGGCGGCACCACGGACGTCGCCGTCATCAGCTACAACGGCAAGGTCTTCAGCGACTCCATCCTCATCGCCGGCGACGAGATGGACGAGGCGATCGTGAAGTACATCCGCGAGAAGTACAACGTGCTCATCTCCGAAGCCAGCGCCGAAGAAGTGAAGTGGACGCTGGGCAGCGCCTATCCCACCGAATCCATCCGCACGATGGAAGTGAGCGGCCGCGACCAGTTCGAAGGCCTGCCGAAAACTCTCACGCTCAACGATGCGGAGATCCGCGAAGCGTTGGCCGAGCCCATCAACGCCATCATCGACGTGGTCCGCAAGGCTCTCAACGAAACGCCGCCTCAGCTGGCGGCGGATCTCATCGATCGCGGTATCTGCCTCACGGGTGGCGGTTCGCTGATCCAGGGCTTGGACGAGCGGCTGCGCAAGGAGACGCACCTTCCCGTCTTCCGCGCCGAGGATCCCCAGACCGCTGTGGTGCGTGGTACGGCCATGCTGCTGGATAACATCCCGCTCCTGCGCCGCATCCAGATCCAAGACTAATTCGGAGGAGGCATGGCCGGTCGGCCGTCCAACTGGGGATGGAACCCCACGGGGCGCCGCCGCTACGCCCTCATCGCGCTCTGGTGCTTCCACGGCGCGTGGGTCTCGTGGTCGCGCGTACCTGGGCAAGCCTGGCAATCCGCCGGGAGCTTTCTCGCGACGCCCTTCCAGGCCATCGCCGGCCGCATGCACCGCTGGCGCGTAGACCGCGCACAGCGCATCACCGATCTCGCCGCGGCTCAAGCCGAAGTGGGCCGACTTCGCGCGGAACTGGGGCGTCGGCAGATCGAAGACGCCAAGGTGGCCCACACCCTCACTGAAGCGGAAGAAACGGCACGCTTGCTGGGGTTGAAGAACCAAGTGCCCCTCCCCCTCCAAGCCGCCCGCATCATCCACAGCACCCGACAAGGGCCTTTCGGCGGCTACATCCTGGATCAGGGCCAGGATGCGGGTCTCAAGGCGGATCAGGGCGTCTTCGCACCGGAGGGCGTGGTGGGTCGCGTGTGGAGCGTGGGGCCAACTCAATCCAAAGTGCTGCCCGCAGATGCCCCCAATGCTGCCATTGCCGTGATGCTGGCCCGCTCCCGCGCCACAGGCATCCTCATGGGCCTCGGACGCGGACGCGGGGAGATCCGCTACGTCAGCAACCAGGAAGTGGTGCAGGCGGGCGAAGCCATCTACACCTCGGGCCTTGATCACGTGTTCCCCCGCGGGCTGTTGGTGGGCTGGGTGCAGGAAGTCAGCAAGGGCGATTTGGAATTGCGCATCCGCATGCAGCTCTCGGCGCCTTTGGATCGGCTCCACCTCGTACTCCTGCTGCCGCCCCAACCTCCGTTGGAGGTCCAGGCGCCCTCCGAGGGTCTGCATCACCGGGCCGAGCCCACCAAGAAACGGGGAGCCTGAGATGCCGGTCCGCCGCCCCGCCCTCTCCGTCACCACCCGCGCCCTAATCTCGGGCGCGGCTATCCTCGCGGTCTTCCCCTTGGCCCCCTGGCCGCGGGTGCAGTTGGCCCTTCATGCGGCCATCGTCGTGGCCATTTGCGTCGATCCCCGCAACTACCTCGTCAGCGCGCTGCTTGCCGCGGCCTCGGGCTGGGTTTTGGAAGCGAGCCTCAAACTATTGCCTCACCTGGGCGGCACTGCGTGGGCGGCCATGAGTGTGGCGATCCTCGCCTCCTTCCTAGCGGAGCATTGGCCCACCGAGACGCTGAACGTGTGGTTGCTGCGATGCCTTGGGCTCACGGTGGTGCTGCTACTCGCCACCCACCTTGGGCTTCGCATCGCCACGGGCGTCCCGCATCACTTCGGCCAGGGCTGGTCCTTCGCCTTCGTCTCGTTGCCGCTTTGGGCCTGGCAGACCTGGCGTCTGCACGATCAGCGCGGGTAGGCCGTGGATCCGCGCGCGCGACGCACCCTCCACCAGCGCATCCACGTCTTCCAGTGGGCCGCGGTAGGCATCGTATCGCTCCTCCTCGCGGTGTATGGCTGGCTCCAAGTCGTGAAGGCTTCGGAGATGCGGGAAAAGGCGCTGAGCCAGGCCATCCAGGAGCGCTCCATCCCCGCGCCCCGCGGCATCATCTACGACCGCAACACCCACCGCCTCGTCGATAACCGGAAGGCCCTCCACCTCGTGGTCGCGGAAGAGGAAATGCCCAAGGATCCCGCGGTGCTCGAACAGGTGGCCGCAGCCCTGGGCCTCGATCCCGACCAGCTCAAACGCAAGGTCGCCTCTTGGCGTCTCAATGGCAAAGGCCGCTCCTTGGTGCTGATGGAGAACCTCGACGAGAGCGGCATCGCTCTCGCCGAACGGGTGCGAAGCCGCTTCCCCTTCCTCGGCGTGGATCAGGCGCCCCGCCGTGTCTATTTGGGCGATCAGTTGGCGGGCCACCTCCTCGGCTACGTGGGCGAAGTGGATGAAAAGCTCATGAAGAAGGATCCCGGCAAATACCAGCTGGGTGAGATCGTGGGCCGCGACGGGTTCGAAGCCTCCAACAACGACCGGCTGCGCGGCGAAGACGGCGTCAAAAAAGTGCTCGTGGATCAGCTCGGCCGCGAAGTCGCGGTGAGCGGTCAGCAGGCCGCCAAGCCGGGCCATAGCCTCTTCCTCACCTTGGATGCTGGCCTGCAGCAGGTGGTGGCCCAAGCCTTCGGCGCAGAGAAGGGCGCGGCTGTAGTGCTGGATCTGCGCGACGGCGGCGTGCTCGCGCTCTACAGCAGCCCAAGCTACGACCCCAACCTCTTCCTCAACCGCCTCAGCCAGGACATGGTGGATCGCTACATCCGCAACCCCGACCGACCCATGTTGAACCGCGTGACCCAGGGCATCTACGCGCCGGGCAGCACCTGGAAGCTGCTCATGTCCATCGCGGGGTTGGAGAAGGGCGTCATCAAGCCCGACACCGTGATCCATTGCGGAGGCCGAAAGAGCTACTACGGGCACGAGTTCCGCTGCGACGCCACCCACGGCGCCCTGAGCCTGGTGGATGCCATCGCCCGCAGCTGCGACATCTACTTCTACGAGGTGGCCTCCCGCCTGGATATTGACGACATCTATGAAGTGGCCGAGCGCCTGGGGCTCGCCTCGCCCACCGGCATCGACCTGCCCTTCGAGAAGACGAGCCGCATCCCCAGCCGCGCGTGGAAGGCCCAGGCCAAACCCAAGGAACCGAAGTGGTACGCCGGCGAAACCATCAGCGTCGGCATCGGACAGGGCGCCGTCGGCCTCACACCTCTAGGCCTGGCGCGTTTCTACGCCCTGCTCGCCACCAAGGGAAAGCTCATTACGCCCCACCTCTTCAATGGGTTGCGGGATGAGGAGACGGGACAGCCTCAACCCTTCGAGACCACCAAACCCAAAGACATCACCATGGACCCCCACATCTGGAGCTACCTCCACGAGGGCATGGGTCGGGTGGTGGAGACGGGTACAGCGGCCGCCAATCCCTTCGTCCGCCAGATCGCCAAACTCGTACCTTTCTCAGGGAAGACGGGCACCAGCCAGGTCACCACCTTCGTGGATAAGGCCCACTACAGCCGCTTGGCGAAGAACCTCAAAGACAACTCCCTCTTCGCAGGTTTCGCACCCCGCGATACGCCCCAGATCGCCTTCGTGGTGGTCGTTGAAAACGCGGGTTTCGGCTCGGAGGCCGCGGCTCCCATCGGCGCCAAAATTGTTCAGTACTGGTGCCTCGATCGCATGCGCAACCCGCTGCCCCCGCCAGGCGGCCGCATCCCCGATCCCTACAAGCTCGAAGGGATGACGCCATGAGTCCGAAGCAGGAGCGAAGGACCACTTTGCCAAAGGCGAAGCCCGCAGGGTGGCGCACGGGGAGGCTCCATGTCCGCAAGCCAGAGGCGCGCGGGAGTAGCGTGAATAACGCTGCGATACATGGAGGTGCGCCATGAGCGTGAATTGGCGCGAGCGTCTCCGCAGCCTTGATCAAGCGTTGGTGGCCCTCATTGGCCTGCTTTCCGCCTTGGGGTTGCTCACCCTCTTCTCCGCCACCCGGGGCACCTCCCAGCCCGATCTTTGGTTCAAGCAGCTCATCTTCATGGTGGCCTGCAGCCTGCCCGTCGTTTGGCTCGCCTCCACGGAACCCTCTCGCATTTTCCGGGCGAGCTTCGTGCTCTACCTCGGAGGCCTCGCCCTGCTGGTGCTCGTGCTGGTCGCGGGGAAGAAGCTCGGTGGCGCCGCCCGCTGGTTCGAGTTCAAGGGCGTCCAGTTCCAGCCTTCCGAGCTCATGAAGTGGCTGGCGCTGCTCTTCGTCTCCCACCACCTGGGCCGCCGCCCTCCCGAGGACACGCGCCTTCCCAACCTGCTTACCGCCTTCGCCCTCGTGCTCGTGCCCATGGTGCTTGTGCTCAAGCAACCGGATCTGGGAATGGCCCTCAGCTTCCTGCCCATCCTGCTTCTGATCCCGCTCATCCGCGGGCTCAAGTGGCATTGGGTGGCCCTAGGTCTCGCCCTCTGCGCTGTGGGCGGCACCCTCGCCTGGAAGCACGTCCTCAAGCCCTACCAGAAGCAGCGGGTGATGACCTTCCTCGATCCCGGCTCCGATCTCCAGGGCAAGGGCTATCAGATCAACCAGAGCCGCATCGCCATCGGATCGGGTGGGCTCATCGGCCGAGGCTTTACCTCCGGCAGCCAGACCCAGCTCAACTTCCTTCCCGTGAAGACCACCGACTTCGTCTTCGCCGTGTGGGCGGAGGAACGCGGCTTCATCGGAGTGCTAATTGTGCTGGGCCTCTTCGGCGCCTTCCTGCTTCGCCTGCTCGACACGGCGACGCTGGCGCGATCAGCGGAGGAGCTCTACTTCTGCGTGGGCGCTGCGGGCATCTTCGGCATGCACCTGCTCGTGAACGTCGGCATGGTCGCGGGCGCACTGCCCAACAAGGGTATGGCCCTGCCCTTCTTCAGCTACGGCCGCAGCAGCACCCTGAGCTTCTTACTGGCTCTCGGGGTCGTCATGGCCATCCGCCACCGCGCACGGCCCAAGTAATCAGTGCTTGGCCGCAGCCCCGAACTTCACGGGCTGGCCTGAATCCAATTTGCCTTCGAAGGTGACCTTGTCGCCCTTCTTCAAGCCGATGTGTTTAAAGGTCCCCACCGGAAACTCGATGAAGTAGCG
>JACXTT010007338.1_pt1 | contig 15540 bp, 9 predicted proteins | sample 9270951 | NCBI WGS metagenome assembly JACXTT01 (sample SAMN15532306, study PRJNA645909) | rock metagenome | isolation source: weathered quartz diorite | place: Puerto Rico | collected 2017-06-21 | reverse complement strand
GGACATAAGAGAATAAAACACGACGACGATTTTTTAGATCGGGTTCGTCAACTCGCGATTGAAACCGACCCATTTCATCGATCTTCTCGGATTCATGGCCTACCTCCTTCCACCACCACGCCCACCACCGCCACGGGCACGACCGCCGCCACCGCCACCGCTCCTCCTGCCGCCGCCGAAGCTTGAAGAGCCGCGGCTACGGCTGGACCGGGCAGCACTGCCGCTGAAACCTCTCGATCCGCCTCCGAAGCCACCCCGGTCCCCTCTTGAAACGCCGCCGCCCAAACTGCGGTTCCCGATGCGATCGCCGCCACCGATACCACCACGATTGCTGATGCCGCCGCCCCCGAGATTGCCCGCGCCGGGGCGGTTGCCGATTCCACCGCGGTTGCTCAGGCTTCCAAGATCGCCTTTTTGTCGGGTGATTTGTTGTTGCGCTCCTCTTTGCCGGCTGGCGAGTGAATCGCCTCGGGCATTTGAACCGAACCGATTCGCAGTTGCGCGGTTTGAGTAGGGAGCGCCCCCGCGGTGCTGCGGGTTGTGCTGCCATCTGTTATTGGCTCGATTGCTGGCGTTAACGTTTGCGTTGCGGTTGAAACTATTGTTGAAGTTCATGTCGATGTCGTTGTGTCCCCAACCTGCACCCCAACCCCATCCGCCACCCCACGCGGCTCCCATCGCTACACCAACGCCCCAGGAGATCGCGCTTGCCGCGACCACTCCGCTATATGGCGGATAGTAGATCGGCGGATAGGGGTAGACAGCCGCTCCATAAACTGCGACCGGGTTGTACTCGGGCACATACACCACGTCCGGACTTGCTTGTTCCACCACAATAACGCTCTTGTTTTCGACTACCTTGTTCTCTACCTTTTGCTGTTCATTGGAGGTCAGGGCGCCGGTTCCTTCCGCTTTCTGCCGCATGCGTTGCACGGCGTCCATCACATCGCTCTGTTGTGCAAGAAAGGCATTGCCGAGATCGGTGGTCCATTGGATGTCGTCGGCGAGCCGCTTCACCACCTGCGGAAGCGCTGCCATCGCCTGTATGCTAGGGTCCCACGGTTGTTTCGAAACTGCTTCAACTAATGCCTTATCCTTCAGCCCTTTGTTTTTCTCCAGCCATTGTTGGAGCTGAATGATCTCCAACGGATAGGTCGATGCCACGAGCGTCTGGCTGAGCAGCTGATCCGGATAGAGCGCGATCGGTGCGACGAGAGCATCGAGTTGATCCGGAGGGATCTTTACGCTCTGCTCTGTTGGTTGCGGTTGCTGCGCCTGGCGCGCAGATAGAGGCGCATGGCTTGGCACGAACAGAATGGCACACGTGATTGCGATAACGTATCGCGCCATTTGGTGTGCGCGTCCTAGTAGTAGAACATTCAAATTCATTTGAAGCCTCCATGGCCATCGGGCTTAGGCACGCGAGATTGGTCTTAAATTCATCGTATGAACAGGCGGGAGGCGAGGTAATGGGCAAAAGTACGAGGATCGTACGTCTTCTATACCGGCAACCCCGCTGCATTGCGAGACCACACGAAGACTGTGTCGTACCACTGTCGAGACTCTTACGGCATGCTGGATTCCGTTGGGATCGATGTGCGCTCTCAGGGAAGGTTCGGTACAAGCTTCGCGCATTTGCGATTTAGTTCCAAAAAAAATACTGGTGTCGGCGCAGACATGCATTCCGGGAGTTGGGTTGCAGATCAGAATCGAATGATGCAGCGATTGCTCTTGTTCTTGATGTTGACATCAACCTTCGTAAGTGCGCAAAGCCGATCGACACTACCGGCGGATCTCACGCTCAAGCAGGCTTTGGACATTGCTTTTCTCAACAGTTCCACTCTCCGGGAAGCACGGGCGAGTCTGGAAAAGGCATCGGGGAGGTACGAGCAGTCTCGTTCGGTTTTGCTGCCGCAGGTCGATGTGTTCGCACACCAGGGTTATCTGACGTTGAATCTAACGGGAATTGGAATTTTTATTCCGGGGACGCCTAACCTCATTGGTCCATTCAGTTCTATGGATGCGCGCGCGATCTTCAGGCAGGATTTGTTGAATATCGCCGGCATCCGGTCCTGGCAGAGTTTCAGCTCGCGCCGGGATGCCTCGACCTTGCTCGTGGAGAATGCTAGGGAGGTGGTCACGCTAAACGTTGTCGCCGCTTACTTGCAGGCGCTGAGTGCAAAAACAAACCGGGATACGTTGACTGAACAAACGAAGCTCGCAACCGAACTCTATCAGCTTACAGCGAGTCGAACGAGCCAGGGTGTTTCATCCGAGCTAGACGCGAACCGGGCAAAGCAACAGATGAATACTCGGCAGCAAGAGTTGCAGGAGGCCGAACAAGGTTATGTTGCAGCGAAATTAAGTCTTGCTAGTATCCTGCAGGCTACTATCACGTCGGATTTCGATGTCGCCGATCAGGCAGCGTATGGGTCGGGTGAGACGATGGACAAAGGAGCATCGATCCAGGCCGCTCTCGCCTCGCGACCCGATTATCGCGCCGCAGCCGCTCAGGTAAGGGCTTCCGAGTTGCAGGTCAAGTCCATCGAAGCAAGCAGGCTGCCCGTGTTGCGTTTGAGAGCCAGCGACGGTCAAAGCGGAACTACGCCGGAACACAATGTCAACACATACAACGTGCAGGGCACGCTCGAATTTCCACTTTTCACTTCAGGCCGAATCCGCGGCGAGATAAAGGAGGCGGAAGGTGCGCTGCAGGAAGCAACGGCCGCGTTGGATAAGAACCGCGCGCAAATCGAGTCAGACGTTCTAATGGCGATTTCCGGAGTGGAATGGGCTCTCAAAGAGGTGGAAACCAGCTCCGAGAATCTAGGTCTATCGCGCCAGGAATTGGAATTGTCGCGCTCGCGATTTCTGCAAGGCGTGACGGACAACACCGAAGTGGTCAACGCGCAAGACCGACTATCTCGATCCAATGACGCGCGCATTCGAGCACTCTATACGCTGGGAGTGGCGCGCGCGAACCTGGCGCGAGCAATCGGCGGGGCCGAGCGAGCCTATCGTAAGTAAGCGGAGGGGGCTTTATGAAATCAATTTCGATGCTGCTGGCAATCAGCTTATTGAGCCTGAGCGCATGCCGGACCAGTGCAAACTCCGATGGAAGGCTCTTCGTAAGCGGACGAATTGACGGCGACACCGTGGACATTTCATCGAAGAGACCCGGACGAATTACCCAAATCACCGTCCGCGAAGGGGACTCTGTCCAAGCCGGGCAATTATTGGCAGTCATTTCAAGTCCTCAGGATCAGGCACGATACGAAGCGCAAGAAGCGCGGGTGACAAGCGGTCAGCGAAAGCTGAGGCAATTGCAGCAGCAGCTCAAAACGTATGCGGAGAAAATTCGACAATCGCAGATCTATGTAGAGCAGGCCCAGACGGACGCGCCGGCGGCAGTCCAGACAGCCGAAGCGAATGTTGAATCCAGCAAAGCCGAACTTGCTCGATCCGACGCCGAGTTGAAGCAGAGCCAAGCCGACGCCGAACGTTATGCACCATTAGTGCAAAATGGAGCCGTCTCGATACAACTCGCCGACCAGTACAAGACGAAGCTGAAGGTAGCTGAAGCATCGGTAGAGGCGAACCGCAAGCAGCTCGCCGCAGCGGAGGCATCCTTAGCACAGACCCGTGCACAACTGGAAAATCCGCGGATAAAGGAAGCCGACCGCCGGACACTGGAACGGCAGGTCGATGAGCTCAAGGAACAGATCGCCTCTGCTCAAGCCGATGTGGAGGCAGATCGGGGTGAGCTGCGCCGGATCGAAGCCGACTTGAGCGATTTGAAAATACTGGCCCCAATCGCAGGCACTATCCTGACGCGCTCGGCTGAACCGGGCCGGGTGATCGCGAGCGGGCAAACCATCCTGACGATGGTGGATTTGAACAAGCTCTACCTGCGAGGATTCGTTCCGGAAGGAACTGTCGGGCAAGTAAAAGTCGGTCAACCCGCGGAAGTATTCCTCGATTCACGACCGAATGAGGCTATCCCAGCCGAAGTGATCCGAGTCGATCCGCAAGCGATGTTCACGCCAGAGAACACGTATTTCAAGGAAGACCGCGTGAAGCAGGTCATGGGGTTGAAACTCGGATTGCGTGGTGGCTATGGCTTCGCAAAACCGGGAATGCCGGCGGACGGGACAATTCTGATCGGGAGATAGTGATGACCGCCGTAGAGACAATCGTCGAAGCCCACTCGCTTTCCAAAAGCTACGGCCCTCTAAAGGCCCTCGATGAGATCAGTTTCGAAGTTCGGAGAGGAGAAATATTTGGATTAATCGGCGCGGATGGAGCCGGCAAGACGACCGCATTCCGTATTATCGGCGGTGTGCTCGGTCACGGTGGCGGTGACATTCGTGTCCTGGGGAGTACACCTCGTGAAGCTCGTCCCCACGTCGGATACCTGACTCAGCCCTTCAGCCTGTACCAGGATCTTAGCGTCGACGAAAACCTGAATTACGCCGGAGGTCTGCGCGAGGTTCCAGAGGCAGATTTCTCCACGAGGCGAGCCCGCTATTTCAAATTATTCGATCTCGATCGTTTTACGGGGAGGCTGGCTGGAAGACTAAGCGGGGGCATGAAGCAAAAGTTGGCATTGACCTGCGCGTTGATAGCCGACCCGTTACTGCTTCTATTGGACGAACCGACAACAGGCGTTGATCCTGTTACTCGCCGTGACTTCTGGGATGCGCTGACATCGCTGGCGACCGGCGGAATGTCCATCATCGTCGCGACACCCTATCTGGATGAGGCGGAACGTTGTCACCGGGTTGCGCTGATGGAACAGGGCAAGATCTATGACATCGACACGCCGTCTCGCTTTCGTTCCAAGATGGGAGTCACGCGCCTGGAGGTCAAGGTTGTGCCGTTGGCCGGAGCGGAGGATGTATTAGCTAAATCGCCGGAGGCACAGGATGTGAAACGCTTTGGTGACCGTCTAGACGTGATGGCGGTCCGTCCTGACGCCGCCGAATCTGATCTCCGGGAGCGTGCCAAAGCCAATGGCCTGCACGTGACCGAAATCCTGCGGTCGCAGCCGACACTCGAAAACGCTTTCGTAGGCCAATTGCGGAAGATGCGCGGCGTTCACACAATACCGTCCTTCCCGAAACCCTCTCCGCCGCTGAACCGGAAGGATGTGGTCATCGGCGCTAAAGACCTCAACAAGCGTTTCGGATCCTTCCAGGCAGTGAAGAATTTCCAACTGGAAGTCCGCAACGGCGACATTTACGGTTTATTGGGCGCAAACGGTGCCGGAAAGACGACTTCGATCAAGATCATCTGCGGGCTGATCGATCCAACATCCGGCAGCGTCACTCTATTGGGAAAATCGAAAGGACTGCGTTCGGCGGAGGTACGCTCCAGGATCGGATACATGTCGCAAAAGTTCGCGCTTTACGATGATCTCACCATAGGCGAGAACCTGGATTTCTATGCCCGGCTGTATGGCGTTGATGAAAGTGTGCGCGAGGAGCGCAAAAAATGGGTGCTCGAAACCGCAGAACTCAGCGGAGAGGCCGGAATGCTGACGAAATCTTTGCCCGGGGGCTGGAAGCAAAGGGTGGCTTTTGGCGCCGCTGTGATGCACGAGCCCGAGGCGATTTTTCTGGATGAGCCAACCTCTGGTGTCGACCCGCTGGCTCGCCGCGCCATGTGGAGGATGATCAACGAATTCGCGGACCGGGGGGCCGGCATCGTCGTTGTGACCCATTACCTGGAGGAAGCGGAACAATGCAATCGTCTTGGCTTCATGGTCGCCGGCGAAATCATCGCGCAGGGCTCCCCTAGCGAAGTGAAGGCCAATATGAAAGGTTCGCTCTACGAGATCGAAGTGGACCGCCCGGATCTCGCGTTGGCCACGTTGAAAAAGAAGTTCGGTGCCTCGCGAGTCTCGCTGTTTGGAGACCGTCTCCACGTTGTGACGGAAACCGACGACCAGAAACGTGAGGCAATGACCGCGTTGGAGCAGGCTGGCGTTCACACTGTCGCGTCGAAACCAGTGCCGTTCTCGCTGGAAGACGTGTTTATCTCACTGATTGAATCCCGCAGATCGGAGATTCCGCTGTGAAGAAAATCCTGGCTCAGGCCTGGAAAGAATTCATGCTGTTCAGACGCGACAAGCTGCTGATCCTCCTGGCAGTGCTGATGCCTATCGTGCTGATGTCGCTGGCCGGAGGCACACAGTCCCTGAGGCTGCGCAACGTCCGGCTTCTGGTATACGACTACGACAACACAGCGCTAAGCCGGACCTATCTGGAGACCTATGGAGCAGCTCTGACCTTTCGTCTAGCCGAGCGACGACCCGGCGAATCGCCAGAGGAGGCACTCAGCAGCTGGCGGGGCCGCGCAGCATTGATCATTCCACAGAACTTTGAGCGGGACGCCCGGCGCGGAGCCGAGCCTGTCGTCCAGTTAATGATCGACGCGACGGATTCTAACGCCGCCACCGCGCTCGGTAACTACGCGCAGGCCCTCAATACAAGCTTCGCTCAACGGAGTGGGATCGGCGAGTTTCCTCCAAAACTGGTGAGTATGGACCAGCGGCTGTGGTTCAACCCCGGACTCTCGAATCCGATCTACTTCGGTACCGGCGCCCTGGGTTTGATGCTGATCATCTTTCCTGCGCTGCTGGGAGCTTTGACTACTGCCAAGGAGTACGAAGTAGGTACCGTGATTCAGGCGTACGCCTCCAGCTTGACGGCCGTTCAATGGATTTTGGGCAAGGCCGTACTGTATGTCCTGATCGGTCTCGTGGATCTGGTGATCTGCTTCGGGCTAGGTTTGTTTGCTTTCGAGTTCCGGTTCCCATCCGACCCTTCCATTCTACTGATCGCCACCCTTCTGTATCTGCTGGCAGGAGTTTTTTTCGGGATGATAATGGGCAATGCCACAGGGAACCAAAGCGCCGCGATTCAGGGTGTGCAGATGGGTTCCTTCCTGCTTTCCCTGCTGCTTTCCGGGTACCTGTTCGCGGTGAGGAATATACCGGTACAGATCCGCTGGATCTCGAGCGTTTTACCCGCGACGCATTACATTCAGATTGTCCGCAACTCCATTCTGCGGGATGCAGGATGGGAAACGTCGCTTCGGCCGGTGATTGCGTTGCTGGTACTGGCCTTCGCCTTCTTCGCTGTGAATGTCGTTCAGATGCGCAAGATGCAGTTCAAGGGATAGGAGAGACGAATGCCCGCCTTCATACGACGCTATATCGCTTTAACCCTGAAGGAGGTCCAGCAGCTCCGGCGCAATCGCGTCCTGTTGATACAGCTGATGCTTCCTCCGACTATCGTGCTGGTCATATTCGGATTTGCATTGAATCCGAAAGTACGCGACCTGCGTCTGGGCGTAGTGGATCAAAGCATCACTACGGAAAGCCAGGGCCTTATCGACTCCCTGGCCCAAAACGTGAATTTTAAGGTGACGCATCGATATCTGCGCGTACAGGAGGCGGAAGATGCGCTCAAGAGCCTGAAACTGGATCTGTTTATCGTGATTCCTCTTGATTTTGCGCGCACTCTGGGCCGTGAACAAACAGCAAACATACAGGTGGTGATCGATGCAGTGGACGCCAACACGGCGCAGATCGCACAAGGCTACATGCGAACGGCTTTGGAGGAGTACAACAACAGCGGCGGTGGTAGCGGCGCCGTTCCCGCTGCTAAATATCGCGAGGGACGTACTCTCGTGCGCTCGGCCCACCCGGCCCCGCCGCCCGGCGCGCCCGACGTGCAACCGGCCTATCTTTACAACCCGGGTCTTGTAACGTCGTGGCATTACGTTACGGGTGTGATGAGTATCATCATGTTCATTAACGCTTCTCTCGTTGCTTCCGCGCTGGCAGTAAAGGAAAAAGAGACGGGCACCATCGAACAGTTGTTGATGACGCCGGCGCAGACCGGTGAGATGTTGCTCGCGAAGACCTCACCGGTATTCGTGCTGATGATGGTGGTCCTGTTCCTGGCACTCGGCGTTGGAATGCTCGTGTTCGGTCTGCCGATTCGTGGCGCTTTGTGGTTGTTTACCGTTGCCGGTGCGTTCGCCGCACTGGCCGGAATCGGAATCGGCGTGATGGTGGCAACCGTTTCACGATCACAGCAGCAGGCGCAGCTGCTGACTTTCTTTGTAAACCCTCCGATTACGCTGCTCTCTGGAGCGACTTCTCCGCTCGAGAACATGCCGGAATTTTTTCAGAAGCTCTCCTACCTTGATCCCTTGCGCTATATGGTGACGATCGTCCGAGGTGTCACGCTAAAGGATGCCCCTTGGAGCGCACTGTGGCCAAATCTGGTCGCCCTTGCATTTTTTGCGATTGTGCTGTTCTCCATCAGTGCGTGGCGCTTCCGAAAGGTGTAGGTGATGAAGAAGAAAGAGTTCGTGACCGAAATCGAGCCGAAGCTGAAGCGGAAAGAGTACGAAAAAGAGCTGCGCAAGCTTCAAGCGGAGCTCTGCATACTGCAGGAGTGGGTGAAGTACAAGGGATTGCGCGTAATCATCGTGTTTGAGGGGCGCGATGCCGCAGGCAAAGGAGGAACGATTAAGGCCATAACCGAACGGGTCAGCCCAAGGATATTCCGGGTGGTCGCGCTTCCCGCGCCATCCGACCGCGAGAAGACTCAAATGTACTTGCAACGCTACTTGCCGCATTTCCCGGCGGCAGGGGAGATCGTGATCTTCGATCGGAGCTGGTACAACCGTGCGGGAGTGGAATATGTCATGGGCTTCTGTACCAAGCACCAGCACTCGGAGTTTCTCGAACGCTGCCCAATGTTCGAAAAATTCGTCGTCACCAATGGGATCCAGTTGGTTAAATATTGGCTCGAGGTCGACAACGAGGAGCAGGCGCGGCGATTTCAAGCCCGCATAGATGACCCGTTGCGCCAATGGAAGCTAAGCCCCATGGACTTGCCGTCCCGTAGCCGTTGGTACGACTACTCCCGTGCGCGCGACATGATGTTGGAAGCCACCGACACGGATTTCGCACCCTGGCATATTGTGCGATCTGACGACAAAAAACGAGCGCGCCTAAATTGCATCTCTCACCTGCTGAGCACGATTCCTTACGACAAGGCTCCGAGAGAAAAGGTCAAGCTTCCAGACCGTTCTAAAAAAGGTACCTACGATGACCAGGCAACGCTCCAAAACCGGCGATTCATACCGGAGAAATACTGAAAATGAGGGGTTGAAAACCGCGGTTGAACCACGGGCAGCTTAGTGATCTGCATCTCCGCATCGCGAATCACCCCGCGATCTTCAATGGATCCAAAGTCGATCGAGTGACTGAGGGATTCGCCCGTGTCAGCGTAATCTCTTCGCCTTCGTGACGGATGACCATCCTCTCCCCGTCGCGCAAAGAATAAGTGGTTGAGTCGTGATGCATTTCGACATCTAGAATCTGACCGCGATACGTCAAGGGAAATCTCAGCGACGCTTCGGGCTCAGGTGGACGCTGCGGCCTAAAAGACAAGGTGCCGTCGTAGTCTCGAAGCCCGGCGAAGCCATAGGTGAAAACCATCCATGTGCCGCCCATTGAGGCAATGTGACAACCATCCTTGACGTTGCCGCCCACGTCGGCAAGATCCATCAGCAGGGCCGCACGAGCGTAATTCACGGCCTTATCGAAAGCGCCGATTTCGAGGGCGACAATCGCCTCGATACAGGAAGAAAGCGAGGAGTCGCCGGTTGTGAGCGGATCGTAAAACTCAAAGTTCCGTTTCTTCGCCTCCAGCGAAAACTCATGACCGAGCAGGAACATCGCCAGGAGCACATCGGCCTGCTTGATCACCTGATGCCTGTAGATGTTCAGGGGATGATAGAACAACAGTAAGGGATACCTGTCCCTAGGTGTGTTTTTGAAGTCCCACGGTTCCCGGTCGAGGAAGCTGTCATCCTGAGGGTAGATTCCTGTGGCAGGATCGAACGGAAGGTACATGTTGTCCGCTGCTGTTTTCCAGTGCTCAACTTCCGATTCATCAAGACCGGTCTTACTCGTGAGGTTTGCCAAGGCTTCCGGTTGCTGAACTCGAAGGCGCTCGACGGTTTCGACAGCGTAACGCAAATTTTCCCGCGCCATTAAATTTGTGTACGTGTTGTTGTTTACGACTGTTTTGTATTCATCCGGTCCTGTCACACCATTAATACAGAATTTGCCTTGCTTCCTGTCCGAGAAAAAACCCAGGTCGTACCAAAGACGCGCTGTTTCCACGAGCATTTCCGCGCCGTATCGGAACAGGAATTCTTCATCTCCTGTGGCGTTTACATATTTCCGCAGTCCATACATGATGTCCGCATTGATGTGGTACTGAGCGGTTCCGGCTTCATAGTAGGCCGAAGCTTCTTCGCCGTTGATTGTGCGCCATGGAAATAGCGCGCCCCGGTGACTTAACTCGCTCGCGCGCGTCCGTGCCCGGTCCAACATGCGATAGCGCAGGCGTAACAAATTTTTTGCTATTTGAGGTGACGTATATATAAGGAAGGGCAGCAGGTAGATTTCTGTGTCCCAAAAATAATGGCCTTCGTAAGCATGACCAGTCAGGCCCTTAGCGGCGACGCCGTTGTTTTCAGCCCTGGCTGATGCCTGAAGAATGTGAAACAAATTCAGGCGAATTGCTTGTTGCATTTCGACCGTTGAGAGCCGTGCCCTTCTTTCCTTGATATGGCTCACCTGTACGTCGCTCCTACGCCAGGACTGATCTATATATTGTTCCTGCTCAGCCAACAGTTTGGCGAAACCTTGACCGGCAACCCGATCGAGGGTCCATTCCGCTTGGCGGCCGATCTCGTCGGCATTCGCAGTCTTGGAGGTGTGATATGCCATGTACTTTGTGAGATGGATGGCATGGCCCGGTTCAGCCTTGATCGTGAAAACAACCTGACCCGAATTGTCGGTGTGATCGCACTTGTAATCGTGCGGGCAGTCCGATTCAAGTTCGTGGTCTATGGCACAAGCTAGGAGCATCTCGCTTCGGTCAGTGGAATGGACGAGAACGATCCGGCGATCCTTGGCGCGGCCGGCTCGCGGTCGAAGCTTCCCAGTAAATTTCGCCTGGCGCGGATCCTGTGCGCTCCGTTGCTCATCCGGCCGTTGGTAAAGCATCTCCGAGGAAATCAGCACGGTGGCCGAGTCATTGAGAATCGTCACTTCATAGGAGATCGCTGCGAGGTGCCGTTGTTGAAAAGAAATCAAGCGACGAGACTGGATTCGCACCAGCTTGCCCGACAGGGTTTCCCAAACAAGGTCTCGATCCAGAGTGCCGGACTTCATGTTCAGTTGCCGTTCGTAACGGCCGACGCTGGCGCTGGCAAGGTCAAAAGGCTCGTCATCTACGAACAGTTTGATGATTTTGCTGTCCGTCACATCCAGCATCGTCTGTCCGGTCCGTGCAAAACCAAAAGCTTCTTCGGCGTAAACGATCGGCCACGACTCATAAAACCCATTCACGAATGTCCCGTTCTGGATGCACGGCGTTCCCTCTTCATGAACACCGCGCATGCCGAAGTACCCATTTCCCAAAGCCAGGACAGTCTCCATCTGCGCTATGAATTCCGATCGAAGGTTTTTCTCGATCAGGCTCCATTCGTTGGGAGGATAGTCCTGAGCCGGTGGCTTCAGGCGTTCGTGATGAAGCATCGTGGTGTTACCTCTTTTCTTTTAGGCTGCTGGTTCCAACGGCTGAACAAGCGGTCCGGTAAGAAGTTCAGCTAGATCATTGACAACAATGTGGGCTCCGTTCGCCTTCAACTCCTCAGCGCTACCCTTTCTATTCACGCCAATCACAAGCCCAAATCCGCCTTCAGCGCCTGCCTTCACGCCGGAAATGGCGTCCTCAATAACGACGGCACGTTCCGGCGTCACGTGGAGCATCTCGGCGGCCATCAAAAAAGAATCGGGAGCCGGCTTGCCGGCGAGATGTTTCTCCGCGAGCACATCGCCATCAACCCGTGCATCAAATAAATCCTCGACCTTCCCGGCGCGCAGCACCTCGTCGCAATTCTGACTTGAAGTGACAATTGCCGTTTTAACGCCCATCCGCCGCAGGTACATGATGAAGGCGACCGTACCTGGATAAGGTTGAACGCCGGCCGACGCGAGTCGGTCGTTAACCAATTCGTTTTTTCGGTTGCCGAGTCCGCCGACGGTTTCAGCGGACGGAGGATCCAACGGCGTGCCTTTAGGCAAGACGATGCTGCGGGATTTCAGGAAGTCGCGTACGCCCTGGTATCGCGGCTTTCCATCGACGTAGAGTTTATAGTCCGTGACGATATCAAAGGAACGGAATGGCTGCGCGTTTTGAGCAGCCCACTTTTGCAAGAACTCATCGAACATCCTCTTCCAGCAGGCGGCGTGAATGCTTGCCGTGTCGGTGACCACCCCATCCATATCGAAAAGAACCGCCTCATAACGGTCTTGAGTAATGAATAATTGAGGTTCCCGCGCCGCAACCTGCTGAGCCTTACGAGAACGCTCGACCTGCTCTCTGGCCGCCGCAACGATAGACTCAGGCGTAAAACCAAATTTCCGCTGCAACTCCTTGAGCGGTGCCGAAGCGCCGAAAGTCTCCATCCCGATCGCGCAACCCGATGTACCGATGTATCGCGACCAACCTATTGTGGATGCCTGTTCTACAGAAACGCGCGCGGTGACCGAAGCCGGCAGGACTTGCTCTCGGTATTCAGGGTGCTTGCGACAGTAGTACTCAAAGATCTCCCACGACGGCATGCTGACGACACGCACTTTGACACCCTCGGCCTTCAGCTGCTCATAAGCATCGATGCAGATCGCAACCTCGCTGCCTGTGGCCAGTAACAGCACATCGGGTTTGCCGTCGTCTGAATCCGCTAGGATGTAAGCCCCGCGCCGTACACCTTCAGCCGATGCATATTTCGTTCGGTCCAGCGTGGTTAGTGCCTGTCGAGACAAGATGAGCGCGACAGGCTCATGGCGGAACGGCATCAGCAGTCGCCAAGCCTCGACCACTTCATTGGCATCCGCCGGTCGCAATGTAATCAGCCCTGGAATGGCGCGTAACGAAGCGAGTTGCTCGACGGGTTGATGTGTGGGTCCGTCTTCTCCCACACCAATCGAGTCGTGTGTGAAGATGTGGATGACCGGAATCTCCATCAGCGCGCTCAGCCGGATGGATGTCCGTGCGTAATCGCTGAAGATCAAAAATCCCGAGCCGAACGGCCGAATCTTTGATAGCGAGATCCCATTGAGCATGGCGCCCATGGCGTGTTCGCGAATACCAAAGTGGAGGTTGCGACCAGCTGGATGATCGACGCTGAAATCGCCGGCCTCGTCGAACGAGAGGCGTGTCTTGCATGAGGGCGCGAGATCCGCAGAGCCTCCGACGAGCCACGGCACGTTCTTGGCAAGGACGTTCAACACCTGGCCGGAAGCCTCTCGAGTGGCAATTCCCTTAGCGTTCGCCGGAAAATTCGGCAACCCGCGGTCCCATCCATCCGGCAATTCACGCCGCAACATTCGATAGCCGTGATCAGCAAGCTCGGGATATTGAATGCGGTACTCTTCGAACTTGGCCCACCACGCTGCGTGGAGCGCCTGGCCGCGGGCGCCGATACCGGCTTCGAATTGCTCGTAGACGCCATCCGGCACGAAGAATTTTGATTCTTCCGGCCAGCGGTAGTGACGCTTCGTCAAACGAATTTCTTCCTCGCCCAGCGGCTCTCCGTGCGCGGCACTGGTGTCTTGCTTATTCGGGGCTCCATAAGCGATGTGAGTATCAACAATGATCAGCGTCGGCCGATCATGTGTGTTCTTAAAGGTCGTGAAGGCGCGGTCGAGCAACTCGAGATCGTTCGCATCGCCGACGCGGGTCACGTTCCAGCCGTAGCCGATGAACCGCGTTGCCACGTCATCGCTATATGTCAGCGCTGTGTTGCCCTCGATGGTGATGTGGTTGTTGTCGTAGATCCAGCAAAGATTGGCGAGTTTTAGGTGTCCCGCTATCGACGCAGCTTCGCTGGAGATTCCCTCCATCAAGCAGCCGTCGCCGCACAATGCGTAGACGTCGTAATCAAATATATCGAAGCCCGGCCGGTTGAAATAAGCGGCTCCCCATCGGGCCGCTATCGCCATACCGACGCTCGTGGCCACACCTTGGCCCAAGGGGCCCGTGGTCGTTTCCACGCCCGCTGTCCAGCGGTATTCGGGATGACCTGGGCATTTGCTATCGAGTTGGCGAAACCGCTTGATGTCGTCCAACGATACCGACGGTTCTCCCATCACCTCGTACTTGGAGTTCACTGACTTGACGTCCGTGAGATGCAACATTGCGTAAAGCAGCATCGACGCGTGCCCGGCTGACAGCACGAACCGATCGCGATTAGGCCAGATCGGATGGCCAGGGTCGAAGCGTAAGAATCGCTGCCAAAGGCAATAGACAACTGGTGCCAAGGCCATAGGTGCTCCGGGATGACCGGAGTGAGCTTGTTGTACAGCGTCCATCGCCAGGGTGCGAATGGCGTTGATACACAGCTGATCCATGTCTTGGTTTGCTTGTGGGCGATGAAAGTCAACGACTCGTTCAGAGCTACGGCGTTTCATGCAGCGTACTCACCTTCTATTGCCTGGCTGTACTTGCCTAAAGCAGCCGCACTGACGCACCTTGCACGGTGAGAAAACGCCTGTTGGCCGGACTGGAAGTTGTCCTTCTTTCCATGCCAAGCTTTAAGCGCCTCGTCCTGTAGCGCTCGTCCGTACGAGAAGGTGAGTTTCCACGGTTTTGGCCCTTCCAGTTGATTAATCGCATTTAAATTCACTGTTGCAGTCAACTCATCCTGCCCTCCGGACAAGAACACAACTCCGGAAACGGCCGCAGGAGCAAATCGTCGCAAACAACGCAGCGTTGCCAGGGCAACTTTTTCTATCGAGGCTTGTTCCGGGGAGTTTTTGCCCGCTATTACCATGTTGGGCTTGAGCAACATCCCTTCGAGGCTGACTCCTTGCTCGAACAGGGCGCTGAACGTTGCGTGCAGTACGTTGCCGGTGACCTCTTCGCATCGCTCAATACTGTGCGAGCCATCCGTCAGCACTTCAGGTTCGACGATGGGCACAAGACTCTGCTCCTGACATAGCGCGGCGTAGCGAGCTAAAGCATGCGCGTTCACATTCACGCAATTTGGGCTTGGGAGTCCGTCGCCAATGTGGATGACCGCTCTCCATTTGGCGAAGCGCGCGCCCATTTGACGGTAACTCGTGAGGCGGTCGCGCAAACCGTCGAGTCCTTCAGTGACGGTTTCGCCGGGAAATCCCGAGAGACTTTTAGCGCCCGTATCCACTTTAATGCCGGGGATAATGTCCTGTTTCGCCAATGCGTCGGCTAGCGGAACTCCCGTCGAACTCTTCTGATGGATAGTTTCATCCTGCATGATCACGCCGCTGATGACCGGGGCAACACGGGGGCTTGTAGAAAACATTTCACGGCCGGCGCCGCGCACGGCTGGAGTGGAACCCTTTGTCAACACCAATACGACCATCGTCCCAGTGGGTAGCGACTCGTACACAGATGC
>JACXTT010007337.1_pt1 | contig 15541 bp, 15 predicted proteins | sample 9270951 | NCBI WGS metagenome assembly JACXTT01 (sample SAMN15532306, study PRJNA645909) | rock metagenome | isolation source: weathered quartz diorite | place: Puerto Rico | collected 2017-06-21 | reverse complement strand
GGGGGGGGGGGGGGGGGGGGGGGCGGGTGCGATCGTGGCCCCGGCGGCTGGTGGTGGGCGTTCTAGCGTCTGGGGGAACTCAGCCGTGGGGCGCGTCCAGTCAAGCGGGTGCAGCGGCGCGTTCAGCACCCGCAGTCCCGAGGGGGCGTACACGCGGATGTCACGCGTCAGGTTGTCTTTGTCGGCGATCTCTATTAGGTCGTCCTCGGTGTGCCAGGCGATGTTCCCGCCGCACCCGCCCACCGCGTAGTAACCCTTCGCCTCTCGATCCTCCTCCGACATTGTCGAGCTGAGCATGTAGAACGAGGACAGGCCGATGTTGTTGAAGGAGTAGTCACCCGCGCGCGGCGGACGCTCAGGATCCGGCGCGATCCCGGTCGTCCCGCGGATCACCGCGTCGACGAACGGCACGGTTTCGCTCATCGCCGTCAGGTGGTTGTACGTCGTGGCCCACCGGCAGCCCGGCGAATCGCAGTTGATTTGCGCCACGCATGACCGGGCCAGGTCGATTCCGTACGCGTCGGCGTACCACGTCGAGCCGGCATAGCGGCCGTGGGAGTGCCCCGACCACCACGCGATCCGCAGCGTGCGCTGGAGTCGCCGCCGCTGGCGCCAGAGGACCCGGGCCACTTCGAGCATCGTCGCGTTGCCGGTCGCATTGTCCCCGACCCCGAAGTGCCAGCCGTCGAGGTGGCCGTGGAGCAGCACGAACTCCTCCGGCGCCTGACGGCCCGGGATCTCGGCCACCAGGACGGGGATCTTCCGCCAGCCGGTGTCGAGTTGGGTAGAGACACCGGCGCGGCTGCCCTGCTGCGCCGCGCGGATGAGCGCCTGCCCGTCGAGTTGGTTGACCGCGACGACCGGGACCGTGGGCTGCCGGACGGTCGAATCGAGGTCGGGCGTGCCCCAGATGGTCGTACAGATCCCCTCGTGAATGTTCTGGCCGGGATTGATGAAGATGCCGGCCAGGGCGCCGGCCGACATCAGATCCTTCACTTTGCCGGGCGACGCGAAGCCCTCGGTGAGGACGACCTTCCCGGCGACGCGGGCCCCGCCGAACTCGACGCCCGTCGAGAAGACGTCGCCGACGCTGTCCCCTCGGGCGCCAGGGACGTAGACGAGATCGCCGGAGACCTCCTCCCCGCCTGTCGAGGGGGACATGGCGGGGACCTTCGCCCGGTAAGCCGTTCCGTTGCAGCGCACGCCTGCCGGTCCCGGGATGGAAATGAAGCACAGCGGCTCGTGAAGACGGTACGGGATCCCCCACCCATCCAGGTGCTTGATCAGCAACTCGAATGCCTGACGCTCGTCCGGCGAGCCGGACAGCCGAACCAGCTTCGAGAACCGTTCCACGATAGACCACGGGACCTTCAGCGAGACCCCATCGAGCACGCGCTTTTCGAGCGCCGGGTCGCTCCACGCCACCATCTCCGTAACTGGACTCATCCGATCTGCTCCCTCCCGCCGTCCAACCGGACAGAACGGCTGAGATATGGACCCGACCTGCTCAAACGAGGATCAGCCGTGCCCGGTCGCCTTCGACCTCGAGGCGGGTGCCAAACGGGGCCGAGAGATCCGCGAGCACTCCGAGCACCCGCCGCGCCGGCTCGCCGGCGGCGAGTTGTGGGAAGCCCCCGGCGTCCAGGATCGCGGGCACGAGGGTCACCGCGCGATCTGGGCCGAGCGCGACCTGCACGATCACCGACTCCGGCGCCATGAACCCCCTGGGGTCCTCGAACAAGAAGTTGCCAACGCTGTAGAAGATCGGCTTGCGCCGGTAGACCTCGATCGGGTGCAGGGAGTGCGAGTGGTGACCCAGGACGATCTCCGCCCCAGCATCGATCAGCGCGTGACCGAGGGGCCGCTGGTACTCGGCGAGCCGGCCCTGCGACGGCGACATCCAGTGCGCCGGCACGCCCCAATGGATGGCCACGATCACGGCGTGTCCCTCCGCCCGCAGGGCGGCGATGCTCGCGCAAACGGTCTCCTCATCGGTGCGGGATGCCCACGTGTGCACCCGGGGCATCGTGCCGGGCTGCTCCACCGTCAGGTTGACGTCGGGCTCGAATGACCAGCCGACCTCGACCGGCGCGATCCCCGGTTTGCCGGCCCGCGCGGCGGACTCGACCGGCAGCGTGCAGGCCACGCTCAGCAGCGCCACAGGGGTCCCGCCGGCCCCGGCGCCGGTCCCTCTTGCCCCACGCGGGGGCGGCCGGGGTTACGGGGTGGGGACGTACACGCGGGACGGCGTAGACGGGCCCTGGGCGACGAGCTCCTGCACCTTGTCGAGAAGATCGGACGCCGCGCTCCCATCCTCTGGGAACGTCACGACGCCCGTGGTCAGCATGAGGCGGTCGACCTCGAGCAGTTGGGCGGCGACCGAATCGTCCTCCATCTTCTGAGCCAAGCGCCGGAGAATCTCGACGGCCTGCGTCTTGGAGACGCGCGCCAGCAGGAGCACGAACCGTCCGGCGCCATCGTGGGCGATCACGTCGATGCGGCGCAGGGAGCCCTGCAGCAGCTTCACGACTCTCCGCAGTGCGAGGTCGCGATCCTGATCGCCATTCCAGCTGCCCTCGCCGTAGTTCTCCAATTGCACCACCGCGAGCGAGAACACGAGGACGAGCTCGGTGCAACGCCGGATCTCTTCGGCGATCAGCTTCGGCACACCGTTCCACGGGTAGAGCGCGCGCCCCGGACTGACGCTGGCCATCCGTTGTACTTCCTCGTACAGGCGCGCGGCTTCGAGCGCGGAGACGCCCTGGCCGGCCATGCCGCGGAGCCGCCGGAGGACCGGATCGGGGAAGGGAGCCGGAGTGTTGCCGGAGCCGCACAACCACCCGCGCAGGCTTCCGGCGCGGATCAGGGGCACCCACGCCAGCTGCATCTCCCGTGTCGCGCCGGCGCTTCTGGGACCCTCTACCAAGACCTCCCCGCCGGTCGCTCCCGAGGGGAGGGTCGGGAACGACGGCGCCTCGACATCGGCATCGGACCGCGCCCAGTCGGAGCCCCTCGCCGCGGCGAAGTGGGGGATCCCGTCCTCGCCGACGAGGTAGGCCGCGCCCCGGACGAGCCCCGACATGTTCAGAAACGCATCCACCAGGATCTCCAACACACCGTCTACGCGCAGCTCGCCGGAGAGGCGCCCGGCAAGCTCGTTGTACGATTGCAGTTCCTTCAGTTGCTCTTCGAGCTGGGCGGTCGCTGCCTTGAGGCGCCGGTCCATCTCTTCGGCCTGGACCGCCCGCTCGTGAGCCGCCCGGTAGTCTTGGACCACGGCGCTGAGGAACAGCGCGAGGAAAAAGCCACCCGCGATGATGGCGCCCAGCCGGAAGCCGGCGGTTTCGAGCGCCGCGGTCTCTCCCGAGCGCGCCCACAACAAGACGACCAACCCGGCCATGGCGAGCGACGCGGCGATGGCCTGACGCAAGTTGAGTCGGGCCGCCGCTTCCAGGATCGTCAAGTAGTACAGGTAGAGGAACGGACTGTTGAGCGCACCCGAGATGAGCACGACCAGGGTCACGATCAGAATGTCGGTGGCGACGACCACGTCGGGCTTGCGCAGCACCGGAACCCACCGATGCCCTACGGCCAGCAGAATGATATATGCGCCGAACAAGACGATGAGGCCGTTCACAGACGGCTGCGCCACCGTGATCACGCCGAACCACAACGCGGGAATCAACCCCAACAGCACCGAGACCCGTACCAGGCTGATCCATTCCTCGGTGGTGCGCGATGCGCGGCGGACGAGCGGCAGCAGTGCCACGATGCTCATGTTTGCGGCTCCACGATTTGACAGAATATGTGCACGACCCGAGGATCGAATTGGGTGCCGGAGCAACGCAAGAGTTCGGCGATGGCTTCCTCGTGCGAACGCGCGGCCTTGTACGGGCGGCTGTGGGTGATTGCACTGAACGCATCGAGGGCGCGCAGGCACCGCTCGGTCTGCACCAAGGCGGCCTTGTCGAGCCGGTGCCGGCTTCGAGAGTTTCGCCGCTCCGAAACCGGAGCAGCCGCTGGAGGATAAGTACGCGTCGATCGCGCCATTGACGACACCGGCTGTGCGAGCCTGTCGGGCGGTCCGCACCTGGGTGATCCTACTTGTGAATGCCCAGTTGAGCGTCACTAAGGACAGGCTCGCCGGAAGGTGGGGGGAAGAATCAGGCCGGTTTGCTTCGGGGGCCGGCGTCGAACGGCGCGCCCCGCCGCATCATGGCGATCGCGTGCCGGGTGGGTACGAATACCATCCCTTGCCGGTCTTGCGCCCCCACTCCTTGCGCTCGTATCGCTCGACGATGCTCTGCGGCGGGCGGTTCGCCGGATCTCCCGTCTCGCGAAATCGCTGCATCCGGACGTTGTACGCCACGTCGATCCCGTTGAAATCCATGAGTTCGAACGGACCCATGGGGTGGCGCAAGCCCTTTTTGACGGCGACGTCGATGTCCTCGAACGACGCCACCCCGGCCTCATAGAGGCGCACCGCCTCATCCACGAGCGCCCAGAGAATGCGGTTGACGACAAACCCCGAGATCTCTTTGCGGAGCAGCACGGGCGTGCGGCCCATCCGGCGGGCGAGCGCCATCGCCGCTTCCCCGGTCTCCCGGCTGGTCTCCGGGTGCAGCACGACCTCGACGAGTTCCATGACGAGCGGAGGATTGAAGAAGTGCATGTTGCAGACCCGGTCGGCGCGGCCGGTTACCGAGGCTAGCAACGAGGATCGTATCGTGCTGGAGTTCGTGGCCAGCACGGCATGGGAGGGAGCCGCGCGGTCGAGCGCTCGGAAGACCGCCTGCTTGTCCTCGAGGCGCTCGATCACGGCTTCGATGACAAAGTCCGCGTCCCCGGCGCCGTCCTCCAGCCCGGTCGTCCACCGCAGGCGCTGGAACGCCTCCGCCACATCGGCCGCGGTGACCCGCCCCCGTTCCACCCAGCGCGCCATGTGCGCCCGGTTGCTGGCCTGGGCCCGTTCGAGCGCCTCGGCCTGCACGTCCACGACCGTGGTGGCGCACCCGGCCAACGCCCCCAGCATCGCGATCTGGTGGCCCATCGTGCCGGCTCCCACCACACACAGCCGGCGCACCGCACTCGCGTCCATCATGATCCTCCCTCAGGTCGCCTCGCTCACCGCGCCGTCGCCCCGCCGTCGACCACCAGGACGTGCCCGGTCACAAAGTTGCTGGCCGCGCTGGCCAGAAAGACGACGGCGCCCTTGAGGTCGTCCTCCCCCCCCAGACGGCCCATCGGGATCGTCGACCGGAGGGTGTCGCCGCGGTGTTCGATCAGCCAGCGCGTCATCTTGCTCGGAAAGAAGCTCGGCGCGATGGCGTTGACCGTGACGCCGTGGGGCGCCCACTTTACCGCCAGGTCGCGCGTCAGCGCGATCACCGCGCCCTTGCTGGCCGTGTAGCCGACGGCGTCCATCACGCCCGCGTCCGTCCCCACCAGGCCGGCGATGCTTGCCACGTTGACGACTTTTCCCGGCCGGCCGGCCCCGATCATCGAGCGTCCGACAGCCTGCGTCATCAGGAACGTCCCCGTCACATTCGTGTCTATCACCTTGCGCCAGCCGTCGAGCGGCATCTCCAGCACGGGGGCACCCCACGTCGCGCCCGCGTTGTTCACGAGAATGTCGATCCGGCCGAACTCTTCCAGCATCCGGGCGACCGAGTCGTCGATCTGCTCGGGCCGGCTCACGTCGCACGGAACGGCCAGCACCCGGTATCCCGTCGCGCGGAGTTGTGCGGCCGCCCGGTCCAGCTCGTCTACCTTGCGGGCGGTGATCGCCAGCGCGGCGCCGGCCTCGGCCAGCGCGGACGCCATTTGAAGACCCAGGCCGCGCGACCCCCCGGTGACGACGGCGACCTTCCCGGTCAGGTCGAACAGATCACGGACGTGCACGGCGGCCTCCTGCCTCGGCCGGGACCCGCTGGCGCCCTGCCCCGGCGGTAAGTCCGCGTCCGATCATGCCCCCTCCGGCTGCACGGCCCGCGCCGCGGCCGCCCGCTGAGCCGTCTCGATCACCCGCTTGACCGGCACACCATGCCGCTCGGCCAGCGCGCGGCATGCCTCGAACTCCGGCGTCATCGTCAGCACGCCGGACGCGTCCTCGCCGATCTTGACCGGGATCACGCCGAATTCGGTCTCCACGTCGACACGCCTCCGGCCCACGGCTATCCTGGTCACGTCGTACATGCGCACGCCGAGCGTCGTGGTCTCCGCCACGAGGACGCGGTAGAGAGTGCGGGCGAGGTCGGGATGGGCCAGGACGCGGAGGAGGTGGCCGGGGCGGCCCTTCTTCATGAGGGCCGGGATGACCATCACGTCGAGGGCGCCGGCCGCGAAGAGCGCGTCCATGACGTGCGGATAGAGCTGTGGGTTCATGTCATCGATCGACGTCTCAAGAAGGATGAGGCGCTCCGCCTCCGCCTGCTCCGGCCCGATCCCCGCGGGTGCCGCGTGAGGGGGCGGCGCAGCCGGCGTGCCCACGGACGGTCCAGCAAGGGACGCCTCGAGCGGGGATCCGACGAAGAGCCTCAACACGTTGGCGCGCGGTGGGTCAAGAGTCCCCGCGCCCGTGCCAATACGGTCGAGCCGCATCGGCGGCAGCATCCCCCACTCGCGGACGAGCGTGGACAGCAAGACCGCGCCAGTGGGGGTGAGCAGCTCGCCCTCTGTCTCACCTGAATACACCGGCATGCCTGCGATGAGTGCCGCGGTTGCGGGCGGGGGCACGGGCACGACCCCGTGGCGGATCGTCACCCATCCCCGGCCCAAGTTGACCGGCGAGGCGGCGAGGCGGTCCAGCTGGAGCGCGCGAAATCCGGCGAGCACGCCCACCACGTCCACGAGCGTATCCACCCCTCCGAGTTCGTGCAGATGGATCGCTTCGATGGGGCGGGAGTGCACCGTCGCCTCAACCGCCGCCAGGCGCTCGAACACCGAGGACGCGGAGCGTCGGAGCGAGTCGTCTAAGTGGCTATCCGCGAGGAGGCGGGCGAGCACGGGGTAGGGACGCGAGTGCGGCGGCGCCTCCTCCACGACCTCAACGCGCAGGGCGGGGACGCCGCGACGGTCGACCCGATCCACCTGGATGCGCACCGGAACGCCAAGCCGCGCGGCCACGTCATGCAGCGCCGGCTCCGGCCACCCGGCTCCCAGGAGCGCGCCGAGCAGCATGTCGCCGCTCGCGCCGCTCCCGCAATCAAGGTACCCGACGCGCATCGATGGACGGCGGAATCCCGTCTGCTGCTGCGGCACCCCGCGCGGCGCCGGCATTGATGACGGCGGCGAGGTACCCGGCACCGAACCCATTGTCGACGTTCACAACGGCCACCCCGGGCGCACACGCGTTGAGCATCGTCAGGAGGGGCGCGATGCCGCCGAGATGCACGCCGTAGCCCACGCTCGTTGGCACTGCGATCACGGGGGTGCGCGTCAGACCGGCCACGACCGCGGGAAGCGCTCCGTCCATTCCGGCTGCGACCACAAGCGCGCTGGCCTCCTCCAGCAATGGGCGCTGAGCGGCCAGCCGGTGAAGCCCCGCCACGCCGACGTCATAGGCGCGGGTGACGGCCGCTCCCATGGCCTCCGCCGTCCACGCCGCCTCCTCCGCCACGGCGATGTCCCCGGTTCCGCCCGTGAGCACGCCGACACAGCCAGTTCGGTGCTCCGGCAGCGTCCCGGCGATGATCAGCGAGGCCACGGCGACGTGCCGCGCCTCGGGCAGCGCGCGCACAATGTGCTCGGCCAGCGCCGGATCGGCCCGCGTGAGCAGCACCACCGCGCCGGACCGGCGCAGCTCCTCGGTGATGCGCAGAATTTGCTCGACCGTCTTGCCGGGGCAGTAGACCGCCTCGGCCGCCCGCCGGCGGATGAGACGGTGGGTGTCCACTTTGGCAAACCCGAGCTCCGCAAACGGCAGCCAGCGCAATTGGGCGAGGGCCGCCTCAACGTCCAGGCGGCCGGCCCGCACGTCGTCGAGGAGCCGCGCCAGCGCGTCCTCGTTCACGGGGACGGTTCCGGGACCGCCGCGGGCAGCGCGCCCGATCGCAGGCCGCGCGGATCCACGACCACCTCGGTAAATCCGCACGCCCGCAGCGCGGCCTCGACCTGGGCGGCGGCCTGTCGAAGCCGGCCGATCTCCGCAGGCGGGACCTCGATCCTCGCCGCCTCGCCATGGTAGCGGACCCGTACCTCGCGGAACCCCAGGCCGTGCAGGATGCGCTCGCCGTCCTCGACCTGACGGAGGGCCGCGAACGTCACCGGCGTGCCGTGCGGGATTCGCGACGCCAGGCACGGTGAGGCCGGCTTGTCCCAGACCTCCAACCCCCGCGCCTGCGCCAGCGTGCGGATCTCGTCCTTGGTCAGCCCCGCGTCCAGCAAGGGAGCACGAACGGCGAACTCTCCGGCAGCCCGCATTCCCGGGCGGAAGTCGCCCAGGTCATCGACGTTCGCGCCGTAGGCGAGAACGGGCAGGCCCAGTTCGGCGGCCAGCGCTTCCAGGCGCGCAAACAGCGCGTGCTTGCAGAAGTAACAGCGCTGCAGATCGTTGCGCCGGTATCGCGGATCATCGTATTCGTTCGTTTCAACGACCAGGTGACGGGCCCCGATGAACGCGGCGGTGCGCCGGGCCACGGCGAGCTCGTCTTGGGCCAGCGACGGGGACACCGCGGTCGCCCCGACGCAGCCGCTGCGGCCGAGGATGTCGTGGGCCGCGGCCAGCAGGTAGGCGCTGTCCACACCGCCGGAAAACGCGACGACGGCACCGCCCAGGGCGCGCAGCGTCTCGTGGAGACGGTCGACCTTTGCCTCCATCGGCTAGAAGTTGCCCCAGTCCGGCCGCCCGCCGACCGACACCGCCGCCAGCGGGGGCCTAAGTGCGCCGTCCGCGGCGAATTCCAGCTCGAAGGGCTGGGAAGCGACCGTCGCATGGGGTTCGAGGTCCGGCACGAGCGCCTGGGAGACGGCGACTTCGCCCAAGACGAGCGTGTTGCGAATGTAGACGATTCGCTCGTTGCCCGGGAGCGACCGCTGGCAGGTCAACACGGCGACGGCGATCGCGTCGCGATCGGTCAACATGATCATGGGGAGCCGCGAACCTTCCGTGATCGCCGCGGTGATCCCGTTCAGGTACGTGGGCCCCAGGTCGATCTTGTCGATCACTCGCTGCGTGATCACGTCGGCAAGCCCGATCCCAGTCGCGTTGCCGTGCGTCTCCTCGGTCAGGTCCAGGACCGCGATTCTCCTGACCGTCCGGTCCCCTTGCACGGGAGCCATGTACCGCCCGGTGATGTTGGGATCCATCCCGTCGCCGCTGATGTTCTTGCCGATTTCCTGCACGATCAGCACGTCCATGTCGGCGACGGGCAGGCGGGCCATGAGCGCGCGCGCCCGGGCGAGCAGCGCCGGCTCGCGATCGAGGAACGCGTCGGCCGGGACGACGGCGATCTCCACCGGGATGTCGTAGGCATCTTCCACGACCGCCACGCCGAGTACCAGGGGCGCGCGCCGCCGGACGATCTCCCATGCCTCCCCGAGCCGATGGCCGAGATCCTTGGGGCCGGTGGCATGGATCGACATCGCGCCGCGCTGCTTGCCGGCGCCGATCACCGCCATCTTGATGAGGCCGCTTTCGAACGGGCCTCGGAACAGCGTGTGAGGCTTGACCCGCCCGATCAGCACCACGGCATCCGCGGCGTGCGCGTGCCGGTCCCAACACACGACCGACCCGTCGCGCAACCGTCCGAGCTCCACCACATCCATCGACGACTCGATCGGCGCGCCCACGCGCTTCTCGGTCACGCCCAGGGCGGCGAGCACCTCCACCTGGCCTTCCGCGGTCGCACCGCCGTGGCTGCCCATGGCGGGGAAGATGAACGGCGTGGCCCCGGCTCGCTTGACAGCGGCGACCACAGCGGCGGCGATCGTGTCGATCTCCGCGACGCCCCGGCTCCCGACGGCGATCGCCACGCGGCCGCCCTTGGGAAGTTTCCGCACGTTCTCCGCGGCGCCGAGCTGGCGGTGCACGGCCGCCTCGATGTCGACCCGGCCCGGAGACTGCCAGCGCTGGGCGACGCCCACGAACGGCGGGAGGCGCACCTCGTGTGGCGCCGGGATGCCCCGAAGCCCTGCGCCGTGATCGCCGTGTGCCGCCCGATTCATGAGCCCCCTCCGTCCGCGGTCACAGTTTGTACCCGAACTTTCGAAGCAGGTCGTGGCGCGCCGCCTTGTCCTGCGCGCCCTCGATCCCCAACGGCGGCTGGCCGTCCACGACCCCGAGCACGCCGCGGTCTCCGTCGGTCTCCGCCACGATCACCCGAACCGGATTGGCGGTGGCGCAGTAGACCTGACAGAGTTCGGGGATCTGGCGCACCGCTCCCATGACGTTCACCGGATAGGCATTGCCGAGGACGATCAGAAACGTGTGGCCGCAGCCGATCGCCATGGCGTTGCGGGCCGCCAGATCGACCAGCGCGGGGTCGGTGCCGCTCGTGCGGACGAGCCGCGGGCCGCTGGCTTCGCAAAACGCCAGTCCGAACTTGATCCCGGGGACGGCCCCCGCCAGGGCCTCGTGCAGGTCCTCGACGGTCTTGATGAAATGTGACTGGCCCAGGATGACGTTGAGTCCTTGTGGGTTCTCGATCGGTACAGCGTGCAAGTTCATCCCGAAGACCCTCCTGGCCCCGGCCCGTGGTGGGTTCTTCAACCGGCCGGCCCCGCTCTCCTGGGGCCCCGGGAGTTCTCGCTCGCGCGGCGGGCGCAAACGCGCGAGGACAGGCCGTGTACAATAAGGGGTACGTCCGTCGGGCGAAGCCATGCGGAGGAGTTGCGATGCACGTGCTACGGGAGGAGGATGCCATAGCCGTGCGGGCTCGGCTCAGCGAAGCAGCCGGGCCGGTGCGGCTCGTCTTCTTCACGGAAGGGTCGTCCGGACTCATCATTCCGGGCCGGGAGTGCCGGTATTGCCGAGACGCGCAACGGTTGCTGGAAGATGTCGCGAGCTGCTCGGACCAGGTCACGTTGGAGATCCACGACCGGCTCAGCGACCCCGAGGCATTCACCGCCTACGGCATCAGCCGCGTGCCGGCGCTCGTCGTGGCCGGCGTCGCGGACTACGGCATCCGGTACTATGGGCTCCCGGCCGGGTACGAGCTCGCCACCGTCCTGGATCTGATCATAGACACCTCGCGCGGGAGCGTGGGGCTGGCGCCGGAGACGGCGGCCGCCCTCGCTGCGCTTCCCGCGGACGTGCACCTGCAGGTCTTCGTCACCCCCACCTGACCGCACTGCCCGCGCGCGGCCAGGCTGGCTGCGGCGATGGCAATCGAGAGCCCGCGCGTTCGGGCCGACATCGTCGAGGTCACCGAGTATCCGGACCTCGTGTCGCGATACGCCGTGCGCGGCGTGCCGAAGACGATTGTGAACGACCGGCTTTTTATCGAGGGGGCCGTGCCGGAATCCGAGCTGCTCGCGGCGGTGACCCAGGCGACCGCGACGGCCGCACCTGAGGGGTCGACATGAACGCCATCGTTCGCTGGACGAAGGTGATGCAGTTCTCGGGGGCGGGGGCCGCCGGCACCACGATCACGATGGATGCCCGGCCGGAGCACGGAGGGCTTGGCGCGGGGCCCTCCCCGATGGAGACGGTGCTGCTGGCGTTGGGCGGGTGCACCGGCATGGACGTGGTGAGCGTGTTGCAGAAGATGCGGGCGCCGCTGGAAGGATTGGAGATGCAGATCACAGCTGAACGCGCCGAGGAGCATCCCAGGGTCTTTACCCGCATCAAGCTGGAGTACACGTTCGCCGGCGTGGGCTTGCGGCCGGACCAGGTCAACCGGGCGGTCGAGCTCAGCCAGACGCGCTACTGCTCGGTGTCCGCGATGTTGAAGCAGGTCGCCGAGCTCACCTATACCTGGCGGATCGTGCAGACATTGGGCACCGGGTAGGCGCGGGAAATGAGCAGGGGCGCAGCCCCGCGGCGTGCACTTCCCGTCCCCTCGGCCTAGCGCCTCCGAGCGGCCCGGGCTGGTGGCTCATGAGTGACATCCCCAAGACGCGGTACGCGAAGAGCGGCGGGGTCAACATCGCATACCAGGTCGTCGGCGAAGCACCGCTGGACCTCGTCTACGTCGCGGGCTGGCTCTCGAACGTGGAAATGATGTGGGAGAATCCGATGCTCGCGCGATTCCTCCGCCGCCTCGCGTCGTTCAGCCGTTTGATCGTGTTCGACAAACGCGGGTCCGGCCTCTCCGACCGGGTCGCGGAACTCCCCACACTCGAACATCGCATGGACGACGTCCGCGCCGTCATGGATGCGATCGGCTCGGCGCGCGCCGCGCTCTTCGGCCACTCCGAGGGCGGCTCGATGTGCATCTTGTTCGCGGCGACATACCCAGATCGCACCGTCGCCCTGGTGACGTACGGTGCCTTCGCGAAGCGCCTGCGCTCCGACGACTACCCCTGGGCACCGACGTTGGAGGAGCGGCTTCGGGGCGCGGAGGAGCTCGAACAGAATTGGGGCAGCCCCAAAATCGCCGACCTCGCCTACTACGCGCCGAGTGCCGCGGACGACGTCGGCTTCCAGGAGTGGCTGGACACATACTTCCGGCGGAGCGCCTCGCCGAGGGCAGCGGCGGACTTGCTGCGGATGAACACCTACACCGACCTGCGCGGCGTCCTGCCGAGCGTGCGCGTCCCGACGCTCGTGCTCCACGCCATCGGCGACCGCGACGTGCAGGCCGCGGAGGGGCGCTTCATCGCCTCCCGCATCCCCGGGGCCCAGCATGTCGAATTTCCGTCTGGCGACCACTTTTTTTGGGCCTGGCATCAGGACGAGATCCTCGCCGAGATTCAGGGGTTCCTGACCGGCGTGCGCCCGCCGCCGGAACACGATCGGGTCCTGGCCACGGTGCTGTTCACCGACATCGTTGAAGGGACGAAGAAGGCCGCAGCGATCGGCGACCGTCGCTGGCGGGACCTCCTGGAGAGTCACCACGCCCTCGTGCGCGCGGAACTCACTCGATACCGTGGCGTGGAACAGGATAGCGCGGGCGACGGCTTCTACGCCACCTTCGACGGACCGGCGCGCGCGGCGCGTTGCGCGTTGGCGATTCGCGACGGCGTGCGCGGGCTCGGCCTGGAGATCCGCGCGGGGCTGCACACGGGCGAGTGCGAGGTGGTCGCCGGCAAGCTCGGGGGAATCGCCGTGACCATCGGCTCGCGTGTCAAGGACCTGGCCGGCGGGGGTGACGTCCTGGCGACGCGCACGGTGCGCGACCTAGTTTCCGGTTCGGGGCTCGCCTTCCGCGAACGTGGCGCGCAGGCGCTAAAGGGCGTCCCCGGGGAATGGCACCTGTTCTTGGTGTCGGGTTAGTGTCCTAGGCTGCGACCGACCGCCGGCTCACACCAGACCGCGGAGGCGGAGGCGCACGTCGTTCGGGCTGTCCGCGTACTGCATCCCGGTCTCGGTGTCGATCGTGCCATCCTTGATCAGCGCGAACACGGACTGGTCGAAGGTCTGCATCCCATCCTGAACCCCCGCGCTGATCGCGGCGCGAATGCCGCTCACGTCACCCCGCCGCAGCAGGTCCCGGATGAAGGGGGTGGCCAGCATCACCTCCGCCGCCAGCACGAGCCCGTCGCCGGCGCGGCGGGGGATCAGGCGCTGCGAGAACACCCCGATCAGGTTCAACGAGAGTTGCAACTGGATGTTGCTGTGGCTTTCCTGAGGGAAGAAATGCAGGATCCGCTCGATCGTCTGGCTGGCGTTCACGGAGTGCAGCGTGCTCAGGACCAGATGCCCGGTTTCGGCAAAGTGCACCGCGGCGGAGGCGCTCTCGACGTCGCGCATCTCGCCGATCAGGATGACATCCGGCGTCTGGCGGAGCGCGTCCCTGAGCGCGGTCGGGAACGAATCGCAGTCCGTCCCCACCTCGCGCTGGCTGACCAGGCTTTGGTGATCCGCGTGCACGAACTCGATCGGATCTTCGATCGTGACGATGTGGCCCGGCGCGTGGCGGTTGCGATAGTCGATCATCGCCGCCAGGGTGGTCGATTTGCCCGATCCGGTCGGCCCGGTGACGAGCACCAGCCCGCGCGGGGCCATGGTCAGATCGACGAGCGCCGGCGGCAGCCGGAGTTCCTCAAACGACGGGATCTCGCTCTTGATCCGGCGGATCACCATCGCCGGCACGGAGCGCTGCGTGTAGATGTTGACCCGGTAGCGGCCGAGCGCCGGGGTCTGGTAGGCCAGGTTCACCTGCTGGCGCTCGTCGAACTCCCGCTGGTGCCGCGGCTGCATCACCTGGTTGGCCAGGGCCTGGACCGCCTCCGCCGTCAGCGGCGTCTCGCCGAGCGGGGCAAACTGGCCGGCGATGCGCAACACCGGCGGGGCGTCCGTCTTGAGATACAGATCCGAGGCCTCGCGGCTGGCCATGTGGATGAGCAGGTCGTTGATGTCCACGGCTACCGCTGGGGCCGCAGGGCGTAGTCGGTCCGCCCGGCGGCGCCTAGTCCCTCCTGCACGAACGCCTGCTTCTCGATGGCGCGCTTCAGCGCTTCCTCGTTGCTGATCTTCTGCGTCTTCACCAGCGCCTTGAGGCTCTGGTCCAGCGACTGCATCCCTTCGCGCGCGCCGGTCTGAATCGCGGAGAGGATCTGGTGCACCTTGTTCTCCCGGATCAGGTTCCGGATCGCCGGGGTGGCCACCATGATCTCCATCGCCGCGGCACGCCCCTTCTCGTCGATGGTCGGCACGAGCGTCTGCGCCACCACGCCGAGCAGCGCGTCCGCCAGCTGGACGCGAATCTGCTCCTGCTGGTGCGGGGGAAAGACGTCGACGACGCGGCTGATCGTTTGCGGCGCGCTGTTGGTGTGCAGCGTCGAGAGCACCAGGTGGCCCGTCTCCGCCGCCGTCAATGCTTGCGAGATCGTCTCCAGGTCGCGCATCTCTCCCACCAGGATCACGTCCGGATCTTCGCGGAGCGCGCTCCGCAGCGCCGCGGAGAACGACACCGTATGCGGGCCGACCTCGCGCTGGTTGACGTTGCAGTTGTGGTGTTCGTGGATGAACTCGATCGGGTCTTCGATCGTGATGATGTGATCTTCGCGCTGGGCGTTCATGTGGTCGACCATCCCCGCCAGCGTGGTGGATTTTCCGGATCCCGTCGGCCCCGTCACCAGGACGAGCCCGCGGTCCTTCATCGCAAAGTCTTTGAGAATCGGCGGCATCCCCAGGTCGTCCAGCGTCTTGATCTTGGAGGGAATCAGCCGCAGCACGATCCCCTCTCCGCGGCGATGGAGGAAGGCGTTGATGCGAAACCGGCCGACCCCGCTGAGTTCGAGCGAGAAGTCGAGGTCGTGGGTCGCCTCGAACCTCGACTTTTGTTCGTCGGCGAGGATATCGTAGAGCATCGTGTGGATATCCTCGCGCCCCATGACTGGCATATCCAGGCGGGTCAGCTTCCCGTTGACGCGCAGCGTCGGCGGGGAGCCCACGCAGAGGTGCAGGTCGGAGGCGTTGCGTTCCTTCGTCTGAACG
>JACXTT010007336.1_pt1 | contig 15541 bp, 15 predicted proteins | sample 9270951 | NCBI WGS metagenome assembly JACXTT01 (sample SAMN15532306, study PRJNA645909) | rock metagenome | isolation source: weathered quartz diorite | place: Puerto Rico | collected 2017-06-21 | reverse complement strand
CGTGCAGTACGCGCCGTCACGCGGCCGCTACAAGGTCTACCTCATCGACGAAGTGCACATGCTCTCGGGCCACAGTTTCAACGCGCTGCTGAAAACGCTCGAAGAGCCGCCGCCGCACGTCAAATTCCTGCTCGCCACCACCGACCCGCAGAAGCTGCCGGTCACGGTGCTGTCGCGCTGCCTGCAATTCAACCTCAAGCGTTTGCCGGTCGAGCAAATCGCGGCGCAAATCCAGAAGATACTGGACGCGGAAGGCATCGGTCATGATGCCGCATCGATCAAGCTGCTGGCGCGCGCCGCCGACGGCAGCATGCGCGACGGGCTTTCGCTGCTCGACCAGGCGATCGCCTACGGCGGCGGCCAGGTCACCGAGGCGGAAGTGCGCGCGATGCTCGGGACCATCGACCAGAATTTCATCGAGCAGCTGCTGCAGGGGCTGGAGGCCGGCGACGTTGGCGCACTGCTCAAGACCGTGGCCGACGCGACTGAATTCGGCCTGGATTACGAGGCGTTGCTGAAGGAGCTGCTGCTGGCGTTGCACCGCATCGCGCTGGCGCAGGCCGATGCCGCGCTGGCGGGCGAGGAGGGCGAATCCGTCCTGAATCATGCCAAGGCCATGTCGCCGCAGGACGTGCAACTTTATTATCAGATCGGCGTGATGGGCAGCCGCGATCTGCCGTTCGCCCCGGATCCGCGCGGCGGCCTGGAAATGACATTGCTGCGCATGGTGGCATTCCGTCCGGCGGAAGCGGGCGAAATGAGCACCATTGTTCCTGCTGCCGCGCCGCCCAAGACGGCAGCCGCCAATACCATTGCGACGACCCCACGGGCCGCGCCATCCCTCACGGCAGCGGCAAGCCAGGTGGTTGCGACTCCGGCGCCAGTTCCGCCGGCGCTAATTTCCGGAACGCCCGCGGCGAAATGGGCCGACGTGGTGGCCCAGCTCGGACTCGCGGGCCTGGTGCGCGAACTGGCCAACAACACCACGCTCGAAAAATACGACAACGGCGTCATGGAGCTGGTGCTGGAGGAGACGCACGGAAAGCTGCTCAACAAGGAACGCGAAGCGGATTTGAAACAGGCGCTGGAAAAATATTACGGTAATCCGATTCGGTTGACGCTGCGGCTCGGGCGTCCCGCGGCGGAAACGCCGGCGAAGGAAAAAAGCCGCGTGCAGGACGAGCGGCAGCAGGCAGCGGTGCAGGCAATCGCGGACGACCCGAACGTGCGCGCGCTGCAGGAAAAATTCAACGCCCGGGTGAACCCGGCATCCATTCGACCCAAGGCTTGACGCGAGAGGAGCACATGAAAGGCGGACTGGGAAACATCATGAAGCAGGCGCAGGCGATGCAGGAGAACCTGCACAAGGCGCAAGAACAGCTGGCGACCATCGAAGTGACCGGCAGCAGCGGCGGCGGCATGGTCAGCATCACCATGACCTGCCGTCACGACGTGAAGCGCGTGCAGATCGACCCGGGCCTGCTGCAGGACGACAAGGAAGTGCTCGAAGACCTGATCGCGGCGGCGATGAACGACGCCGTGCGCAAGGTGGAGAAGACCACGGAAGAGAAAATGGCCGGCCTCACCGCCGGGCTCAACATCCCCGGCATGAAACTGCCGTTCTAGCGCGCATGAACGACGTCACCGTCCTCGAGGCGCTCAAGCAGGCTCTGCGCCGGCTGCCGGGCGTGGGTCCGAAAAGCGCAAGCCGCATGGCCTATTACCTGCTCGAGCGCGACCGCGAGGGCGCGCGCCTGATCGCGCAGGCGCTGACGAACGCGGTCGAGCGGATCGTGCATTGCAAACGCTGCAACAACCTGAGCGAGACCGAGCTGTGCCCGATCTGCAGCTCGCCGCGGCGCGACAAGTCGCTGCTGTGCGTGGTCGAGTCGCCGTCGGATCTGGTTTCGCTCGACCAGTCCGGCGTCTACAACGGCCTGTACTTCGTCCTCATGGGGCGATTGTCGCCACTCGACGGCATCGGCCCGGAGGAGATCGGCATCCCGCGCCTCGAAGCCCTGCTCGACGAGGGAACCGTCAAGGAGGTCGTGCTCGCCACCAATCTCACGGTCGAGGGCGAGGCCACGGCGCATTACATCGGCGATCTGGTGCGTGCCCGGCACATCAAGGCGTCGCGCATCGCCTACGGCGTGCCCATCGGCGGCGAGCTGGAGTACACCGACCGCAATACGCTGGCGCGCGCACTGGCCGGGCGACGCGAGGCATGATAAAGATAAACACAGATAACTGATGATCCCGTCCTGGCTGAATGCCGGGCGCTGACGGTTCAACGCTACGCAGGGAGCCCGCGGTCATGCCCAGTGAGTCGCTGCTGTTCGTCGTGTTCCTGATCTTCACCGGCGCCGCCATCTTCGCCACCCTGGCGCTGTACGCGCGCCAGGCGCTGATCGTTTCCTACATCGTGCTGGGCGTCGTCATGGGCCCTTCGCTGCTCGGCTGGGTGACGGACGCCTCGCTCATCAAGGGCGTGGCCGACATCGGCATCATGTTCCTGCTGTTCCTGCTCGGGCTCAACATGCACCCGCAGAAACTGATCCGCCTGCTCGGATCGGCGACGCTCGTGACCGGCGCGAGTTCGCTCATCTTCGCCGGTATCGGCGTGGCGGCCGGTTATCTGCTCGGGTACACCATCGTCGAATCGCTCGTGGTCGGCGGTGGACTCATGTTTTCGAGCACCATCGTCGGTCTGAAGCTGTTGCCGACCACGGTGCTGCATCATCGTCACACCGGCGAGATCATGATCAGCATCCTGCTATTACAGGATGTTATCGCCATCGTTCTATTGCTGGTTCTCAAGGCCGGCATCGGCCAGCAGTCATTACTCGCGGATATCGGTGGGCTCGCGCTCGCGCTGCTCGGGGTTTGCGGGATTGCCTACCTCGTGGAGCGTTACGTGCTGTTGCCGCTGATCGCGCGTTTCGACGTGATTCAGGAATACATTTTTCTGCTCGCGATCGGCTGGTGCCTGGGCTTGGCGGAACTTTCTGTCTGGCTCGGGCTTTCACGCGAGATCGGCGCCTTCGTCGCCGGGGTCGCATTGGCATCGAGCCGCATTTCGTTTTTCATCGCCGAAAGTCTCAAGCCACTGCGGGATTTTTTCCTGATCATTTTTTTCTTCACGCTCGGCGCCGGGCTTGATGTCAGGTTGCTGGTCGACGTGCTGCTGCCGGCGATCGTGCTGGCGGCCGTGGTGCTCGCGGTAAAACCCCGGGTGTTCCGCTGGCTGTTGTCGAATGCGGGCGAGAGCCCGCCCCGCGCCACGGAAATAGGAATACGGCTCGGGCAGGGCAGCGAGTTCACCCTGCTGATCGCGGTGCTGGCGCTGGAAACCGGCGTGGTGCGGCACCAGGCGGCGCACCTGCTGGAACTGGCCACGATCTTTTCCATGATGATCTCGATGTACCTGATCGTCTGGCGCTACCCGACGCCGATTGCGGTACGCGATGACCTCCGCCGCAATTGACGTGCTGATCATCGGCTGCGGCGACATCGGCGAGCGCGTCGCCCGGCGCGAGCGATCCGAGGGCCGGTCCGTTGCCAGCGTGGTCCGCTCGGAACAATCCGAACGCCGGCTGCGTGCGGCGGGCCTACGGCCGATAGTCGCTGATCTCGACGATCCTGCTTCGCTGAAACAGATCCCCGTCAAGGATTCGCTGGTTTACTACTTCGCACCACCACCGGGTCAGGGCGCGACCGACCCGCGCATGGAAGCGTTTGTTTCGACAATGACTGCATCCAATCTGCCGCAACGAGTTGTGCTGATCAGTACAACGGGCGTATACGGAGATTGTCGCGGGGAGTGGGTGACCGAGGACCGTCCGCCGAATCCGCAAGTCGACCGCGCCCGACGCCGGCTGGCCGCGGAAACCGCGCTGCGACGCTGGAGCGACGCAAGCGGCGTGCCGATCGTGATCCTGCGCGTGCCCGGCATTTACGGTCCGGGATATTTGCCCGAGGAACGCCTGCGTTCCGGCGAGCCGGTGCTGCGGGAAGAGGAATCGCCCTACAGCAACCGTATCCATGCCGATGACCTGGCGCAGGTCTGTTTCGCCGCCGGGCATCATGAGGCCCCCGGCGCCTTGTACAACGTCAGCGACGGGCATCCGACGACCATGACAGATTTTTTTTATCGGACAGCGGATCTTCTCGGGATACCGCGCCCGCCGGCGATCACGCTCGAAGAGGCGCGCCAACGACTCGGCGAAGGCATGCTTTCCTACCTTGCGGAATCCAAACGTATCGACAACCGGCGCCTGCGCGAGGAGCTGGGCGTGGAATTGATGTACCCGGACTTGGCGTCGGGTCTGCCGTCTTGCTTGGAAAGATGCGGCTGATCGGCGGGACCGCGCGTGTCACTCGCCCAGCAGGGCGTTGAGCCTGGCGGCGCAGATGAAGTCGTTTTCCGACAACCCCTTGATGCTGTGCGTGCTGAAACGCACGTGGCAGCGGTTGTAGCCGACCTCGAGGTCCGGGTGGTGGTCCTCGCGGTGCGCGACCCAAGCCTGCGCGTTCACGAACGCCATGGTCTCGTGGTAGTTCTTGAATTTGAAAGTGCGACTCAGTTCCGTCACGGCGTCGTTCAGTGACCAGCCGGGTGTCTGCGCGAGCAGACCCTTGGCCTGCTCGCGCGACAGCGGCGGGGTGCCGGGCGCACAGGGCTTGCAGGATTTCCGCGTGAGGTCGGTCATGGCGCGTCCGGCTATTTGAACTTGTAATAGGTGTCGTTCAGGTATTTCACCAGGTCGTTGACCTGGGGCTTGGCCAGCGTGATGTTGGTCATGTGCCCGCAGGAACCGATCTGTTCCTTCAGACCTTCGATGCTTTTGATCTGCCGGTCCTGGCGTTTGTAGACGCTGTCGTTGTGACAGGACGTGCAATTCGCGTCGTACAGTTTCTTGCCGTTGGCGGCGTCGCCGGGCAACGCCGCGGCCAGGACGGAAAAGGGAAGAGAGAACAGAAACGGAAGCAACACGATGGGCTTGAGCATGTTTCCTCCTTGCTGACGGCGTCAGGTCTTGCCCGTGAGATGCGCGATGCGCAGCGCCGCGGGCGGATGCGAATCGTAGAAAGCCGAATGCAGCGGATCGGGCGTGAGCGTGCTGGCGTTTTCCCGGTAGAGTTTGACGAGCGCGTTGACCAGTTCGCCGGCGTCGGTCTGCTCGGCGGCGAAGCTGTCGGCCTCGTACTCGTAGCGGCGCGAGCCCCAGGCGAGCAGCGGCTGCAGGTAGAAGGTGAACACCGGCCCGATGAGCATGAACAGCATCAGCGCCGCGTGGGTCGAGGGCTGCGACATGCCGAGGCCGTTGTAGAACCACGGCTGCGCGACCAGCCAGCCGAGGATCGCGAGCCCGACCAGGCTGAAGGTGAAGGTCAGGAGCATGCGCTTCATGACGTGGCGGCGCTTGAAATGGCCGAGTTCGTGTGCCAGCACCGCTTCGATCTCCTTTTCGCCCAGATGATCGAGCAGCGTGTCGAAGAACACGATGCGCTTGGTCTTGCCGAAGCCGGTGAAGTAGGCGTTGCCATGGGCGCTGCGACGCGACCCGTCCATGATGAAAATGCCGCGCGAGCGGAACCCGGTGCGTTCGAGCAGCGACTGGATGCGGCGGCGTACGCCGCCTTCCTTGAGCGGGGTGAACTTGTTGAAGATCGGCGCGATCAGCGTCGGATAGGCCCAGACCAGCAGCAGCGTGAAACCGCTCCACAGCAGCCACACGTACACCCACCACAACGCGCCGGTTTCCTGCATCAGCCACAGCGCGGCGATCGCCAGCGGCGCGCCGAGAATGCCGAGCAGCAGGGTTTTCTTGATCAGATCAGTCACGAACAGTTGCAGGCTCGTCTTGTTGAAACCGAAGCGGTTCTCGATCACGAACGTCTGGTATATCGACATCGGCAGTCCGAACAGGCCCATGAGAATGAACGCGCTCAGAATGAAGAGGGTGCCGGTGGTCAATTCGCTCCAGCCCAGTTCGCGATACAGGCGGTCAAGCCACTCGAGACCGCCGCCCACGGTCCACAGGGCGAGCAACAACGTGCCGTATGTGTCCTCGATGCGCCCGAAGCGGGTATGCGCGATGGTGTAATCGGCGGCTTTCCGGTGTTCGGCGAGCGTTATCCGGTTACGGAAGGCGTCGGGCACCTTGTCGCGGTTGGCGGTGACGTGGCGGATATGCCGGTTCGCCAGCCACAGTTCCGTGAGCAGCGACAAGCCGAGAAGCGAGACAAAAATGATCGTGAAGGTATTCATGGGTAAGGAATGTTATCATTCCCACAGGAGAGACAGTAGGCGGAGCTAATAATTCCCCGCGCCCGCATTCAAATCCGGAGAGCACGCATGGCACAAACACCCAACGGGGCGAAGGACGGAAACGCCCTGATATGGATAGACCTGGAAATGACAGGGTTAAATCCGGACGCCGACCGCATCATCGAGGTCGCCACCATCGTCACCGACAGCGAGCTCAACATCGTCGCGGAAGGGCCGGTGCTCGCGGTGCACCAGACCGACGCCGTGCTCGCGGGCATGGACGACTGGAACCAGCGCACCCACGGGTCGACCGGCCTGATCGAGCGGATCAGGCAATCCACGCTCTCCGAGGCCGATGCCGAGCGCCTGACGCTCGAATTCCTCCAGCAGCACGTTCCCAAAAACAAGTCGCCGATGTGCGGCAACAGCATCTGCCAGGACCGGCGCTTTCTGGCGCGCACCATGCCCCAGCTGGAAGCGTGGTTCCATTACCGCAATCTCGACGTGAGCTCGATCAAGGAGCTGGTCAAGCGCTGGAAGCCGGGTTTGTGCAGCGGGGTGACAAAAAAGAACACGCACAAGGCGCTGGACGACATCCGCGAGTCGATAGAAGAACTCAAATATTACCGCGAGCATTTCTTCGTGAAATAAAGCTTATTGGTCGGCGTCCCGATGTCCGCGGATCCTGTTAGCGGTCAACCCCGTCAGTTGCCTTAAAACACTCGAATATCCGGCATGTCATCGGGTTCATGACATGCCCGCCGCTGGCAGATAAAATAGTCCGAGGCAAATGAGGTATCCCCCATGTGCCGCAGACGCGTGAAATGCTTTCTGGTGCGAATCGGACTGCTTCTTGCCGGCGCGATTTTTCTTGCCGGCTGCCATGGCGGAGGGGGAGGCACGAGTACGCCGTCGTCCGCCGTCGATGACAGTCTGCTCTATGTCAGCGGTGTCAACGTCTTCTCCAGCGACGTGCTGCTTTCCTATAACAATGCCAATACCGTGTCCGGAAGTCCGACGACGAATCGCATTGTCACCGGCGGTGCCACGACGCTCAGCGATCCGCGGGGCATCGCGGTGGACATGCCGCGCAACCGGATGTATGTCGCCAACCATGGCAACAATTCCATTTTGGTGTTCGACAACGCGCGCACCGCCTCGGGAGGCTTGGCGCCGGGTCACGTCCTTTCGGCCGGTCCGCTGAGCGGACCCACGGCATTGTTTATCGATCCGGTCCATGACCGGCTCTACGTCGCCAACACCGGCGCCAATTCGGTGCTGGTTTTCGATAATGTCAGCACCCTGAACGGAGCCGTCGCGCCCGACCGAACCGTAGCCGGAGCGGCGACCGGCTTGAATGCGCCGGCCGGCATTTACGTCGACGCGACCCGCAATCTCCTGTACGTGTCGAATGCCGGTGGAAATCAGATTCTTGTGTTCAGTAACGCGGCCACGGTGACGGGGAACATGGCCCCGGCCAATTCCATCGGCGGCCTGAGCAGCCCCGGCGGGATTTTTGCCGATCTCATGGCGGATCGTCTTTATGTCGTGAATACCGGCGCGAACTCGATTTTTGTTTTTGACAACGCCAGCAAGGCCACCAGCCTTTCGGCACCGAACCGCGTACTTTCCGGCGGCGCTTCCGGACTGAATCAGCCACGCGATATTTTCGTGGATACCGGCACCGATCGCGCCTACGTCACCAACGCCGCCGATCATTCCATTCTGGTTTTTAACGGCGCCAGCACCGCCAACAATCCCGCCGCGCCGGATCGCCGTTTGACTCCGTCACCGACGACCACCCCGTGGGGTATTTATGTTGACGCTACGCCGGTCGTCGTAGGCAGCACCGGCACCCTGGACGGCTACGCGCGCAGCGACAATACCGCCAGCAGTTCCGGCAGTCCGGCGATCGGGGACAAGGACGGCACCTTGCCCAACGTAGGATGGCGCCAGCTGTACAGCTTCGATATTTCCAGTCTGCCCGCCACGGCCACGATTCTGTCGGCGTCGTTGCGGTTGTATCAGTGCAGCGTGGCCGGTTTGCCTTACGCGCGCCTGGGCAACGTTCTCGTGGATCAGGTGAACTATGGCAATGCCTTGAGCGCCGGTGCTTACGATGGAATGACCGTGGTTTCCAATATCGGAACCTTGTCCACGGATTCTGCCCTGGGTTATCGATCCCTGAATGTCGCGACAAGAGTGCAGAACGATTTGATGGCAGCGCGAACGGCTTCGCAATATCGGCTCAGATTTTCACTGCTGGATCGTTTCACGAATGGCGCCGACGACTACGCTCAGTTCACCGATGCCGAGGATTCCACCTGTGCCGGCACGACAACCAACCAGCCGCCGCAGCTGGCGGTCAGCCTGAGGCCATGATTTTTCCGGTCAATGCCCATCGTACGTGTTCCCGTACCAGCTCCGAATCGTGATTTAATCGCCCCTTGAGTGCCTTGAGGGTGGCGTCACTCTCTGGTGCGTTACCCAAGGCCACGGCGATATTCCTCAGCCAGCAGTCATAACCGATTCGCCGGATCGCCGAACCTTCGGTATTTTTCAGGAATTCTTCCTCGGTCCATGAAAAAAGCCTGATCAATTCCGGCGCGTCGAGCCCGTGACGCGGCGTGAAGTCGGGTTCGGCGGACGGTCGGGCGAACCGGTTCCACGGGCAGACCAGCTGGCAGTCGTCGCAGCCGTAGATGCGGTTGCCGATCAGCGGACGCAGTTCCTCGGGGATGGATCCGCGCAACTCTATAGTAAGGTATGAAATGCAGCGGCGTGCGTCGAGTTCGTAGGGCGCGACGATGGCCCGGGTCGGGCAGATGTCGATACACGCCTGGCAGGTGCCGCAATGATTCTCCGCCGGCGCGTCCACCGGCAGCGGCAGATCGGTGTAAAGTTCGCCGAGAAAAAACCACGAGCCGGTTCGCTTGTCGATCAGGTTGGTGTGCTTGCCGATCCAGCCGAGCCCGGCTTTTTCCGCCAGCGCTTTTTCCAGCACCGGGGCGCTGTCGCTGAAGGCGCGGTAGCGGAACCGCCCGGCGCGCGCCTCGATGCGCTCGGCCAGTTTCTGCAAACGGCCGCGCATGACCTTGTGAGAATCTCGGCCGAGCGCGTAACGGGAGACGAAACCCAGCGACGGATCGCGCAGCACCGCCGCAGTATCGGCGGCATCGCCCGGCAGGTAGTCGAGGCGCGCCGAAATCACGCGGAGCGTGCCGGGTTGCAATTCCCGGGGACGGCTGCGGCGGGTGCCGTGCGATTCCATGTAATGCATTTCGCCGTGCCGGCCGCGGTTCAGCCAGTTCAGCAGGTGCGTTTCGGCCGCGCTCAGATCGACATCGGCGATGCCGATCTGCTGAAAGCCGAGTTCGCGTCCCCATTGCCTGATGTCGGTCGCCAGCCGGACGAGATCGGGTTTGCCGTTTTGCGCGGTGTGCATGAAGGCCTATCATATACGGACATAACGAAAGGACGAATCCATGAACCTTCCCGAAGCCCTGTACACCTCGGCCCAGGTGCGCGAACTCGACCGTCTGGCGATCGAGGAGCACGGCATTCCCGGCGCTACGCTGATGCAGCGTGCCGGCCAGGCGGCGTTCGATCTGCTGCGGACGCGCTGGCCGCGGGCGCGGCGTCCGGCGGTCATTTGTGGTCCGGGCAACAACGGCGGCGACGGTTACGTGCTGGCGCGGCTGGCGCGCGAGCTGGGCCTGACGCCGGCGGTCATGACTGTGGGAGCGACGGAAAAAGCGAAAGGCGACGCCGCTGCGGCGCGCCGGGCCTGCGAATCGGCCGGCGTCACGATTCATGCTTTCAACCCGAAATCGCTCTCGGGATGTGACGTCATCGTGGATGCGATGCTGGGGACCGGCCTCGAACGCGAGCTGAATGGTGAGTGGCGCGCCGCCGTCGAGGCCATGAATCAAAGTCCTGTCCCGGTTCTGGCCGTGGATGTGCCTTCGGGCCTGCATGCTGACACCGGCCGCGTGATGGGTGCGGCGGTTCAGGCGCAGGCGACCATGGCGCTCATCGGGCTCAAGGCCGGCCTGTTCACGGCCGCTGGCCGCGCGCACAGCGGCGAAATATTTTTCAACGATCTCGGCGTGCCGCCGGATATCTACGCCAAAGCCCCGGCTTCTTTCCGGCGCCTGACGGAAAAATCGCTCCACGGTCTCCTGCCGCGGCGTCGCCGCGACATGCACAAGGGCGATGCCGGTCATGTGCTGGTGATCGGCGGCGATCGCGGCATGCCGGGCGCGGCGCAGATGGCCGGCGAGGCGGCGTGTCGCGCCGGCGCCGGGCTCGTGACGCTGGCGACGCATCCGGAGCACGCGACCCGGATTGGCGCGGCGCGGCCGGAACTGATCGTGCACGGCGTCAGCAATGCCAGCGAGCTTCGTCCCCTGATCGCACGCGCCGACGTGATCGCCATCGGTCCGGGCCTGGGGCAGGGCAAGTGGGGCGCGGCGCTGTTCGGCGCGGCGCTGGATTCCCCGCTGCCCACCGTGGTGGACGCCGACGCGCTCAACAGTCTCGCCGCCGAACCGCTGATGCACCGCGACTGGATTCTCACGCCGCACCCCGGCGAGGCGGCGCGGATGCTCGGCATGACGACGCAGGAGATCCAGGCCGACCGGTTCGCGGCGGTGCGCGAGCTGGTCGCGAGTTACGGCGGGGTATGCGTGCTGAAAGGGGCGGGGACGCTGGTCGCATCATTATATGATGGCGTGGTTTCGGTCTGTGACCGCGGCAACCCCGGCATGGCGAGCGGCGGCATGGGCGACGTGCTGACCGGCATCATCGCCGGTCTGCGGGCGCAGGGACTGATTTCGCCCGACGCCGCGCGTCTCGGGGTGTGGGTGCATGCCGCCGCGGGCGATGACGCCGCCGCGCCGGGCGAAATCGGGCTGCTCGCCTCGGATCTGCTGCCTTTCGTCCGTACCCGGATCAATCGCCTGGTGGGACATGGCGTTTGAACAACCGGTGACCACGGTCGCCGAGATGGAAATGCTCGGCGCCCGGCTCGCGTCACAACTCGGAAATGCCCGTCTGGTCTACGTTCACGGCCCGCTCGGCGCCGGCAAGACCACGCTGGTGCGCGGCATGTTGCGCGCTTTCGGCCACGAGGGCGCGGTGAAGAGCCCGACCTTCACCCTGGTGGAACCCTACGAGTTCAAAGACCTCAGCTTCTATCATTTCGATCTCTACCGCCTGAAAGAGCCTGAAGAGCTGGAATTTCTCGGCGTGCGCGACTACCTTCACGGGAAAGGGGTTTGTGTGGTGGAGTGGGCCGAACGCGCGGAGGGCGTTTTGCCGGCTCCGGACCTGGATATTATGATTACACCCACCGGGACAGGACGCATGGTAAGGATCACGACCCTGACACCCCAAGGCAAGGCAACGCTGGAGGCGCTGGCATGAAACGATGGTCGCGCCTGCTGTTCCCCGTCTTGTTGCTGTTCACCGCCGCGGCTTCCGCCGATCCCGTCATCGTCCAGCAGTTGCGCGTGTGGCGCGCGCCCGATCATACCCGGCTCGTGTTCGACGTCAGTGGCCCGGTCGAACACCGCCTGTTCACGCTGCAGAACCCCGATCGCCTCGTGGTGGACATCGACAACGCGCGTCTCGCCGAGCCGTTGAAGGACGTGGACGCCGGCGGACCGCTGGTGGGCGAGGTGCGCGTCGGACAGCCGGAATCGGGTCCGCTGCGCGTCGTGCTCAATCTCAAGGCCGAGGCGCGCCCGCGGAGTTTCCTGCTCAAGCCGGCCGGACCTTACGGACACCGGCTGGTGATCGACCTGTTCGACGCCAAGGCGGTCGAACAGGAAGCCGCCGAGTCGAAGCAGGAAACCCGGTCCGCGCCCGCGCCGGCGCCCGAACGCGTCGCGCCCCGGCCGGCGCCGCGCGAACGGGTGGTCGCGATCGACGCCGGTCACGGCGGCGAAGACCCGGGCGCGTCGGGGCGGCGCTACCGCACGCGCGAGAAGGACGTGACGCTCGCCATCGCGCGCGAGCTGGCGAAGCTGGTGGCGCAGGAACCGGGCATGCGCCCGATGCTGATCCGCGATGGCGATTATTACGTCGGCCTGCGTCAGCGTTTCGAAAAAGCACGGCGCCAGCGCGCCGACGTGTTCGTCTCGATTCACGCCGACGCCGTGCCCGGCCGGAGCGCCTACGGCTCGTCGGTTTATGCGCTGTCCGAGAAAGGCGCGAGCAGTGCCATGGCACGGCAGCTCGCCGACAAGGAAAACGCCTCCGACCTGATCGGCGGCGTGAGTCTCAGCGACAAGGACGACATGCTGGCGCACGTGCTGCTCGACCTGTCGCACAACAAGACCATGCAGGACAGCCTGAGCCTCGGCGAGGACGTACTGGCGGAGCTTCGGCGCGTCGGCCCGGTGCACTTGCGTCGCGTGGCGCAGGCCGGATTCGCCGTGCTCAAGTCGCCCGACATTCCCTCGGTGCTGGTGGAGACGGCGTTCATCTCCAACCCCTCGGAAGAGAAAAAACTGCGCACGCCGGCTTACCAGCGGCAATTGGCCATGGGGATTTTCCGCGGCATCAAGCGGCATCTCGCGCGCGCGCTGGCGGCGCCCCCGGCGCCGGTGCAGGCCGAGCTGACCCGGGAACCGGCGCGCGAACATGTCGTGCGCAAAGGGGAAACGCTCGCCACGATCGCCCGCCAGTACAACATCCACGTGGAGGCGCTGCGCTTCATCAACGACCTGGGAAGAGGCGATCCGCCGGTCGGACTGAGGCTGCGCATTCCGTCCCGGCAGAGCGACAGTTAAACACGCTGCCGTTCACACGCGACGCGCGCGCTTTTCATTGCACCCGAAGGGTTTTGCGTTAGAATTCGCGCAACGCGAGCGATCAAAATATCTTCAAGGAGAAACGGCGTGAACGAGCGGCGGATGAAATGGATGCTGTGGATCGTGGTTTTGGCGCTGGGATTGACGGCCTGTGAAAAGAAACCGGACGTCGCGACCGGTGCCGGCGGCGAGACGATGGTGCGGATCGGATCGGTGTCGCCGCTCACCGGGCCGCAGGCGCATCTCGGCAAGGACAACGCCAACGGCGCGCGCCTGGCGATCGACGAGATCAACGCCGCGGGCGTGACGCTCGGCGGCCGGAAAGTGAAATTCGAACTCCTGGCCGAAGACGACCAGGCCGATCCGCGCACCGCCACGGTGGTGGCGCAGAAAATGGTGGACCAGCACGTGGCCGGTGTTCTCGGCCATCTCAACTCCGGCACCAGCATTCCGGCCTCGAAGATCTACGCCGACGCCGGCATCCCGCAGATATCGCCGTCGGCCACCGCCATCGCCTACACGGCGCAGGGATTCAAGACCGCGTATCGCGTGATGACCAACGACTTGCAGCAGGGCAAGGTGCTGGGCGAGTACGCGGTAAAGCAGCTCGGCGCCAGGCGCATCGCCATCATCGACGACCGCACCGCCTACGGCCAGGGGCTGGCGGATGAAGTGGAGAAGGCGGCCAAGGCCGCGGGCGGCGAGATCGTGGCGCGCGAGTTCACCACAGACCGTTCCACCGACTTCCTCGCCATCCTCACCTCGATCAAGGCGAAAAATCCCGACGTCGTGTTCTACGGCGGCATGGACGCGCAGGGCGCACCGATGGTGCGGCAACTGCGTTCACTCGGTCTCAAGGCGAAATTCCTCGGCGGCGACGGCGTGCAGACCACCGAGTTCCTGAAGCTCGCCGGTGCCGACGCCGAAGGCGTGACCGGTTCCTCGCCCGGCCTGCCCCTCGACGTCATGCCGGGCGGGAAGGAGTTCCGTGAGAAGTTCACCGCCAGGTACGGCGCCATACAGAATTACGCTCCCTACGCCTACGACGCCGCGCGTGCCATGGTCGAAGCCATGAAGTTCGCCGACTCCGCCGATCCGAAGCAATACCTGGCGCAGCTTCCGCGCGTGCAGTTTACCGGCGTGACCGGCCAGATCAGCTTCGACGAAAAGGGCGACATCCGCGGCGGGGCGATCACCCTGTACCGGGTCAAGGATGGCAAATGGGAGGTTCTGGAAACCGTGGCGGGCGGCGCCGGCGCGGCGCCGACAGAGAAGAAGTAAGCGCCCGGGATGCCGTTTGTTTCGCCTGACATGGCCAGGCCGCCCGCCCGGGCGCCTGGCTTTATTTTTGCCGCGCGGGCTTCGCATGTGCCGGCGATTCCTTATACTCCCTCCTGAGAACCGGACGAAGCGAGGAAGCACCGCTTGGATATCCTCACCCAGCAGCTGATCAACGGCCTGGTCCTGGGAAGCATCTACGCCCTGGTGGCCCTGGGCTACACCATGGTGTACGGTATCCTCGAACTGATCAATTTCGCGCACGGCGAAGTGACCATGTTCGGCGCCATGATCTGTCTCGCCGTCATCGGCGCGCTGGCCGGAAACGGAACCGGGCTGGACGGCGGGATGATCGTGCTGCTCGGACTGCTCGCCGCCATCGCCGTGTGCATGGTGATGGGGTTCCTGATCGAGCGTATCGCTTACCGGCCGCTGCGCCGCGCGCCGCGGCTCGCCGCGCTGATCACCGCGATCGGCGTGTCCATCGTGCTGCAGAACCTGGCAATGCTGATCTGGGGCAAGCAGTACATCACGTTTCCGCCGTTGCTGTCGCTGGTGCACTACGAGCTGGGCGGCGCCGTCATCACCAATCTGCAGATCTTCATCATGGTCCTGTCGTGCCTGCTGATGGCGGGGCTGCTGGTGCTGGTGAAACACACGCGTCTCGGGCGCGCCATGCGCGCCACCGCGCAGGCGCAGGATATCGCCGGACTCATGGGCATCAACACCCACACCATCATCTCGGTGACGTTCGTGATCGGCGCGGCGCTGGCCGCGGTGGCGGGCGTCATGGTCAGCGCCTATTACGGATTGGCACATTACTACATGGGATTCATGCTCGGACTCAAGGCGTTCACCGCGGCGGTGCTGGGTGGCATCGGCAACATTGCCGGCGCAATGCTGGGCGGCTTGTTGCTGGGCGTGATCGAAAGTCTCGGTGCCGGTTACATTGGAACGCTCACGAACGGATTCCTCGGCAGCAACTATCAGGACGTTTTCGCCTTCTTCGTCCTGATCCTGGTACTGATCTTCCGTCCCTCCGGCCTGCTCGGCGAGCGGGTGGTCGAACGCGCCTGACACCGTCATGACTTCCATCGACAGCCGCTGGCGCCAGTGGAAGCATGACCGCCGCACGGTCTGGCTGGTGTATGCCGGCCTGGCGGTGTTGCTGGTG
>JACXTT010007335.1_pt1 | contig 15542 bp, 11 predicted proteins | sample 9270951 | NCBI WGS metagenome assembly JACXTT01 (sample SAMN15532306, study PRJNA645909) | rock metagenome | isolation source: weathered quartz diorite | place: Puerto Rico | collected 2017-06-21 | reverse complement strand
GCGCGAGTATAGGTAGCTTTCACTTCCGGCGAGGCAAAGCTTGTGGTGACCATTAACGACGCGCCCAGAGTGACCTGCAGCAGGAGTTCATGTTGGGCGCGCTCGCGGGTGTCGGGCAACATTTTAAGCAGCTCTAAGGCGGTCGTCAGTTGCGTGATTGCTTCCACATAGGCCGAGCGTTGCACCGCCCGTTGCCCTGCCAGGTGCAGGTACTCGACGGCTTTCTCCGTATTGCCACTGTGCGTGTAGTGATGCGCCAGCTCGCTGTAATGGTCGGCCAGGGTGGCGCCGTAGAGGGCTTCAATTGCCTGTGCCGTGCGCTCATGGATAGCTTTGCGCCGCTCTACGAGCAGCAAGTTGTACGCTACCTCCTGCGTCAGGGCATGCTTGAAGGTGTACTCGACCTCCGGAAAGGCCGGCTGCTCGTAGATGAACTCGGCAGTCTGCAGATGGAACAAGAGGGGCTGGAGTTTATCTTCGGGCTGGTTCACCACTTGTTTCAGCAGACTGAAAGAGAACTCTTTGCCAATCACGGCCAGGGTTTGCAGCAGCGCTTTCTCTTCTACTGGGAGCCGGTCGATGCGAGCGGCCAGCACACCCTGCACGGTCGTGGGGATGTGAAGCGCACTCGTAGGGTGGGTCATGACCCACCCTACCCGGGCTGCAGTGAGCACTCCCCGCTCGCGCAGTTCTTGGACAATCTCCTCCATGAAGAAAGGGTTTCCTTCAGTCTTCTCCAGAATAAGCTGCTTGAGGGGTTGGAGGTCTGTGCCCTCTCCCACGAGTGCCGTGAGTAGCTCTTGCGCCTGTTGCCGCCCCAAGGGATCCAGCCGCAACTGCGTGTAGTAGGTCTTGCCGCCCCAGGCGTGCTGATACTCCGGCCGGTAGTTCACCAGCAGCAGGAGACGGGCCGTGGCGACACTCTCGCTGAGCAGGCTCAGAAACGCCTGGGTTTCGTTGTCCAGCCAGTGTAGGTCCTCGAAGATCAGGATGAGCGGCTGGTTGAGACTCTCGCGCACCAGCAGCCGCTTGATGGCTTCGAAGGTGCGCCGTTTCTTGATCTGCGGATCCATCTGCTGGAGCGAAGTGACCGCTTCTGTAACCCCCAGCAGGGCCAGCAGGTAGGGGAGAATGTCTTCGAGACTGCGGTCAAGGGCGAGCACTTTGCCCATCACTTTCTCACGCCGCTTACGCTCGTCATCGTGCAAGGCAATCTGGAAGTAGGTATTCAGCAGGTCGATCAACGGGAGGTACGGATACGCTTTGCCGTGCGAGACCGAAACGGTCTCCAGGACCAGGCAGCCTTGATGGAAGCGTAGGGGCGACGCATGCGTCGCCCCTACAAACTCGTAGAACAGGCGGGATTTCCCCACCCCGGGCTCACCCATCACCCCGACAATCTGGCCATGACCGCCCTTTGCTAGCTCCAGCGCCTTCTTGAGAGTCTCTAGCTCGCTTTGCCGGCCGACAAACCGTGCCAGTCCTCGTCGGGCGGCGACTTGCAAACGGGTGCGCAGGGGACCGACTCCCAGCACTTCATAGATGCTGAGCGGCTCGTTCACTCCTTTGACCTGGGCTTTCCCGAGCGCCTGGAACTGAAAATACCCCTCGGTCAGCTTGTAGGTATGTTCGCTGACGACGATCGAGCCGCCTGAAGCCAGACTCTCCATGCGAGAGGCTAAGCCGGTCGAGTGCCCCACCGGCGTGTAGTCCGCGTGCAGATCGTCCTTTCTGATCGAGCGCAGGACCACATCCCCGGTATTGATCCCCACCCGAATCTCGACATTGCGCCCGCGTTCCAGCCGGACCCTTTCTGCATACCGTTTCATCTCTTCCTGCATGCGCAACGCCGCAAAGAGGGCCCGCTGGGGGTGATCTTCATGAGCCAAGGGGGCGCCGAAGAAGGCGAAGATGCCGTCCCCGGTCGATTGGGCGACGAAGCCGTCGTAGCGATGCGCGGCCTCCATCATGATTGTCAAGGCTGGATCAACAATGGCGCGGGCTTCCTCGGGGTCGAGGTCTTCGATGAGGGCCATGGAGCCTTTGATATCGGCAAAGAGCGCGGTGATGGTTTTGCGCTCACCATCGGTTGCGCCTCTGGCCTCCATCGCCGCTCGCTCGGCCAAGATACGCTCGGTCAAATGGTGAGGAGTGTAGCTGATTGGGGGTTGGGTGTTGGAGGTTAGGGGTTGGGGAGACTGGACGCTAGACGCTAGACGCTGAACACTAGACTGTTTTTTTCGCCTTTTCGCCTTTTGCCTTCCCGTAAGGGTCGTACCACATTTGCGGCAGAACTTTGCTGTCGGGAGGTTATCCGTCTGACACTGCGGGCAGACATTTTGGAGCTTCGCGCCGCACTCTTGGCAGAACGCGGCATCGGGCAGGTTGTCGTGCTGACATCGCGAGCACTGCATAAATCATCTCACTCCCAAATCGAAACACACGACATTAGCACACCTAGTGTAGCGTGCGCTGTGCGCACGTCCGCCCTGTCCTTCGCTATTTTTCGTGCGCATGGCGCACGCTACTCCATAAGCAAGCCCCTACGAAGTCCTCAGCAGCAACGGAAGTTGACTAAAACCAAAGACAATAGGACTCGACGTCTGTCGCACGGCAAGTGTCTCCCCATGCTTAATGATCGGGAAACGATCGAGGAATGCGTTCAACGTGATTCTGGCTTCGGCTCGCGCCAACGGCGCGCCAAGACAGTAGTGAATGCCCATACCAAAGGCGACATGGTTGCGTAGGTCGCGATCCAACCGGAATTCATCGGGATCTAGGAACGCGCTCGGATCGCGGTTGGCTGCCCCGTAGAAAATTGTGATCCTGTCACCCCGAGCGATTTTGACGCCCGAGACCTCGACATCACGCGCCGCCGTGCGGAACAGGCGCTGGACCGGGCTCTCGTAGCGCAAGGTCTCTTCGATCACGGTTTCGACGAGGCTACGATCCTCCCGCAACCGTTGCCACAAGTCGGGTCGATCGACCAGGAGGTTGAGTATGTTACCGATCAGATTGGTGGTGGTCTCGTTCCCAGCGATGAGTAACAAGATGCAAAAGCCCAGGATCTCCCAGTCCTGTAGCGACTCACCCTCAATTTCGGCTTCCACCAAGGCGGTGATGAGGTCCTCGGCGCCCTGGGACCGTCGCGCGGCGGCCATTTGACCGAAGTAGGTGACCATCGCTTGGATGTTCTGCATCCGTTCCGGCGCCTGCACAGAGACTGTCGAGAGGAAGGCATCGGACCAACGTTTGAAGGTCGCGTAATCCTCGCCAGGAATGCCAAGCAGACGGGCGATGACTTTCACCGGCAGCGGAATGGTATAGGACTCGACCACGTCGGTTGTTCCCGAACCGATCTCATCCAGCAGTGCAGTGGCGACGCTAGCGATCCACGGCTCGAGCGCCTCAACTCGCTTCAAGGTGAAGGCTTTGTTCACCAGCCGGCGGAACCGAGTGTGACGAGGTAGGTCGTCCTGGATGAGTACGATCCGTGGGCCGAATTGGCCGGCCAGGGGGTTTTCCGAGGAGAAGGTCTCGTGGTCGCGCAGGGCGCTATACACCTCGTCGTACTTCAGGAGCCCCCACGACCAAAGGGGTGCAGCTGGGCCAGATGAACCACCGGCCGGTATACTCACATAATGCACGGGGGATTGATCGCGGAGGGAACGGTAGACAGGATACGGATCGGCAAAGTTTGCCCGTGTTACGAGCTGATCTGGGGTGAAGGTTGAAGTTGTTGTCATAGGGTTGTTCCTTATCACAGTCTTAGAGCGCCTGCCGCCTTGGCTTTGATGCGTACCGCGTTCCCAGGCAAATACGCAAGGGGAATCTCTTCCAGGTCAAAAATCTCGACACTCTCTGGGCTCGCTCCAGCGGCACAGGCTCGTTCGCGGGCTAGACGCGCGGCCTCGTCCAATGCTTGTGTACGACTCATAGTGTCCAAGGCGAAGACGCGGTCGATCGTGCCGCTGACCTGCGCGATAGCCACACCGATGGCGTTGGCGACTTCGTAGTGCGGCGGACGAATGATTTCTGACACCCCACGCAACTGCTCGGGAAACAAGATGCTCCCCCCTCCGACTGCTACCACAGGCACGGGATCAGCCGAGAGCTTCATACGGTCAATGCTGTCTTCCAAAGAGCGGCTGATATAGGCCAATCCTGCCTCAACCATACTCACTGCTAGAGACTGGATTTGGCGAGGATCGCCCAATTGTATGCGCCCCGCGGCCACAGCCAGATCGGTCGCTGTCAGTTGTTGGCCACCAAACACTTTGGCCTCCTCGGTTAACCGATACCCCACGCTGTCCGGTCCCACGCGAATCTCGTCAGCCTGATGCACGCGGCTGCCGCCTCCCAGACCGATCGACACCAGATCCGGCATACGGAAGTTGGTGCGCACGCCACCAATCTCCACTGCTAACGCGGACTCGCGCGGAAAACCTTTTTGCAAGATACCGATATCAGTAGTGGTGCCACCGGTGTCGATTACGATCGCGTCGCGGAGCTGACTCAAGTATGCCGCGCCACGAATGCTGTTCGCCGGTCCGGACGCGATAGTAAAGATAGGATAGCGCAGTGCATAGTCCACCGACATCAAGCTGCCATCGTTCTGCCCCAGGAACAAGGTTGCAGGAATCTGTAGTTGACGAATCGCCCGCTCGAATCCTTTTATCGCGGTCCGCGCGACGGCGATCAACGCGGCGTTCAGCACCGTCGCGTTTTCCCGCTCCAACAGACTCACACTGCCGATTTCACTGGAAAGACTGATAGGCATGTCCTCGCCCAATTCTTCACGCAAAAGATCACATACGCGCAACTCGTGTTCCGGGTTCACCGGCGAGAACACGCCGGTAACCGCCACCGCACGCACGCGGCCTTTCATCTGCTGCGCCGCTGTACGGATCTCCTGCGGGTCAAGCGCGGCCAGCGGCTCGCCGTTGTATTCATGTCCTCCGCGGACAATGAAAGCTTGCTGGCAGACTACCTGCCGCAGGTCCGCTGGCCAGGTGAGGAGGGGCTTCACGGCCAGCGTGGCAGGGGCACCGAGGCGGATTACCCCCACCGGATCGAGTCCTCGCCGAGTAACGATGGCGTTAGTGCAATGAGTGGTCCCGAGCATGGCGTAACGAATGGCAGCGGGCGGGAGTCGCGAGGCTGTCAGCACAGCCTGCAGGGCGTTTACGATGCCGGTAGTGACATCGGCCGTCGTGGGCGACTTCACACTGGCAACGACCTGGTCTGCCGTATCCAGAATGACGGCGTCAGTGTTGGTGCCGCCCACGTCGATGCCGAGACGGAAGCCAGTTGTCTGTTCACTCTGAGTTTCTTCTTGTGCCATCACGCCCACCAGTCCAAACTTGGAACATTCCCCTTACCCCTCTGGCTACAGGTCCCCTCTCCCCCTGCGGGAGAGGGACAGGGTGAGGGGAGCCCCCGGCAGTGCTAGATCTGGGACATCCCCCCATCCTGACCTTCCCCCGCAAGGGGGGAAGGAACCTAGGTGCCCAGGTACAGGATCTGAAAACTCTCGTTATGTCACTGTTGGAGAGGCACATACTCAATCTCGTAGCCAAAATAACGAGGACCCGCGAGAGCGAGACCTCCAGGTGTACGCCATTGGGAATGGCAGGGGATACCCAGGACGACGACGCGCAAGCCGTATTTCAGGGCTTCGGTAGTAATGGGTAAACCCGTCTGTTCATCAACCACGGTGATAAGATCAGGCACGGTGACTTCGGGCTGACCGTCCCGCCAGAAGACCAGATTTTCATTCTGAAAAGAGATCTTGCACTGTACCCTCACGTCTCGGCCAGTGCCTATGATATCTAATTCTCCACGAGCGAAGCCGCGCTCTGTGCGTCGCCGCACATCGGTAATTTTGCCTTCACACAGGCGGCGCCCGTGCAAAAGCGTAGTGAGGGCCTCGATCGGATCGCGCTTCTGCACGCGGCAGGTCAACAAAGTGTGACCAATTTCGCGTGCCACCGAGATCGTGCTTGGCACCAGGGCTTTCTTAGCGGTCGCCCCCTGCATGGCATAGAGCGCGATGCATGTCGAACAACCCATCTGGATTGTCACAGTCCGTGCGAGGCGCTCCGTCCAGAAGTTGTCAGGTGTTTCCAGTAACACCTGGTTTCCCTTCTCGTCGGCTATCGCCATAGGGGTTGCGGACACACCGTGTAAGGTTGGCGTGACCATTTGGATTTCCGGGAAGGCTCGACCCATGCCGTCGGCATCGACGATCGGCACTCCCAAGCTAGCGGCGACCACCATGGGAATCATGGAATTGACACCACCGGCTTCGGCAGACACGGTTGCCACCGCGCGGCATTGGAGGCGACGTTCAAGCATCTTAAAAGCGTCCAGTACTTCCGTGCCGCTGGGGATCTTTTCCACTAGAACCGTGGGCGCTCCCATCATTGCCGTCGGGATAATCCATCCGCCGTCCGGCACCTCGTCCAGTGGCAGGAGTTGTACGGGACCGTGCCGCGCCACCGCTTGCTGTGCCATGAGTTTCCCCAATGTGGGATCACCTCCACCGCCAGTGCCAAGCACGGTAGCGCCGAGAGCGATTTCTTCCAGAGCGTCGTGGTCGAGAAGTCTCATACTGCTCAGTGATCTCAAGTTTCGGCCCGCAGATTATAGGGAACCCGAAAGACGCTTGCGAGAAGTTTCAATTGAGACTACAAAAGACTAATGTGGACGGTTCGCCTTTCTGCCGATGCTTTACGGCAATTTCGCAAGTTTCCTGCGCACGCCCGAAAGCTCTTGAAAACCGCTCTAGTAGAGCGGCTGGAGAAACAGGACCCTACCCATGCAGATCGCAATCGCTTCCCGCTGCGGCGTCCGTCTCTATATGCGGCCTACGAGCTACGCGTCGAACCGTGGAGGGTGTTTTACCAAGTCGTGGATGAGGAGGTACAGGTCACTTTGATTGGTCGCAAAGAGGGTAACCGCCTGATCGTAGAAGGTGAGGAATTTGAGTTATGAAAATTGAAAACATTCGAGAAGTCAAAGCTAAGCTGAATCAGGTCGTTGCAGAGTTGCCGGAGACCGGGTCGGTGGTCATTACTAAAAATGGCAAACCCTGTGCGGTGCTTTTACCAGTCACCGAGGAGACTGATCTGGAAGCACTGCTCCTTTCTCAAAACAAACGGTTTTGGGAACTTTTCGACAAAAGCGTAAAGAGCGGAGAGCGGAGAGGGTGGACTCGCCTAGAAGATCTGCCAGAGTAATGAATACTAATCCCTTTATCGTTCATGGTAACGCTTCGAGGAGCGTCTTCGCCTCTTTCAAGTCCGCCGTGTCGAACCCTTCAGTGAACCAACCGTAGATCTCCGCCAACATCTGGCGAGCTTCTTCTCTCTTTCCTTGCTGCTGCCACAGGCGAGCCAAGCTCATCACTGCCCGCAACTCCAATGACTTCGCCTGTTGCCGCCGGGCAATCTCGATAGCCCTCAAAAAACACTCTTCTGCTTCCTTTTGGACGCTAGACGCTAGACCCTGGACGCTAGACTGGGCGAGCGTCAGCTCGCCTTTCAGCCGATACAACTCTGCCTCCCAGAAACGCTCCCCAGTTCTGTCCACCAGCGCCAGCGCCTCGGCCAGCACGGTGAGTCCTTCTCCGGTCCGCCCCACTTTCCCATACGCCTCAGCCAACAGGGCAAGATACGATGAGCATCCCAGCTCTGCCCCCGTAGCTTGATAGGCGGTCATGCCTTGGCGTATCTGGGCAATCCTGTCTTCTCCTTGTCCCTGCTCGACCAGTGCCCAGCCCCGCAGAATAGTCCCCCACGCCACCCAGAATGGAAATCCCTGCTCGGTTGAGAGTGTAATAGCTGCCTCTGCCCACTCGTGGGCTGCTTGCCCTTCTCGGCGTAGATCATGGAGCCAAGCAGCAAATTCCAGGGCAAAAACCAAGCTATGGGGGTGAGACAGCTCCCGGGCCAGAGTGAGCGCCTCCTGGCTTCTCTTCAGAGCCTGATCCGGATAGCCAAGATGCCACAGCGCCGTGGCGACAAAGGACAGGCAGGCCATTCCAGAGTCATATCCATAGAGAAAGGTATGAACACGATGCTGTTGGCGGTCGTAGAGTACAATACCCCGTTCCAGGTGTTCGCGGGCAGCAGCAAACTCTCCCAGCCAAACCAAGGTATCTCCCAATACATCGTGGGCAACTAGAAGGAGCGCTGGATCTGGTACGCGCTGGGCCAGGGTGAGAAGTTGCTCTCCCAGATCACGCGCTGTTTGGTACTCCGCCTGCAATTCATAAAACTCCCATAGCCCTCGCAGGACGGGGAAGAGTTGGGATGTCTCGCCCGTGTGCTGACACAGTTCTCGCGCCCGGGCGTAGGCTTTTCCCACCTCAGGGGCGGCAAAGCCCTTGGTAGCAATCAGTGGAGCGCCCAGGGCGATTTGCAGCGTGAGTTCCTGTTGGGCGCGCTCCGGGGCATCTGGTAGAGTCTTGAGCAACTCTAGCGCAGTGGTCAGGTGGCTGATCGCCTCCACATGGGCCGAGCGCTGCGATGCCTGCTGTCCTGCAAGTTGGAGGTAGTCCACCGCCTTCTGGGTGTTTCCACTCCGACTGTAGTGATGCGCCAGCCCACTGTAATGGTCTGCTAAGTTCGAACCGTAGAGTTCTTCGATTGCTTTGGCTGTACGCTCGTGCAAGGCTTTGCGCCGGTCCTGGAGCACCGTGCCATACGCCACCTCCTGAGTGAGCGCATGCTTGAAGATGTACTCGACCTCCGGCAACGCGGGCTGCTCATAGAGAAACTCTTTGCTCTGTAGAGATGACAGTAAGCGATACAGCTCCTCTTCGGGTTGGGTGACTACTTGCCGCACTAAGCTCAACGGGAACTCTCGCCCGATGACGGCTAACTGATGCAGCAACTCTTTTTCTTCCGTAGCGAGTCGGTCAATGCGCGCCGCGAGGATCCCTTGCACGGTAGGGGAAATATGCAGTTCAGTCGGCGCTTTCTGTAGGCGGTAATTCCCACGCTCACCGACGAGCACCTGTTCCTCGATGAGCGTCTGCACGACTTCCTCCATGAAAAACGGCGTGCCTTCGGTCTTCTCGAGAATGAGTTGCTTGAGTGCCTTGAGGCTCACAGCGTTCCCGAGCAGGAAGGTGAGGAGTTCTTCGGCTTCGTCTTTGCCAAGGGGCGCAAGATGGAGTTGAGTATAATAGGTCTTACCTCCCCACTCATGGCGATACTCCGGGCGGTAGTTCACCAACAATAAGATTCTCGCGGAGGCAATACTCTCACTCAGAACATCCAGAAACCCTTGCGTCTCACTGTCGATCCAGTGCAAGTCTTCAAAGATGAGCATGAGTGGCTGGTTGAGACTCTCCCGCAGGAATAACCGCTTGAGCGCCTCGAACGTCCGCCGGCGGCGAATCTGCGGGTCCATCTGTGGCAGAGCGGACAGCGGCTCTTCGATACCCAATAAGGCAAAGAGGTAGGGTAAGATGTCTTCGAGGCTGCGATCAAGGGTAAGCACCTTGCCGTTGACTTTCTCCCGCCGCTTGCGCTCATCGTCCTCCACAGTGATTTCGAAGTAATGCTTGAGCAATTCGATAAGCGGCAGATACGGCGACGCTTTGCCATGCGAGACCGAGTAGGCTTCCAGGACGAGGCAGCCGCTTTGTGAGGTGAGCTTGAATTCATAGAACAGGCGGGATTTGCCCACGCCCGGCTCCCCCATCACCCCTACGATTTGGCCATGCCCTACTTTGGCTTGGTCCAACGCCCGTCGCATCTGGTCTACTTCAGTGTGACGGCCCACAAAGCGGGTCAGCCCACGTCTCGCTGCCACTTGTAGGCGCGTTCTCAGAGGACCTGCGCCAAGCACTTCGTAGACGTTCAGCGGCTCCTCTACCCCTTTGATCCGGGTTTTCCCTAACGCCTTGAACTCAAAGTAACCCGCCGTGAGCTTGTGGGTCTGTTCACTCACCAGAATTGAGCCCGGCGCAGCCAACTGCTCCATGCGAGCGGCAAGGTTAGTGGAGTGTCCCACTGGCACATAGTCCGTGTGTAAGTCCTCTTTGCGAATGGAGCGCACGACGACTTCGCCTGTATTCACGCCCACGCGCATAAGCAGTGGAGCACGCCCTTTTTCACGGAGCGCGTCAGAATACCGCCGCATCTCCTCCTGCATGCGCAGCGCCGCATATAGGGCACGCTGGGGATGGTCTTCATGGGCAATGGGCGCGCCAAAGAGAGCAAAGATGCCATCGCCTAAAGCTTGCGCGACGTAGCCCTCATAGCGGTGGACCGCATCCATCATGAGTTGCAAAGCCGGGTCAATGATGGCTCGGGCTTCTTCGGGATCAAGCCCTTCGATCAGGGCCGTGGAGCCTTTGAGGTCGGCAAAGAGCGCAGTGATGGTTTTGCGCTCACCGTCTGTAGCTCCGCGCGCTTCCATCGCCGCCTGCTCGGCCAGGATGCGCTCGGCCAGATGCGCAGGAGTCCAGCGTCCGGGGTCCGAAGTCCGAAGTCTAGGGACGCTTTTTTCTTTTCCCCTTTTCGCCGTCTGCCCTTTTCGCCGTCTGCCCTTTTGCCCTGCCGTGAGTGTCGTGCCGCACTTACGGCAGAACTTGGCTGTCGGCAGATTCTCCGCTTGGCATTGGGAACAGACATTCTGGAGCTTGGCGCCGCACTCCTGACAGAAAGCCGCGTCAGACAGGTTTTCGTACTGGCATTGCAGGCACTGCATCTCTGTCTCATTTCCCTTGATGAACTGGCGCTCGGATTATCACCCTGAATGAAACGCGTTGTCAAATGCTTGACGACCCGGAGAGGCGCTATTACACTCGCGCTCTTAGAAGAAATTTCCTCGCCCGCAGGGTAGGAAAGGAGAGGACTCGCATGAAACCACCCAAATTCACCTACGCCTGCCCCCAGTCGGTTGAGGAAGCGCTCTGCTTACTTGCGCAAGGTGGTGAAGACACCAAGCTCCTCGCTGGCGGGCAAAGTCTCGTGCCGCTGCTCAATCTGCGCATGGCTCAGGTTAGTGCACTCATCGATCTGAACCGGCTTGTTGAGTTATCGTTTATTAAACGTGAGAACGGAACGCTCTGTGTTGGTGCCCTGACTCGCCACCGTCAGCTTGAAATCTCTAACGAAGCCCGCGCCGTGCAACCGCTCTTGCCTCGCGCCGCCGCCGAGGTTGGTCATCTGGCCATCCGCAACCGCGGGACGATCGGCGGTAGCCTCGCGCATGCCGACCCCGCTGCAGAGTGGCCGCTGGTCGCAGTCACACTCGACGCGCAGTTTGTACTTCGCTCGCAGAGCAAAACCCGAACGCTTGCTGCCCGTGATTTTTTTCTTGCACCGCTGACGACGGCAATCGAACCGGACGAAATGCTTTGTGAGGTACGTTTTCCAACCGTATCGGGGCGAGTCGTGTGGGGCTTTCAGGAACTGTGCCGTCGGCCCGGAGATTTTGCCCTGGCTGCAGTGGCTTGCCAGCTGACGCTTGATCAAAACGGAGCCTGTACCGCGGCTGGATTAGCGGTGGGGGGCGCACAATAAACACCGTTATTCATCCGGGCGGTCGAGGAGGTCGGGAAAGTGAGGAGTGGAGAAGAAGAAGCGATCAAGGAAGCGGCTGAGGTTGCCGCGGCAGCGATCGAGCCGCCGTCCGATGTCCACGGTTCAGCGGAGTTTCGTCGGCGGATGGTCAAGGTGCTTACGAGGCGAGCGTTGAAGGAGGCGTGGAGTAGAGCATAAGAGCAGATGGCATATGGCCCGCTCACTGCGTTCGCTCTATGGCAGAGAGTTCCTACCATAATCCATAAGCTATAAGCCATAAGCCAATAAAGAGGAAAGTTATGGAACACTCCCAATTCACCGACCGCCAGACTATTCGTTTGCGTGTCAACGGCCAGGAAATCGAGCGCGAGGTCGAGGTGCGTAAACTTCTGGCGGACTTCCTCCGCGAAGACCTTGAACTAACGGCAACTCACCTCGGCTGTGAACATGGTGTGTGTGGGGCGTGCACGGTTATTCTCAATGGCGACAGCATACGTTCGTGTTTGCTTCTTGCGGTACAAGCCGATGGAGGAGAGCTGCTGACCGTCGAGGGTCTGGCACGAGACGGTCACATGCATCCTTTGCAGCAAGCGTTCTGGGATCATCATGCCCTTCAGTGTGGCTTTTGCACGTCCGGCTTTCTCATGAGCGCCTACGACCTATTGCAGAAGAACCCGCATCCAAGCGAAGAGGAAGTTCGTCACGGGCTCTCCGGCAATCTGTGTCGCTGTACAGGGTATGCCAACATCGTGCAAGCGGTGATGGCAGTGGCGGGAAAGCAAGACTGAGTAATGAGCAACGAGGACTGAGCAAGATAGAATGAACAAGGGGAAAGACATTTACTCAGTCCTCAGCACTCAGCCCTCATTACTTTCTTCGGAGGAGTTATGGCAACCAGTCTCGTTGGCACAGGCAAAATGGTCGGTGCCCAGGTACGACGGGTCGAGGACCCACGCGTGCTGCTGGGGAAGAGTCGCTATGTGGATGATATCCACTTGCCTAGTACTGTAGCTCTTACGTTTGTGCGTAGCCCCTACGCCCACGCTCGCATCACACGAATCGACGTCAGCGCGGCCAAAGCCCATCCTGGCGTGCACGCAGTCCTCACTGGAGCGGACGTGGCTGGAGTGATTCCCCCTTTGCGAGTGGAGTATGACCCCGTCCGGGCACCGCGACACAAATCCTGCGACTGGCCGGTGCTGGCGCACGACAAAGTGCGCTTCGTGGGGGAGGCAGTGGCCGCAGTCGTGGCCACTGATCGCTACGTTGCCGAGGATGCCGCAGCCTTAGTCGAGGTCGAGTACGATCCTCTGGACGTCATCTGGGATATGGAGAAAGCCTTAGAACCTGGCTCACCCTTAGTGCATCAGGAGTGGGGCGACAACCTCATGCAGGTGCTACAAGCCGAGATCGGTGAGGTTGCCAAGGCGTTCCAGGAGGCCGACTGCGTTATAGCCGAGCGTTTCATCACCGGTCGGCACATGGCGTTGCCGATGGAGACGCGTGGTTGCCTAGCCAACTTTGAAGCCGCCGCTGACTCGCTTACCGTGTGGTCTTCGACCCAAGTGCCACACGTGCTCCGCACGCACCTCGCCCTCATCCTCAACTTTCCCGAACACCATATCCGCGTGGTGGCGCCGGACGTGGGCGGCGGATTTGGTCAAAAAGGGCATGTCTTTCCTGAGGAAGTGATTGCCGCGGTCCTTGCGCGCCGCTTAGGTCGTCCGGTCAAATGGGTCGAGGACCGGCGTGAAAACCTGTCCGCCTCCCTGCACGCCAAGCATCAGATTGTGCAGGCTGAATTGGCGCTGAAAAAGGATGGGACCATCCTTGGGCTCAAAGGACAGTTTCTGAGCGACGTCGGGGCTTATTCGGAATACCCGTGGGGCTCGGCGTTCGAGGCCGGGCATGCAGCCTCGACCATGCCCGGACCATACAAGATTCCAGCGTATCGCTTCGAGGCCTTGTCCGTCGCTACTAACAAGACCACTATCGGGGTCTACCGTGGAGTGGGGTTGCCCATTGGGGTGCTGATAATGGAGCGGCTCGTCGACCTAGGGGCGCAAGAACTCGGCCTTGATCCAGCGGAATTGCGCTTGCGTAACATGATCCGCAAGGAAGAACACCCCTACACGACCATCATCGGTGCGGAGATTGAGAGCGGCAGCCATCAGGAATCTTTGCAGATGGCTCTCGGTATGCTCGGATATCAGGACTTCCGCGCTCAGCAGCGGCAGTACCGGGAACAGGGGCGTTATATTGGGGTTGGGATTGGTTGCTATGTTGAAGGCACAGCCCCCAGTTCTCAGGCTTTTCAGGCTATGGGCCTGGCCGCCGGCGGCTACGAGTCCGCTACGGTCCGCATGGATGTTACCGGCAAGGTAACGGTACTGGTCGGGACTCACTCCCACGGTCAGAGCCACGAAACGACGCTCGCTCAAGTAGCGGCGGATGAACTAGGAGTGCCACTCGCCGATGTGAAAATCATCGAAGGTGACACCACTGCCGTACCCTACGGCTGGGGCACGTGGGGAAGCCGCAGCGCCGTGACTGGCGGGGGAGCAATCATCCTGGCATCGCGCAAGGTGCGCGAGAAGCTCCTGCGGGCAGCTTCACGTCTCAGCGAAGTGCCGGCCGACGATCTGGAATTGGCCGAAGGTGTGGTGCGACGTAAGCAGGATAGGACAACGCTCATCTCGATTAAAGAGATCGCTCAACAAGTTCTAGTCGCGCGAGTCGCCGGCGAGGAGCCAGGGCTGGAAGCGACCTCCCACTATGAACCTCCACCTGCGACCCACGCAAATGCGACCCATCTCGCCACAGTCGAGGTCGATATCGAGACCGGTCAGGTCAAACTCCTGCGCTACATCGTCGTCGAAGATTGCGGCACGATCATCAACCCGCTGGTCGTGGATGGTCAGATCCAGGGCGGTGTCGTACAAGGCATCGGCACTGCTTTGTACGAACAGGCACTCTACGATGAAAGTGGCCAATTCCTCACCGGCACGCTGATGGATTACCTGGTTCCTACAGCTGCAGATGTCCCGCGAGTAGAGATTGCTCACATTGAGAGCCCGTCTCCTTACACACCAAGCGGAATCAAAGGCACAGGGCAAGGCAGCGCTAGCGCGCCGCCTGCGGCCATCACCAACGCAGTGGCCGATGCGCTGGCTCCGTTCAGCGTGCGAGTCAATGAGATTCCTCTCACCCCAGAGCGGGTGCTCAACTGCATTGCCCGCGGGCAGAACGAAAAGTGAGAGCAAGTTCTCTTTCCCTTAAAACTAAAACTGACGAAGGAACACACCTATGGGCCGTATGAAACCTGCAGACCTCGAAGAATTTCTTAAGAAACCAATCATCGGTGTGGTCGCCACCTTGCGCCGAGAGGGTCGTCCCTACACCGTTCCAGTTTTTTGGCTATGGAAAGATGGATATTTTTGGTTGACCGGCACGACCACACGAGTGTGGTGCAAACAGCTTATGCGCGACCCGCGTTGTTCCCTGTGCATCGAGACTATAGACCCCTTCCCGGCTCATGCAGAAGTTGATGGCCGAGCCGAAGCGCTGAAATTACCGGACTTCGACATTTGGCCGATCCACGATGAACTGGCGGAAAAATATCTTGGCGGCGGGCATATCTCCAGCGCCGGAAATATTGAGCAGATCAAAGCGATATGGAGGACGGAGCCGCGCATGCTCTTCCGCATCACGCCCGAGGTTTGGCGCGCGATCGAACTCCGCGTCTATCGCGGCAAGCGCGCCGACCAAGAATATCAGGCAACACAAGGTGGACGTTAGTTGGCCGCCATAGCTGAGGTGCGAAAACTGACCACTGCCTCCGCTAACTCACGTAGCATGGAATGCGTCGTGGGAAAGTCCACACAGGGATCGGTGATGCTCTGTCCGTAGACCAATTGATGGCGCGGCACAGGAAATGTCTGTTTCCCGGCCACTAAATTGCTCTCGATCATCACCCCCATGAGATGGGTATTGCCGGCG
>JACXTT010007334.1_pt1 | contig 15542 bp, 16 predicted proteins | sample 9270951 | NCBI WGS metagenome assembly JACXTT01 (sample SAMN15532306, study PRJNA645909) | rock metagenome | isolation source: weathered quartz diorite | place: Puerto Rico | collected 2017-06-21 | reverse complement strand
CGGGTAGTAGCGGGACAGCTGGCTGTACTCTGCATAATATTTCCAGTCGCCCTGTTTTTGCTGCATAAAGGACAATTCCCGGTCGTTGAGACCGAGATTGCGTCCCGTGAGGATTGTCCAGGTTCCCGTGGCGTCGTCGCGCCTGACGGCATCGATATCGAGCAGGCCATAATAGTTCCCGTGACGCATGCCGTTGTATTGCCCGAAGAGCGACCGCTCCCTGCTGTCAGCGCCGATGTAGCCCATTCCGATGCCCGCCGAACTATCGGGCTTGGTGAGCTGGGCGACATCATCCCCTTCCGCGCCGTATACCGGGTTGAAGGCCGCAAGCACGGCGAGGACCATGACCTTCTTGCTGAAACCATGATGTTGTTTTGCAATGTTCATGATGGATCACCCTCTCTCAACGGAAGTTGAACTGCGGGGTTGGATTGGTGGCGCTCGGATTGTTGGTCCCGTGAACCTGGGTGTGGCAGTTCAGACAACCCCGAGCCATGGTGTAGTTAATGCCACTCTTGCCGCTCGATGTCGCACTGAGGAGCGAAGAGGACTGACGCTGACCGGCGATTTGAGCAACCTGCGCTCCATGCGGCGTATGGCACTGGTGACACAGGAACGGCGGCCGCGTCTTCAGCATGCTCTCCACGGTGGTGCCATGAGGATTATGGCAGAGCGTACAGTCTTCACTGACCGGTTCGTGGGTATGGACGAACGGCCCGCGTTTCTCCATGTGGCAGGTATAACAGGTGTCGTTCACGCTATCGCGTTTCATGAGTTTCGGTCCGACCGAACCATGCGGATTATGGCAATCGGAACACGTCATTTTTCCCTCGGTAATCGGGTGATGCGAAGGCCGGTTAATCTGCGCACGCTGTTCTTTGTGGCAGGTGAAACAGACCTCGGGCTGGGTAAGCTTGTCGCGTACCTTGTCGTGCGCCGTGTGGATCTGGTGGCATGAGGTGCATGCCACGTCGCGGCTCTGATGCGTGCCTCCCATCCAGTGCGAACGTTTTGAGTCCTTCTCGTGACACGTGAGGCAAGCTTCGTTGCGTTCCTCGATAGGCGTGGTCGAGTTCTTGGTGAACGTGCGCTCGGGTTTCGGCTGTGGCTGGCCCGCGGGGACATTCACCATGTGGGTTTCGCTCTTCCCGTGGCAACTGGTGCAGGTAGGCGTGCGGCCGTCAGCCGTGGTGCCGTGCCGGGTTTTGCCTATCGAGAGCAGCTTGGGGCTGTCGGTTTCATCATGGCAGCGCGTACACTTGGCATCGTCCTTGAGAACGAGATCCTTGGAACCCTTGGACGCCGCCACGGATGTTTCTTTGCCTTCACCCAGTGCCGGAAGATCCGCTGCCGACGCGGTGGAGATTCCCCCAAGGCCACCGATGAACGCGCACAAGACTGCTACTTGCCGCAAGAATTTCATTTTTAGCCCCCTGTCATCTTTCAGCTTCGCCGTTAGCGTGGCCACAAAAAAGTAACCACTCCGTACGCCAACCCTGGTCGCATACTCCCACACGACCAAGCCTAATGTAATTGATATATCGCAATTGACGATTTGATAAGAATCAACATCTGGGAATTTGACCAAGATCAATTCTGGAAGCAGCCAAGTGATCCGGGGCGCGCGTTTCTTTCGTGGGCTTACAACCAAAGCCCCTTATTGCAAATGCTTGCGGCTGCTCTTGGCGTCAATCAAGACGCGGCCACGAGCGGAAGGAGACCTGACCCCATCGCACATCGGTCAGTCGGGTCTGATCTTTATTTACTCATATCCCTTGGGCAGCTCGTGCGCGATACCCTTATGACAGTCAATACAGGTTTTCCCGCTCGCGCGCACAGACTCGATGGTATGTTTTTTCTGGGCGCTCGGATCCTGCTTCGCCAGATCCATGGAAATCAGCGCATGGCAATTGCGACATTCACGCGAATCCGTTGACTTCATGGTCGCCCACACCCTTTCGGCGAGTTCCAGGCGATGCGCTTCGAATTTCTCCCGGGTGTCGACGGTGCCGACCACTTTGTGGTACAGCTCGTTCGTGGCCCGGATCTTGCGCGCTATCTTGTAGATCCACGGTCTGGGAACGTGGCAATCCGGGCACGTGGCCCGAACGCCGGTGCGGTTCTTGAAATGAATCGTCTTCTGGTACTCCTGATAGACGTAGTCATGCATTTCATGACACGAAGTGCAGAAAGCCTCCGTGTTGGTTGCCTCCAGAACCGTGTTGAACCCGCCCCAGAAAATGATACCCGCCAGGAACATCAGCACGCCGCCCGCCGGGATCCACAGCAGATACCACTTGTATGGCGGGTGCCATAATTTTGGCCAGCGCCTTTCGGGCTTTTCACCTTCCGTCGGTTCCGACATGCGCTATCCCCCTTGGATCGTTCTAAGTACCGATTCGAGATTTACACGAGCAGTGTTTTTTCGCGCGCTTTATTTGAAGCTCGCGTAGTAATTCAGAAGCGCTTCCATTTCTGTTTTGTCGAGTTTGTCAAACTTGGGCTTCATCTTGTCAGCCAACTTGCGCTTCTCGGCATAGAACGCCAGGAACTGGTGCTTCAGGTAGGGTGTCCACTGGCCGGCCAGAATACCCGAGTCATCGCTGGCCACACTGCCGGCCTGGGAGTGGCACTTCTCGCAATCACGCTCATGAATCTGCTGGCCCTTCTTGGCCAATTCCGGATCGAAATCCTGATTGGCGCGCCTGAATTTCTTGCTGGCGTAATATTGCGCCAATTTTTTGATGTCCGATTCGCTCAGGGTCCTGGCGATGCGGCACATGTCGGTCAGTTTCACCTTCTTGTCAGCGTGCAGGTATTCAATCTCCGGGCAGGTGCGAGTTTTCTTCTTGTACGCCGTCAGGCTGCTGACAAGGTACGGTTCGGAATAACCGCCAATGATCGGCATATTCGGATCGTTGCTGGCGCCGTCCCTTTCGTGACAAGCGGTGCAGGCGTCAACCAACTTGTTTATGTCAGCCGCCCAAGCACTGGTTGCCAGAGAAAGGCTGAACAAACCAGCGCCCGCCAATAATACAAATCCGGTGACTGTTTGCGTCTTCATGCTGTTCTCCTGGTTACCCTTCTGGCCGATATGCCGTTGTCCCGTGCGAATCACTCCCGGGGCAGATTGGCGATTCACACGAGCAACACGCCACCCGGTCTATTTGAAGCTTCCGTAATAATTGACTAGCGCGTCGATGTCCGCTTGTTCAAGCTTTTCAATCTTCGGCTTCATCTTCTTGACCATCGGGCGCTTGCCGGCCTTGAACTCTTTGAACTGTTCCTTCAGATAGGGCATCCACTGGCCGCCTGTAATTCCGGCGTCATCACTGGCGAGTGTACCGCCCTCGGAATGGCATTTGTCACAGCTGCGATCGTGGATCTCCTTACCCTTCGCTGCCAGGGCCGGATCGAATTTCTGCTGGGCGCGGACAAATTTCTTCCCGGCAAAATGCTGCGCCACCTGTTTGATGTCCGCCTCGCTCAGGTCTTTGGCAACCTGGCACATGTCGGTTTTTTGTCCTTTCTTGTCTCCACTCCGGTATTTCGTCTCCGGGCAGGGGCGCTCCTTCTTCTTGTACGCCGTCAGGCTGTCGGTAATGAATGGCGCGGAATAGCCGCCGATGATCGGAACATCCGATTCGGTGCTGGCGCCGTCCTTGCCGTGACAGTGAGTACAGTTCTCAACCAGCTTGTTTACGTCAGCCGCCCAGGCGCTGGTGGCCAGAAAAAGGCTGAATAAACCAGCACTCGCCAATAATGCCAATCTAATGAATTTTTGCGTCTTCATGCTGATCTCCTGGTTACCATTCCGGCCGATAGTCCGGTCTATTTGAAGCTCCCGTAATAATTGAGCAAGGCCTGAATATCAGCCTTGTCCAGCTTCTTCAACATCGGTTGCATTTTCTTGGGCGCGACGCGCTTGCCGGAAGCGAAGTCCTTGAATTGATCATCGAGGTAGGGCATCCACTGGCCCGTCAGGATACCCGCGTCGTCGCTGGCAACGCTTCCGCCTTCGGAATGGCACTTCTCGCAGTCGTTCTCGTGAATCTTCTTACCCTTCATGACCAGGGTTGGATCGAATTTCTGCGTGGCCCGAACAAATTTCTTCCCGGCAAAATACTTGGCCACTTCCTTCATGTCCCCGTCGCTCAGGTCTTTGGCTATCTTGCACATGTCGGTATTTGTTCCCTTCTTTTCCCCAGCCCGGATTTTCGTTTCCGGACATGGCCTTTCCTTCTGCTTGTACGCTGTCAAGGTGTCGCTCAGGTATGGCTCGGAATAACCCCCAATGATCGGTACGTCCGATTCTGTGCTGGCACCATCCTTGCCATGGCAACTCGCGCAAGTCTCAACCAACTTCGTCACATCGGCGGCATATGCGCCGCTCGCTAGCAAAAAGCCAGCTAAGACAGCACATGCCAGCAAGGCATATCCAGTAGCTTTATGCAGCATGATATTATGCTCCGAATTAATCATTATGGTCGACAGTCTTTTTCCACGCTCCTACCAGAATATATATTCTATCCTTCACGCCGAGACAGGGAGTGAAAGGTTCCCTCTCACTCCCTCTCGCAGCCACTAACATCGCGTATCGGTCTCGGCTCAGAACCCAAACATCGCACGAAGCGTGAAGCCATTGTCCTTGAGTTTCGCCGTAACGGGGGTGGACTTGTCCTCGAACTCGTGATGGCGAAGCTCGGCGATCAGTTTGATATTCTCATCATAAAGGTGCTGCAGCCCAAAGACCGTGTCCCATTCGTTCGGTTCCGACTTGGTTATGCCAGTGACACCGTTAACAAGCGATGTTGTGTCATCAAAAGAATTACCCTTGACCCGGTCGTATCGAAGGTACGTTATGGATTTTTTCGAGAACTGCCAGTTGAGCTGGCTGAAACCGCCGTGCCACTTGAACTCTCGACCGAATCCGGTGGGATTGCTCTCGCGGTTCGACATCAATTGATTCTCAAGCCACATGGGAACACCAGACGGCACAAGACTCAGCGTAAAGTCCATCCCGAGCCTGTTAGCCTTGTTGGCGACCTGACTTCCGGACATGATACCTGCATTCGCTATCGAGGCATTCGATCGGAGAGTATCGTCGTATTGGTCACCGCTATGGTAGGCGAAGAAGCCGAGTGACTGGTTGTAATAGCGCATGACCCAGCGCCCATACACATCCTTCTTGGTGTTGTTGTCGGCCTTTCCGTTGCTTCCGTTGCTGAGACCCAAGTGGTATTCGCCCCAGAACGTTTCCTTCTGCCCGACGTCGGTGACCGGTTTCCCGAAAGTCAGCATGCCGTTTACTTCGGCAATGATCTGCGGTTCACCCAACCTGAATGCATATTCGTCGGCACTGCCGAGCACAGCGCTTGGATCTTTTGGGCTGATCAGATCTAACGCTCGCCGCTCGTAGATCAGGTACTGATTGACGGAGAGCCGCACCTTCCCGGACGCATAGCCTATCGGAAGATGAGTTATACCGCCCAGCAAGTTGACGCTGTCACGAGGGGCGCTGTCTCCCAGGGCGTTGTTCCAAAAGAACTTCGCCACCTCAAACGTTGGACTTTCAGCGGTAAATTGAACTTGGCGTGCCCTGCCCGTGTCATTCGCTTGAAACTTGCCCGTCGGCGTGAACTCCCATGACTTGGTTTCGTACATCGGGAACTCTACGAAAGTGGACAGATGGGGGCCCAGCGGCGAAGTCAGGAAGATACTGGCGTCCTCAAGAGAGATGCTGGATCCTTTTGAAGTATTGCTGGTGCCGTTCGCTGCATTGCGTTTCTCCGTACGGGAATCGATTCCAACGCCGGTGATGAAAGACAATGGCAGCGTGGTCGGGATAGCAGTTTCCTTCCCGATTACGATGTCGTCCGAAACCGGCTTGATATCCTTTCCGTTGATCGCACGATAACCACTGAGCCTGAACGTGACGCCCTTACCGGTTAACGCGCCCCACATGCTGTGACAGTTGGAGCAGTCCACGCCGTAACGGCGCGAGTACGACGGCACCGCCCAAGCGTTCGGCGTGAATAGAAGTAATAGTTCAGTTAGGACTGTGAGAAAAACTGCGGTTCGTGCAACTGAGGTCGTGGACAAGCTCTGCCTGATTTTCATTTCCTTCTCCTCAAGTTAGAAGCAAGAAGACTTATTCGAAAATCTCTGGCCCATGACACATTGCAAATCCTGCGGGCCTACTGCAGTGACGCTGCATCCGGATGCGGCTGTCTACATATCACACTACCACTAAAACTAAAACGCCTCCCTGAAAAAGCCCCCAGATTGTCAACGCTAATTTATTTCTTACGTTTGAATCTCCTTTACCGGTCTTTCCTTCGCACAATAGTACCGTGGCCATTCTTCATATTTCTAAAATAAACATCTGTCATTATTCACACATTGATATATATCAACCCAGGGCAGAACCTGTTAAAGAGCTGCATGCCGCTTCAACACAGATGCTAAACGTGGAGAAAGCTCGGACATGCACGAGGGATACCCCTAACGAGCCAAATGAGCTGGTCCGAAAACCCCCTACTTTGCCTGCAGCCGATAGATGTACTCGGTCAACGCCAGAATACGTGAACGTGCGAAATATGACCTGTCTATGCCTTCCTCGTGCAAATATTCATCATAATACTTGCTGCTTCTGTACTCCTTGCCCCAGATCGGCATTTCTCGCGTACCGTGTGCCATCAATTCATGCGTGCCTTCGATGGTTTCAAAAACATGCGCGAAAGGGAACACCCCGCCATTTTTCCTGGAAAGCGTGGTCAAATCGCTCGCGGGTTTTTTCAGCATGGCACTATAGGCCCCGTCGCCCTTTCCCAGTATGCCGTGGCAGATAATGCACTTCTGCTCATACTCGGCCTTGCCGATGTCGATTTTGCGAGTATCGGCTTTATCCGCAGGGTGCCCGGCTCCGGCAAAGAAAACGAGGATCGTTCCCAGCAGCGCTGAGGCGGCTATTGTCGATTTCATTAGACTCTCCATTGGTAAAGAATCATCTCTGGAAGTTATCGCGGCAAACTCCCGAAGTAATCAGCAGATATGTTAGGCGCAATCAAATCGCGACTTTTGATTTGCGTCAAAAAAACACTTTTTATAAAAAACGTCACCGCAAGCCGTATCGGCATGCGCGAGCAAGAGGACGGGGACGACAACCAATGCTTTGCAATGACATATGGACGGACAACGCCAGCGCCGCAGCGCGGTGACCAGGTCGACTCCCTGTCCGCCGGCAGGTGAATAGTAGAGAACCGATCCGGCTATGCCGGCATTGATATATATCAACCATGGCAGAACCCGTTGAGACTAGTATGCCGCTTCAAGACAGCTGCTATTACTTATTTAATGATGAACAATGATCTGCCCTGACCGTAGAAAACCCGCACGATAAGTTCGTCCTGTCCAAAACGGACAAAACGCTGGTGCGATGTCGAACGGGGAGTAATGCCATGCACGTACCAAAACTTGCAACGTGGTTAATGGCGTGGGCTATCTGCCTGACAGCGGCCCAGGTTATCGGACAAACGCCGGCGAAAGCCGCGGAAGTCACCAAGGACCGTGACGCAGAACAAACCACCGCAAAACTGGACGATGCAGGCTGCCTGACCTGCCATAACGGAAAAAAACAGGTATTAACGCTGCCCACGGCGGACGGGAAGATACGCCCGCTGCGAGCGATACAAAAGGACCGGCTCGCAAAAAGCGTGCATGGCGAAATGACCTGCGTGGCGTGTCACCAGGATATTACCGACAACAAAGCACCGCACAAAAAGACTGCCGCACCGAAGGCCAATTGCGTAACCTGCCACCAGGCGTTGTGGGAAGACGTCAAGAAACAGAACCTGACCGTGGAAAAAGAAAGATTGGGAGTGGTGGTCAAGAACATCGAGGCGTACAAGAACTCTTTCCACGCCCGGCCCAAGAACGAGACAAGCGTCAAGGCGGCGTGCGACGACTGTCACGACACCCATTATTTCAATGTTCCCCCGCGTGGCACTTCCAAACGTACGGAATGGCACCTGACCGTGCCAAACGTTTGCGGCGCGAAGTGCCATACCGAGCAACTGGAAGAGTACGTGGGGTCGGTGCATGGCAAGGCCGTTACGGAAATGCACAATCCGAAGGCGGCGGTGTGCACGGATTGCCATACCACCCACAGCATCGCCAAGACGTCGGATGACGCCACCCAGCTCCTGATCGTCGAGAATTGCGGCGGTTGCCACAAGGAAAATCTCGAAAGCTACCGGGACACCTATCACGGCCAGGTCGGTAAACTGGGCTACACGTATACGGCCAAGTGTTTCGACTGCCACGGCAGTCATGGCATCCTCAAGGTGGATGATCCCGAATCGTCAGTGCATCCCAAGAATCGCCTGAAGACCTGCCGGCAATGCCATGACGGAAAAAAACGCAAGGAAGCGACGGCGGGGTTTGTGACGTACAGCCCGCATGCCAATGACGATAACTTCGCACGTTATCCCCAGGTGTGGATCGCCTCAAGATTCATGTATTGGCTGCTCGTGTTCGTGTTCGCCTACTTCTGGGCGCATTCGCTGCTTTGGTGGTATCGCGAATTCAAGCATCGCAAGGATCGCCGTGTCGAGCCGCATATTCGAACAGACGAATTGCTGCCAGAGCGGGCCAAACATGTCCGCCGGTTCGGACGCATCTGCCGGATCGCCCACCTGCTGTTCGCCTTGAGTGTCATGACGCTGATCCTGACCGGCATGGGGCTGTTTTACTCGCACACCAACTGGGCGCCGGTTGTCATGAAAGCGTTCGGTGGCCCGGAGGTAACGGGGATTATCCACCGGACCAGTGCGGCGATCATGCTCGGCATCTTCTTCCTGCATCTGATCGGCGTCACCATCAGCATCTACCGCCACCGCAAAACGTTCCGCTGGTTCGGGCCCGACTCGCTGCTACCCAACTGGAAGGACTTCAAGGACGCCTGGGGCATGTTCAAGTGGTTCGTCGGCAAGGGGCCGCGGCCGGTCTTCGACCGCTGGACCTACTGGGAGAAGTTCGACTATTGGGCGGTGTTCTGGGGCATGGCCGCCATTGGCGGCAGCGGCATGCTGCTGGCGTTCCCGCACATAACCGCCTCGATCTTTCCCGGATGGGTGTTCAACGTGGCGACGCTGGTGCACGGCGAAGAAGCGTTCCTCGCCGCGGTGTTCCTGTTCACGGTGCATTTCTTCAATAACCACTTCCGGCCGGACAAGTTGCCGCCCCCGGATGTCGTGATGTTCACCGGCACCCAGTCGCTGGAAGAGTTCCGGCGCGATCACGCCGCGCAGTACCAGCGGCTGGTCGACACCGGACAACTGGAGAAGTACCTGGTGGACGCGCCGTCACGGCCCATGACCCTTGGATCGAAAATATTGGGGCTGGTCCTGATCGCTTGCGGTTTGGGGCTGCTGATCATCGTGGCGATAGGATTCTTCAGCGATTAAGCCGGATAGCGCATGCCGGCGCCGCATTCAATTGACCGGACGTGAAAGTTCCGGGTCGTTGCCAAGGAGATGAAACCATGAAGCGACAGCACGCACAGTCAAGTCCGGACCGGCACCGGCGTCGCACGCGACCCGGTCCGACCCGGCTGCGCGCGTCAAGCCAGGCGGTGCCGGAAACGACGATGAGACCCTGTTCGTGCGTCAATCATGAATGCCAGTTCTGCGAGGCGAAGCTGTACACGGGCATTTCCGGGAAGCAGGTGAACGAGATCCGCGGCCACCTGACGCACTGCCGGAACAAGGCGCGCCAGACGCTGTTTCGTGCGGGCGATCCGTCGACGGATCTGTTCGTGATCAGTGAAGGTCAGGTCAAGCTCACTAAAACGGATATTGACGGACACGAACATCTCATCGGCCTCGCCGGCGCCGGCTACCTGCTCGGATTCGACACCATCGGCAACCGGCGCTACAGCTACAGCGCCGAGACCCTCACGCCTACCGTGTTTTGCCGGATCAGGCATCGCGACATGATGCGCATACTCACGAAAAATCCGAAGGTTTCCCTGAACGTGCTGCTGGCGGTGAATGAGCAACTGGCGCAGGCGCAAAACCTGATACGCGTTCTGAGCCAGAAGTCGGCGCACGGGAAAGTCGCCGCGCTGTTGCTCAGCCTGATACCGTCGCGGCCGGACGACGGGCACGAAAAGCCGGAAGCACTGCATCTGTCACGCAACGAGATGGCGGAAATCCTGGGCATCACCGTGGAAACGGTCAGCCGCATCATGGCCCAATTCGGACGCGAAGCGATCATCAAAGCGCCGCGCGGTTCCATCTCCATTCGCCAACGCAGGCGGCTGGAAGCCCTGGCCTCCAGTCCTCTGCAGCCTGGAACCCCGACGATATCAGGGCACGATGCACCCTTACGACGCCATCGCACATTAATGGAGCCCCACTCCGTTCGTCCTGTCATAAAATAAATGTAATCTGACGCCCACCGGTGTGCGCGGTACAGGCCGACGCGCTACCGCGCCACCAATGCGCCCCGGTACATGCGCATCTGGCAGGTGAACTCGTATTCACCCGGCCGCGGTGGCGTCACCATCACATCCACGGGTTTTCCGATTGGCAAGTCGGCGCTCACGCCGAGGCTGTCGAACAACGCCTTCTCCGCACAGGGACTGGGATCCTTGCGAAGGAAACGCAATGTCACGGGCTTGCCTGCCGGGACTTCGATGCGTGCCGGTGTGTAAACGCCGTCCGCCACCGTGATTTCAATCGGCTGCGTTCCGGCCGCGCGCTCGGCCTTCGGCCGGTACAGCCAGAACCACCACACGATCAAACCGATCAGCGCCAGCCCGATGGCATTGATGGCCCATGCCGTCATGTCTGTCCCGTGCCTGACCTGAACCATCTGAGGCGATTGGCGTTGCTCACCACCGTCACCGACGACATCGCCATCGCCGCGCCGGCGATGATTGGATTGAGCAGCAACCCCGTGAACGGATACAGCGCGCCCGCGGCGACGGGAATGCCGAGCACATTGTAAATAAACGCGCCGAAAAGATTCTGCTTGATGTTGCGCACCGTGACGCGCGAAATGGCGATGGCGTCGGCCACGCCATGCAGCGAACCGCGCATCAGCGTCACGTCGGCGGACTCGATCGCCACGTCGGTACCGGTGCCGATGGCGTAACCTACGTCGGCCTGCGCCAGCGCCGGCGCGTCGTTGATGCCGTCGCCGACCATGCCCACAATCTCGCCGCGTGCCTGGAGTTCGGAAACTTTCGCCGCCTTGTCGCCGGGCAGCACCTCGGCCATTACTTCGTCCACGCCGACTTCGCGTGCCACCGCCTCCGCGGTGGCACGGTTGTCGCCGGTGATCATCACGACCTTGAGACCGGTCGCATGCAACCGGGCAATCGCGACTTTCGAATCCGGTTTGATCGGGTCGGCCACCGCCACGATCCCGGCCGCGGAACCGTCGACGGCGAGATACATCGGGGTCTGCGCCCGCGCCGACAGTTCCCCGACGCGCGCCGGAAAATTGCCAAGATCGATATTGTGCTTCGCCATCAGGCGCGCATTGCCAAACAATGTTTTCTTGCCCTCGATCGTCGCCGACACGCCGTGACCCGTGATGGCTTCAAACCCGCTGGCGCCGTAAAGCTTGATGCCTCTGATCCTTGCCGCCGACACGATCGCCTCCGCCAGCGGATGCTCCGATCCGGTCTCGATGCTCGCCGCCACGGTCAGCAGCCTTTGCTCGTCCCAGCCCGGCGCGGGCAACAACGCGGTCACGCTCGGCCGGCCTTCGGTGACGGTGCCGGTCTTGTCGAGCACGACGGTGGTGAGCCGGCCTGCCTGCTGCAGCGCCTCGCCGTTGCGGATGAGAATGCCGTACTCCGCCGCCTTGCCCACGCCGACCATGATCGAAATCGGCGTCGCGAGCCCGAGCGCGCATGGACAGGCGATGATGAGAACGGTCATGGTGGCAACCAGAGCATAGGAAAGTTTCGGGTCGGGGCCGAGGTTGTGCCACGCGAGAAAGGTGAGCACCGCGACGATCAGCACCGACGGCACGAACACGGCAGAGATTTTATCGGCCAGTCTCCCGATCGCGGGCTTGGAGCTCTGCGCGCGGCGCACCATCTCGATGATGCGCGCCAGCGCCGTATCGGCGCCGATATGCTTGGCCTGAAACAGGAAGCTGCCGGACTTGTTGAACGTGGCACCGACCACTTCATCGCCGGCCTTTTTTTCCACCGGCATCGGCTCGCCGGTGAGCATGGACTCATCCACCGAGGAATGTCCTTCGATGATCACACCGTCGACCGGGATTTTCTCTCCCGGACGCACGCGGATGGTCTCGTCCAGGCCGACCTCGGAAATCGGGATGTCCAGTTCCTTCCCGTCGCGGATCACGCGCGCGGTCTTGGGTTGCAGGCCGATGAGACGCCTGATCGCCTCCGAGGTCTTGCCGCGGGCGCGCATCTCGAGCGCCTGGCCGAGATTGATCAGCGCGATGATGATCGCGGCGGCCTCGAAATAGGCGTGGCGCGCCAGACTGGGAACGAGATCGGGGAAAAGCACCACCAGTATGGAATATACCCAGGCCGCGCCGGTGCCGAGCGCGATGAGCGTGTCCATGTTGGCGTTGTGGGCGCGAAACGATTTCCACGCGCCGCGGAAGAAGTGCCCCCCGGCATAGACCAGCACCCACAGCGTCACGGCGCCCACCGCGAGCCAGAAAATTCTTCCCGACGGCGAATGGAGCATGGGCATGATGCCCAGCGGTTCGGCGAGCATCAGCGGCAGGCCGACGGCACCGGCGACGATGAACTTGCGCAGCAGCGATCGATAATGAACGAGTTCGGCGGCTTCTTTTTCGGATTCGTCCTCGAGGCCGCGCAGTTCAGCGGCGCCATAACCGGACGCGGTGACCGCTTCGATGAGCCTCGCGGCTTCGACATTGCCGCGGACGGTCGCGGTGTGCTCGGCGAAGTTGACCGTCGACTCGATCACGCCCGGCACATTCTTCAACGCGTTCTCGACCGTGGCTACGCAACCGGCGCAGCTCATGCCCGAGATCGAAAGACGATGTGCCGGCGCCTTCGCCGGAACCGGCGCTGTCGTGACGGAATCTGCACGCATACCGGGGAATCAGTCTTGCAGCGCTTGCGCCGGATAACCGATCTGGGTCAGAGCCCTGACCACGGCCTGTGCTTCCACGCCGCCCTTCACCACGGCGTTGCCGCTTTTGAGATCGAACTCGGCGCTGACATAACCGGGCAATTTCGACAACGCTTCGGTCGCCTTGGCGATGCAACCGCCGCATTTCATTCCACTAATCCGGTATCGCGTCTCAATGGTTCTGTTCATGTTCTCCCCTCGGCATTATTCAGATCAGGCACGCGGCCCCTTAAAAAATAAGTATTTGACCAGCGCGGCGGCGACCAGAATCACAATAATCCAGAACAGGATTCCCATCCAGCCGAATCCCATTCCCCAACCGCCCATTTCCATGCCGCCCACGATTTAGCGCCCCATCATCCCATCCTTGGAGCCGTCACCCATCATGCAGCCTCCCTTCATGCCCTGCATCATTTTCATGTTCTCCTGCATTATCTGCATGTGTTCCTGCATCAGCTTTTCCCGCTCCTTGGCATCCTTCGTGTCGTGGATACGGTGCATAAGATCGTGCATCTTCATCATGTTTTCCTGCATCATCGCCATCCGCATACCGGCTTCCTTGCCGGAGGGAGTTTTGGTGTCTTTGCCTGGCGCTGCCTTGGCCGGAGCGCCAGGCTCGTCAGGATGGTGTTCATCGACGGCGAACGCCTGAGAAATGGAAAACATCAATACGGCTACGGTTACTGCCAACGCCAATCTGTTCATGTGTATACCCTCGGTGGGTTGAAGTTATCCGGGAATGCTTCGTTCGGCAACAAATCACTTGGAACGAAAATAGTACGTACAAGCATACAAGACCACCGAATACATTCTTTGATAGACGTCAACCTCCAGGGTTCCGTGTTTTAACCGGAGATACCTTCATGACACCGCGTCATAAAACGGTGTCAGTTTTTACTACCAGGCTGGTACAGAGGGGATCGTCATCGCTAGCGGCGAATTATCACGACGTGGAACACAAAAAAGTGAGGCGTTAGCCGCACAGAAGGTACTCGCCCCTTCGGGGCCAGCGTTGCTTCATTCCGCTGTCCAAATTAGCTCCCGGCTAATTTGTCGCGCACGCGCTCGAGCCGGCCGCGCACGTCTTTGGCGATCCCGGCGATCTGGGGGTTGTCGGTGAGCTTCAGGACCGCGATCGGGTCCATGAACCCCACGTTGATTTTCCTGTCCGGCTGCTCGCGCACCACCACGTTGCACGGCAACAGCAGGCCGATGTCCGGGTCAGCGGTGATCGCCTTGTGCGCCAGCGGCGGGTTGCACGCGCCGAGGATTCGGTAAGGCGCGCCGTCGACGTTGAGCTTGGCCTTCATCGTCGCCTGCACGTCGATGTCGGTGAGCACGCCGAAGCCCTCGGTCTTCAGCGCCTCGATGACGCGCTTGACGGTGTTGTCAAAACTGTCCTGCAGCGTAATGTTGAAACCGTACATGTCCGTCCCTCCTTCGAAACAATTACTTCTTTCCGGAATCGCTCAGCAAATACTTGATCAGGGCGGCGATAATCAGAATGACGATGATCCAGATGGCAATACCCATTAGAAACACTCCTTCAGAAATAGTTTTCGGTCATGCCCGGCGACCGGCTCAATTCCTGGACGCGGCCGTCCGGACTTCGGTCTCGCGCCAGCGCTGATAAACCTCCGCCGGCCACAGCGCCTGAAACCAGGCGATGACGTCCTCGATGTCCTGATCGCTCAGCCGTCCCTTCCACGCCGGCATCACCGGTTCGCCGTGGCGAGCCGCGCCGTTCTTGATGATCGCGATCATGTCCTGCTTGCGCCGCTTCCAGACGTTGCCGCTGCCGTTCAGCGGCGGCGCGGCGACCACCCGGGGATTCTGCCAGTCGGGATGTCCCTGCGCCTCCGGTCCGTGGCACTGCGCGCAGTGCTCCTGGTACAGGCTTACGCCGCGGAACAAGCTCTCCGTGGAAAACAACCGGCTAGACTGATCCTTGGCGGGCGGAGTTTCCGGTTCCTTCTTGCCGCAGGCAGCGGCAAACAATGCCGCCACCAGGATAATCATGCTGCCGAGCCGTTTCATAGCGCGACTATGATAATCGCAGCGCCCATCAAAAGAAATCCACCGACACCGGAATGCCGCAACATGAATATGTCATAATAACGCGATCTGATTCCGGCTGATCGCCCGCTTTTTCTCCACCGCCTCATGTTGCGTCTGACTGAAATCAAGCTCGGCCTCGATCACCGCGAGCCGGAGATCAAGGCCGCGATCCTGCGCGCGCTGGGAATCTCCGAAGCGGAACTGCTCGGCTACCACGTGCGCCGGCGCGGCTACGACGCACGCCAGTCCGGCGAAGTCATGTTCGTCTACACCCTCGATGCCGAAGTCAGGGACGAAACCGCGCTGCTGGCGCGCTTCCGGCACAGC
>JACXTT010007333.1_pt1 | contig 15543 bp, 14 predicted proteins | sample 9270951 | NCBI WGS metagenome assembly JACXTT01 (sample SAMN15532306, study PRJNA645909) | rock metagenome | isolation source: weathered quartz diorite | place: Puerto Rico | collected 2017-06-21 | reverse complement strand
TGTTACGCTCTAGAAGATTCCACTTCCCAACGATGCCTGGTCAACTATAGATCACTAGCGGCACCTTCGTAAGGGCAAGGTGAAAGTCAGTGGACCAGCAGATACGAAGCCGGCGGGCGGCCATTATATGCAGACCGGTGGCATCGGTCAGTGTGAGATCCTGGTCCGAAAACTTGCGAATAATGGCCGTCGCCGCGCGCTGTTCCTGGAGTCCAACGGGCAGAATCTTGAGCGGCATACTTTCCAGCATCGAAAGGAACTGCAGGCCCTTGCCCGAGTCATATCTTTTTAGAAACCAACCGTGTCCTTCGGCGACAACAAGAAGAGTTGTAATCAAGTCCGGAGGGTCGGCAAACAAGCGGCGGAAAAGTCCGTGATGGGTATCCGAACGGTCAGCAAACGCGATGAATGCGGAGGTATCCACATACGCTTCAGTTTTTTTGCGCGTAGACGATGTCGTCGATCTTCTGGCTGGCATTGGTTTCTCCTGTTTCAACCATGCCTGCGTAACGCATCCACGGTTTTTTTTCGTCCGCCGGCAGCATGTGCCTCAACGATCGCCGCAATAGTTCCGCCAGCGACACGCCAAGTCGAGCCGCTTCCGCTTTCGCGGCACGGTATTCTTCTTCGCTCAAACTGATCTGTGTTCGAATCATGATAACAATCTTAATGAATCTGTTATCACAAGGCAAGATCGCCATTCATTCGCTGCGGAATTATGCCGTTGCCGACAGCGAATTGGGCAATTTCCAGCATCGTCGGCGCACGCATATAATCGGCCCACTCATGGCATTCACAGCGGTACAAGACTGGGAACATATGAGATCGTGGAGCCGTTGGGCGCGGGCGGGATGGGCGAGGTGTATCGGGCACGCGATTCGAAACTAAAGCGTGAAGTCGCCATCAAAGTTTTGCCGGAAGCCTTTGCCCGCGATGCCGAGCGCGTGGCACGATTCCAGCGCGAGGCGGAAGTTCTGGCCGCTTTGAATCATCCGCACATTGCCGCAATCTACGATCTCGCCGAACTCGGGGACTCGCGGTTTCTGGTACGGTTCGGCTCTATCCCAATCCTGCCCGTTTCTTGCAGTATGTAGTCGTGGGCTAAAGCCCGCGTTCGCCTTCGCGCAGATCCAAACGCGGACTAAAGCCCGCCACGACATATTTGATTTTTTGCTTACCCTAAGAGAAACATCCGGTCTATAGGCGAACACGTTCGCAAAGGTTCATCCAGGAGTCGACTATGGCTGCGTTAACCGTAATGGCGGTATTGCTGGTATCCACACATGCTGCCGCCGTACAGAATTCCGGAGTTGTCTTTAATAAAGATGTACTGGCCATTTTGCAACGGAACTGCCAGACCTGCCATCGGCCCGGCGAAGCGGCTCCGATGTCGTTTCTGACGTACGAAAGCACGCGACCGTGGGCGAAGGCCATCAAGGAAGCGGTTCTCAGTAAGAAAATGCCACCATGGTTCGCGGACCCGCATTATGGCGACTTTCGAAATCAACCGGCACTGAGCGAGTCGGACAGGAAAACTCTCGCTGCATGGGCCGATAACGGAGCGCCCGAAGGTGATGTGAAAGATAAGCCGCAACCGATCGAGTGGCCGCAAGGATGGCGAACCCGGCCGGATGTGATCCTTTCGATGCCGGATTCTTACGATGTTCCGGCGAAAGGGGCGGGCGAGATCAAATCGTTTGTCGTACCGAATCCTTTCAAAGAAGACACGTGGGTCCGGTCGATTGAAATCCGTCCGGGTAACCCCTCGGTTGTTCATCACGTGATGTTGCAGGTCTCCGAGAAGACCGCAGCACCCAGGTTTTCGTGGGGTGCTTCAGTCCCTGCCTGTATTCCCCCGGCGTCGGAAGCATTTTTAGAGACACCGAATCCGACGCTGCTTGCGCAAATTCCGAAGAGTTTTGCGATTCTGGAAGCCGTGTATGTCCCTGGAAGCCCAGTGACTGATTTCCAATTGATAGATGATTCGGGAAAACTGATTCACGGGGGCGGCGACCTTCGGATCGAGGTGCATTACACGCCCAACGGCAAGGCGGTTTCCGACCAAACGGAGATCGGGTTCAAGCTGGCGAAAAAAACGCCGCGATATCGTTATGTCACGATCGCGCCGAAGTCTCTGGCGAACCCGCGCGTCCGCATTCCTGCAGGAACCTCAAATTGGGAGACGACCGGCGAGTTGGAATTCGGGCAAGACGCCGAGTTGGTGTGGCTCATGCCGCACATGCACCTACGCGGCAAGGACATGACGTTCACCCTCATTTCTCCTAATGGCCACACGGAGACCGTGCTGAGCGCAAAGTTCAACTTCAATTGGCAGCTTGGTTATGAGCTGGAACCGATAAAGGTCCCGAAAGGCACTCGAATGGTCGTCGTTGCGCATCACGATAACTCTGCGAATAATCCCTACAATCCCGATGCGACCAAGGACGTCGCCTGGGGAAACCTGACATCCGAGGAGATGGTACTTCCATGGTTCGGTGTCATCGTGGATAAGAATGCCGATCCCGAAAGGATCCTCGCTGTACGGCGGAGTGCATGTAGCGGCGTCGCGCCAGTTCCGGTAAATCTTTCGAATCCAACTCAGCCAAAGCTTCCGTTTCCAATTCCGAGTGCGCCCCGGAAAAAAGAGTAGAGGTGGATTTGCGCGCCCTAAACTTGTGATCTTGAATCCTAGGCGCGACTCGGGTCGCTCCGCCGGAAATTGTCGTTCTTGAATCTTTCGCCCGCCCGAAATTCTTCTCTTAAATCCGCCGCGCTGGGCCCGCCGCCACCCGCAAGGTGACATAAGGCGTATTTTGTGGTCCCGTTACATCGACGTTCAGCGAAGGAACCTAAAGGCTGCGATTCCAGCGACCGCGATTGTTGCAATCAACCAGCGAGCTTCCCAACCTCGTTGCCGCCGTTCCGGCGCCACGCCAAGAGAAAACAGGATGAGAGTGAGGAACACCCCTATGAGCACGCTGACCACGTGCCAGCCGTGTTTATGCAAATTCAGTATGAGGACAACAAAGCATGCCAAGCTGGCGAAGCGATACAAGTAGGCGAAAATCATTTTTTTGCTCCTTCAACTGATTGTCATGTTCCTCCCCATGGAGAATGCGGACCCCATGGAGCATTCGGAGGTCGCTTTGTGCGAACCGCTGTTACTGCGACCCATCGAAGGCCACATACCCATCAACATTTAAGTGAAAACTTGAAAAACAATCAAAGTTTTTCAAGTCAGAGTGGTGCTGGACTATCAGTTTTCCGATAGGCACTTCAAACCGATTTTGGGTAGCAGTCAGTTCTCCGATGGCTTCTCAACGTGGTCGATGACAAGGAATTTGACAGGTGCCTTGTCGGATTCCAATTTCAATCCAAGCTGCTTCTCGATGTCAGTGAAGATTGACGATGTTGACCAATCCGTACCCTTCGCCTTCAGATCGGGATCTGCGGCGGTCAACCTTTCAAGAGTATCCAACCGTAATGAGAAGTCATAGGCCCCTTTCAGACCAGTCATGTCGAGCACAGGCCGGTCCATCCGCCCAGTTAAGGTGGCCGCGAAGACCCACATTTCAGTGTTGTGAAATGGCATGCATTGTGGAAATTTGCAGTTCTGATCCGCGTTCGGGGTGGGTTTCGATTCTTGGAGCTTGGGACCGCCGTTCGCCACGACCAGTTTGTACACTGGTTGCACCTTCTCCTCATGATGCAATCTCAACTTAAAGCGTTCGGCAAGCAAACCCTGTAGCATCATCAGGAGTTCATCCCTGGTCACTTGTTGTCCTGCCGTGGCAACAACGTCATACCTTGTAGAAAATAGGTCGCGTGTCCTTGCGTCAATCGCTGAAATTCGTGAGTAAGGAATCTGATACGCGGTGGCAATCAAATCGAGCAGTCTCGACCAGCGCACAGTGACTCCTGCTGGATTAAAACGCGTGTCGGCAGGCCCATTGCCGGTATTTTCCTTAACCGCCGCCACTTCAAACGCCAGCGGCTGATTCTGCCCGGCGGTGATGAGCGCCATCATCAGCAGGGAGCACAGCAAGGCAGCAGGAATTATGATCAACCTGTCACGCATATCAATTCTCCGAAGGCTTCGATACGGAATCAATCACAAGTACTTCAATCGGGCCTTTGCCCGACTCTAACCGAAGGCCAAGCTGCTCTTGAATAGCTGTGAACAGTGATGGCCCGATTGGTTCTGTAGCGGAATCCGGTCCAGCAGTCGGCGCGGCAGACGGCGCAAACTTCAAGTTGAAGTCATATGTCCCAGTTAGGTTTGTCCTGTCGATCATGGGTCGGCCTGCTCGTGATGCAAGCATGCTTACGAGCCGCTGCATCGTGATCCCGCTGCCGCTCATTTCGACACCTGCCGGGGTGCCGTTTGAACGTGCTGACCCTGCCGATAATCCGCCTGGACCTGGACGGCCTTCTATGGTCGCCTGAAGTTTGGGTCCATCCTTTGCCACCGTGAGGTTGAAAACAGGCAATTCCCTGGTTTCTCGATGCACCTTTAGTTGAAACCGCTCATCCAGCAATGACTGTATCATCTGTCTCATGGTCTCTGAACGTGCAGTCGCAGGTGCATTACCCATTTGCCGTATCGCTTCCTCTTCAGCCCTCGCTTCAATATCGAACCGCGCCGTACTGATCCAATCCGGTCCACCGATAATTTGATAATCCAGGAGCCCGTAGCAGGACATGATGACTGCTTTCAACGTAACATTCGTGGCTCTGAAATACCCGCGTCCATCATCGATCGATGTCTGTGAACTGCCGGAGCCGGAGTTATTGGGTTTGATCGACGCCACTTCAAACGCAGGCTTCTGCACTGGAGGTGATTGCGATCGCATGGGCAACGCTGCTATCGCAACCAAGGCAACGCCAACCAGGAGTCTTGCTATGCAGTGTCTCATTATCATCAGGGACGTGATGGTTAAGTGTGACTCCGAATTGCGCATGGAGGAAATGAAATGCGCCCGCGTTGCCTGTGGGCGATTTGCTACGATACAGCGACGGGAGGTCGTATAGTGTGGGGCATTTTGGTTGTGGTCGCATGGTGGTGGGCTGTGACCTTGCTGTTACGTCGGGCAAGAGACATCTTCTATTTCATCTCTGCATGGCGAGCAGTTAAGCGTACAGCGTAATGAAGGTGGGCGATGTGATTGGCGTGTTCCATAGATGAGAGCTCCAACACGTGCTTGGGAGGTTCATCATGGTAAGGCAAACACAACGAGAGATTCCATGTTGGCTACTTGACCACGGCCGCTTGCCGCAACGACGGCAACATACTGTTTACCATTCTTGCCCTCATAGGTCATCGGAATGGCAGTCACGTTGTAATCGAGCTTTGTAGACCACAATTCCTTGCCGTTCTTGGAGTCGAATGCGCGAAAACGATTGTCCGCAGTGGCTCCTATAAAGACCACGCCACCTGCGGTTGCCATTGGGCCTCCGGCACCGGGGGATCCGACGTTTCGTTTTCCTTCTGGTAATGCCTCGTTGATACCGAGCGGAACCTTCCATGCGAAATCTCCGGTCTTTGCATTTACGGCAATCAAACTAGACCATGGCGGCTTGAAGCACGGCAACATTGCAGCCGTGCTCCCATTTGCATTTCTTAAAGGAGCCGTGATGTTGGGCGCACCCACACGGACGTACGGAAACTCGGTAGCCTCGCTACCCGGAGTGTATTTCGGATTCTTCTGAATCCAGCCAGTCGCTGGAGCATCCTTCGTGGCGAGGAAGATGAATTGGAGATTCGGATCGACTGCGGTTCCGCCCCAACTGGGACCGCCTCCGATCCCCGGGAAGACCAGACTCGGTGGCGAGCCTGCATCCTTGTAACGCCATGGTGTATAGGGCCCCGAGCTCCAGAACTGATTCTTATCCCATACCTCGCGACAGGCTTGCGCGTGCTCAGCGGTCGTATCGTTTGCAGTGACCAAATCGTCCGCCGTCATGCTGACACGCGCAACCGCCGCCGGTTTGACCGGGATCGGTTGCGTCGGTGAATACCACTCTCCGGGCACATCACCTTTCGCAACCGCACGCTCTTCGACCCCGAATACCGGTTTGCCGGTTACGCGGTCGAGAACAAACATGTAGGCAATCTTGCCCACTTGCACGAGCGCGGGAATCTTTTTTCCGTCTTTCGTAATGTCGATCAGACCAGGAGCGGGTGGCAGGTTGTAATCCCACAGCTCATGATGGACGGTTTGAAAATACCACTTGAGCTTGCCCGTCTCTGCGTCAACAGCCACGACCGTGTCGCCAAACAAGTTGTTACCAGGCCGGTCCCCGCCATAAAAGTTGGCGCCGGGTTCACTGACGGGCAGATAGAGAAGACCGCGTTGCTCATCCAGGGTCAGAGAAAATGCCCAAACATTATTTCCGGTGCGATTCTTCCAACTCTCATTGCCCCAGGTCTCGATGCCGACCTCGCCGGGATACGGGATCGTGTGGAACTCCCACACCTTTTTTCCGTTCCGAACATCATAAGCACTGATGTCGCCCCGTTCTCCAACTGAGGTTTCCAATTGCGGACCGATGTGCCGCATTCCAGGACCGTAAAAATTCGATCCCATCAACACAAGACCCTTGTACACAATAGGGGCTCCCGCGTAGGCGTGGTCCAAGTCGATCGTGCCATTATTGCCGAATCCGGTTGAGAGCTCGCCCGTGACGGCATTGATGGCGACAAGCCGTCTCTCATTGGTGAAGAGAATGCGAGGTGGGTTATTTCGATCACCGGACCAGTACACAACGCCCCGGAACGAAGCCAAACCCTGTTTCACTTCATAGCGCCAGATCTCTTTTCCAGTTTCCGGTTCCAGTGCGACGACGTGATCTCCAGAAGGAAGGTACATCACACCGTTGACGACAATCGGTGTCACCTCCTGGAAGATTTCATTGGGGCTCAAGGCAGTGATGGTCTTGCCTTCAGCCCGCAATTTGTATGACCACGTTTTCGTCAGCTTCGAAACATTGCTGACATTAATTTGGGTCAGCGGCGAATAGCGCGTTCCGGCGTAGTCACGGTTATACATCGGCCAGTCAGCAGCAGAATTCCGCGGCCTGCTCGTTTGGGCCGAGAGAACGACTGCCAACAAAATCCCAATGAGAAAACTTTTGAATGTGTTTTTCATATAGCGAAGTGAGTTCTGCTAGAACTCCAATCGAATCTGGCCCGCGAGGCTCCTGTTTCCCGTTTTCGAATTGATCTCTCCGAAAGTTCCGGAATTGATGTTCAGGTTGGGAGTTCCCGGAGTCGGATGGTTGAACACATTCTGTGCATCGATACGCAATGTCAGATTCCGGGACTCACCAAGCCGAATATTCTTCTGGACGTTCGCGTCGAAGTCCCAGCTGCCCGGTCCCTCGATGGGGTTCAAGCCCAGCGTGCCGAGCTGTCCCGGTGCGGCATTCCGCAAGACGATATTGCCATTGGCATCCGCCAGCGCGGTGTTTGTGCACCACACCTTGAGGTTCGACGCGACACTGGCGCATGCCGGGTCCGGGACTCGCTGGTATTGCTGGCCGAAGAAGTTCCCAAATTGATCGCCCGGCTTCAACGGCCATACGACTTTGCCTTGTCGGGGAAACGCACCGACGATGTCGGGAGTGCCCAAGGCGTAGAGTGTATTCCCACCGACAACATTCAAGGGCGCTCCCGAAGTCAGGTTGAAAATGGTACCAATCTGCCAGCCTTCGATTACTCGGGCAGCCCATCCGGAACTGTTGCGGGCCAGCAGCTTGCCCGGACCGAACGGCAATTGGAATGTCCCGTAGCTCCGGAAATCGTGCGCACGATGGGTGTCTTGCAGGGTATAGTCCGCCCTCCTGTTTTGAAGGTTCCGATAAGTGCCGTTCACACCACCGCCGCTGTTCACGCCGCCGCTCACTGCGAGGCTGCGGCTCCACGTGTATGTGCCCTGATACGTGACGCCGCGAGCCGGCCTCAGGGTCACTTGCGTTTGTAGTGAGTGATAGTTGGAGCCGTCGGAGTTGTCGCGATAATTGATAGAGGTGAACTGCGGATTGGTCACGAAGAAATTCTCCGGGAACGATCCACTCGACCGGAGCAGACCGCCGGCGATGATCTGGCCCCGCGGCTGCACGGTGCCGAGATTGGTCGTATTCAGCAGCCGGGCAACCGACACGTAATCGCCGTTCGCGATTAACGTACGGAAGGTCGCATTCTGTCGTAATGCCTCGGATCCGGAGACGGTTGTGCCGACAACGCCGCTTCCGATATTCAGACCCTTGAGCATCTCATCGAACATGGGCGCATTCCCGCCGGCCCGTGTGATTTCGAGCGCTTGAAGCACTCCGTTATGCCTGAAGTCGACGTCGTTTAGGTTGAACGTCGAGTGAAGCTTCACGCCGCGGGTGCCAACATAACGGACGTCCAGCGTTAGGTTCGAAGCGAGAGACCGCGTGACTCCAAGCGTGAAGGTCTGAACATAAGGAGTCGTATAGTTCGGAGCAAAGATTCCGAAGCCCTGAGATCGCTCCGTGATGGGGACCACGTCGCCCGGCTTCCCCGTCACGGGCAGCGGGAGCACAATATTCGTGAAGTCTCTGAAAGTGCCGTCGCCTCGGTCCGTGGGTGAGTTTCCGAAGCCAGGAAAAGTTCCGGCGTCGACAGAGATCCATGACAAGCTGTTGCCCGGCAATTGATAGGCGATCTGGTACCCGCCACGGACAGTCGTCCTGTCCTTTCCGCCCCAGGTGGGTGACCAGGCAAAACCTACAGCAGGTGCAAAGTTATTTTTGTCACTGGGCCACAGCCCTTGGTCCGGGTACTGTGTGTCCTTCCCAATAAGAACAAACTGCGTCAATGCACCTTTCTGCGGCCCGCCACCGGACATCCATGCTTCTCCTAAGCTGCGGCCCGAATATCCGAATACTCCGTTGTTGCCTCCCAATGGACCGATAGTCCAGTTCTTTCCCGATGCGCTGAGATGATACGGCACACGAAACAAGTCGTAGCGGACACCCAAATTCAGCGTAAAACTAGGAGTCACCTTCCAGTCGTCCTTGATGAAGAAATTGATCTCGTTTTGATGCGTGTCGCGCATCCTCCCATAGTGACCCTCGGGATTCCGCGGGTCGAAGTACGACTCCTTGAAGTCCAAGAAGCGGGTGTCGGTCGGTTCCAGAGTCAAGAACGACTGCGAAATGCTCGAAATCGAACCTGTCAGCCCCAACAATAGGTTCTGCGCCAACGTGACGTTAGATGGAAGCAGTCCGGGAACTGTGTCGATACCTCGCACTGGAACATCACCTGCGCCACCCGTAACGGAAATCGGGCCGGCGCCGCCGGCGCCGTGCCACATTCTCGAGGAGGCAAAGCGAAATTCAACGCCGGTCTTGAAGGCGTGCGCGCCCTTTGTCCAACTCATGGTGTCCGTGTAGGTGTACAAGGGGCTCTCGTTGCCGGTGTAGGCGCCGCTGACCATGGGAGCGCCGATTAACGTGGGACTCAGTATGACCGGATAGCCGTTAATCTGGGGCAAGAAGTCATACGCTTCCTTTCCGTGTGTCGAGGCGTGATAGGGGGGAATGAAATGGAGCGTCGTGCGCCGATACCCAAAGCGGAATTCATTTAGTAGCGTGGGCGAGAGCGTAGAGGTCAACTGCGCGGTTGTTACTCTGGGGTACTCGGTGATCTCGCCGCCCCATCCCTGTGGCCAAGGCGACAGTTGATTATTGTCGCTATAGTGGGATTCCCGAATCCAGGTTCCCGTCAGCTTGTGATTTGCATTGAACTGGTGATCAATTTTGATGTTGAACTGCTTGCGACGGTAAGCATCGAAATTTTGTCCGGTTCCGCCTGCGGCGCCCGCGACTGTGCGGCGGGTCCAACGATAAATCGCCGTGTTCAAGCCATCGCCGCCATTGAAAGCATTCGCGTGAGGCATATAGCCAAGCAGCTTGGTTATGTATCCGGTCCGATCGATCTGCCTGCGGAATGGATCGCCGGAGTTCAGGGCGTCGCCAAACACGCTGAAAGTTTGCATCGGACCAGTCGCCCCCGGTATCTGAGTCAAGTCCCGCGGGTTGCCCGCTCGGTCTACCACTGGAGCGATTCGGCTGGTGCCCGAACCGCTAGGCGTGACTTCTGAATGGCCGTTGTTCACTCCGGGGAAGAAACGAAAGATGCCTTGCCGCGCGGCATCGGTGAGGATCGTGGCGTCGACGTTCTCTTTCTGAGCTCCGTCTTGCCCATCGAACATCCCGAAGAAAAATGTCTTGTTGCGGATGATCGGGCCGCTGAGACTGACCGTGTACTGCGGGCGGTTGTACCAGAGCGGGGTGATGCCTTGCCGGTTGTTCAACCATGAGTTCGCATTCAATGCAGAGTTCCGGATGTTCCAAGTTGCAACGCCGCGGAACTGGTTGGTTCCCGATCGTGTCCGCATCTGAACTTGCGCCGAGCCGCGTCCTTCCACGTCCACGGCGGCGACGACCACACGAACTTCATCGACCATGTCGGGATTAACAAAGGTGGCCGTCTTGAGACCCTGGGTATGTCTTCCCGTGTTCATGGTCACGCCGTCCATCGAGATACCGACGTTACCCGAGCCGATGGCCGGAATGCCGGCAAAGGTTGTGTTCGCCTGGCCATCTCCGCGCACGCCTGGCATGATCCTTGTCGCGTAATCCATTACATTGCGGCCGACCAACGGCAGATCCACGACCTGCTTTTGGGAAAGCGCGTTGCCCACCGAGGACGACTGCGCCGTCAGAAGCTGGTCGGGCGCCACCGACACTTCCACAGCCTGCGTGACCGTACCCACCTGCAAAGTAAAGTTCTGGCGGATCTGCTGGGAAGTCCCGAGCGTTAGCTGGAATGTCTGTGGTTGAAAACCCGGTAACGACGCCCGGACCTGGTATGGTCCCGGTTGGAGACTCGCGAACCGGTACGTTCCGGATTCGTTAGTCACGACCGTCGCAACGACTCCCGTGCCGGTTTGCGTCGCCGTAATTTCAACGCCGGGAATCAACGCTCCGCTGGTGTCTGAAACCGTCCCGCTCAGCGTCGCGTTAACGACCTGAGCGAATCCGCCTGGTCTCACAAGTAGACAGATCACTAACGCTGCTATGGCTGCGCCGATGCATTGTCTTTTCATAGATCACCTCATTGATGCCGCGGCTGCCGCCGCAACCTACATCAGGGATCGTTGTCGCCGCACGCTTTTCAGCGTTCGTCCGTCAGCGCTTGAATCCATGAAAGCTTGTTTGCCTTATGCAAAGAAGGCTCGGGGCAAGGTTATTCTGTTGCTTTAAAGTGGTCGCAGTTTAGCTCCCGCCGAGAACTCGACGCAATTGATTTCCTTAGCTCCGGGCCCGGACTCGTCTGCATACACAACAACTTCCGCTTGCGCCTCGATGGGAAGCTCTTAACCGGGGTCAGGGCAACCTCAACCAGGGATGTGACAAGGAAAGATTGCTTTGTCACAAACCAATCTTGGTTTGTGACAACCCTAGATTGCTTTACCATAAACCAAAGTAGGGACACGGCAACGCAGGCCCGTTTGATCCCACCCATGTTGCTCCTGGAAGGAGTCGCTTCCCGAGCGCACTGACTGGCTGCTGACGACACCGTGCTTATTTCGCTTACGCTTAGAACGAGACGGTGATTGATGGCGAGGTCGTAGCTCTCGATCAAACCGGCCGGCCATCATTCAACTAGCTTCAAAACTTTGGTTCTGCTGCTCAAATCGTCTACTAGGTGTTCGACGTGATGATATTGGCAGATCGCGATGTTATGCGCGAAGCCCTCGCAACCCGCTTTCATATGCCATGAAGTCGCTGGCGCACCCCACCGACAACGCGATCTATAAGATCAGCCGTCGGCCTTGAAGTGACGTGACAAGCGCGCGGGCGCGGGGCTGGGTCGTTCGCTCCCGAACGCATGTTGGGCTCAGCTGCGTGCAAATATGAAGGCAAAAAGTGATCAGTGTTTGATTTTCATATTGCACGCGGCTGAAGCCAGTCGCTCGGACTTCCCAGGTCGTGCAGATGTCCACATCGCGTTGCGTCGCATCGTCTGTGCTAGGTAGGCGACGGCGAGATGCATTCGGGAATCATTTCCGTGGCCCTGCCTTGTTTCCTCGGTGGACGGCTTTTACTACCGCGCTACCGCGACTTTCTCCTGAGCAGCAGCCATTGCAGCGAAAGCATCACCGTTTGCGGACAAAGCATGGAGCGCAATGCGTAAACGGTGAGGCCCGATGCCTGAAGCATCATTGTTGATGCCTTAAGGATCGAGGCCGATGCTTCACCGGCGTATAGTTCGAATTCCAAAAGGAGACGAGAATGGCAGAAACGAAAACGAAACTCACGGCTGAAAGTCCCAAAGCATTTATCGATAGATTGGAAGATCCGCAGAAGCGAAAGGATTGTCACGAACTCGCCGCCCTGATGAAAGAGATCACGGGCAAACCGGCAAAGATGTGGGGGCCGAGCATCGTCGGTTTCGACCAATATCACTACAAGTACGCAAGCGGCCGCGAGGGGGTCATTTGCCTGACCGGTTTCTCGCGCCTCTACATCAAGACACTCGACGACGTCGATCGAAACGTGCTGCGCGAACTTGTGGCCACGTCGGTCGAAGAGTTGCGGAAGCGCCACGGCGTCCAGTAACTCCTTCAGTCCCTATGAAGCACCCGAAACTGTGATTCACCTGGACACCTCCTTCGTCATTGATTTATTTCGTGAGATCACGCGGGGACGCGATGGCCCGGCTCGAAGCCCGCGACTACATTCGCGACCGCAGGGCCTTCAGTGGATTGACGCGCGTGGCACTGCGCGCCGGAAGCCACGTCGCCGTCAACAACGCGAGGGCAAGCAGGACGGACGCCGCTAGAAACGACATCGGATCCATTGGGCTGACCTTGTAGAGAAGTGCGCTCACGATCCTGCCGGTTCCGACTGCCAGAAACAGACCCAACGCGATTCCGCTGAAAAGCGTGATCGAACCTTCCCGCATAAACATTCTTAAAACTTCCACGCTACGCGCGCCAAGGGCCATTCGAATTCCGATCTCGCGTGTGCGCCGCGCCACCGAATATGCTCCCACGCCGTATAAACCCACAACCGCAAGTCCGAGCGCGAGGACACCAAAAACAGTAAAGAGAGCAGCGACGGCGCGCACGAGCCAAAGTTGAATATTGGCGTCGAGGTGCTGTTGGAAAGTGCGAAGAGAGAGGATGGGCAAAACGGGATCCGTCTGTCGTATGGCGGCGCGGATCAGGTCCGCTGCGACGGCTTCGCTGCCTTGCGGGAATTGGCGGAAGCGAACAAAAAAGGAAACGTCATTTTGGAATCCGCGCGCGAAGGGAACATAAATCTCACCAGCAGGACTCTTCTCGAAAAGCCCGTGCCGTATTGCCCGAACGATACCGACGACCTGTATCGCCTCCCCGGAGTCTTTTTCTCCGCTGAGGTCGAGACCCATGCCGATGTGACCGGAATCGCTCTCGGCAATACGCGCGTTTGAGCTCGCGTATTGAATGTATTGGCCGATCGCGTCTCCACCCGGCCAAAGTTTTTCAGCAAGAATTTCGTCGACAATCGCAACAGGCGGGCTGTCGGAAGATGTCGATTCGCTCGAACTGAAACCGCGTCCACGAATGAGCGGCAATCCGACGGCCGCAAAATAATCGGAGCTTACGCTATTCCAGGTGGCGTTGAACGCAAGCCCATCGGCCGCGGTCGCTGGTTTGCTGTCCGGCGGGGGATGAAGTCCTGCGCGTTGTACGTTCCGTGCCAGGTCGAGAAATCCGAACGGCACCGTTGCAGCGATCGCCGCACGCTCGACACCCGGCAACGCCGACAACTGCTGGTTCAGCCTTTGATAAAGTAGCTGCGCCCGTTGACGATCATAGCTGGAAAGGCTGGCATCGGTCTGAACGAGAACGCTGGATCCCGGCTGTAAACCCGTCTCGACCGAGGCGGCCTTTTCTGCAGCGCGAATGAAGAGAGCTGTAGCCGTCAGCAAAGCCAGGGAAAACGAGATCTGAATCACGACAAGCGGATGGCCGGGAATCCAATTCCACCTGCGACGCCGCACAGCTTCACCTGTCTGTTCCTTGAGATCGGACGCAACATCCAGGCGTGTCGCTGTCATGGCCGGACCCAAACCGAAAGCGAGGGTGGCGGCCGTGCAAAATGCAAACGTCGCCAACAGGACCGGAACGTTGACGCCGCTCGTCCACGCGATATCGAACGGAACCAGTCGCTTCATCGATGCCCCGAGCAGACCGGAGGACCATACACCGAGAATCAGCCCGCCGGTGCCGCCCATAAGGGCGAGTGCAAAACCTTCCATGAGAAGCTGGCGTACGATTTGCCGCCTGTTTCCGCCAACCGCAAGGCGGATTGCGATCTCTTTCCGCCGCGCCATGTTTTGCGCAAGCAGCATATTGGCGAGATTCAGGCAGGCAACCACAAGGACCACTGCCGACATGCCGAGCAGGATCGGCGCCAGCACGGTCAAATCGCCCTCGTTTTGCGGCGAGGTACTGACGGAAAGGCGCGGAACCGGTGTCGTCATGAACGTTTGGTCTTTTTGCTCGACGGGAAATGCCTTTTCCTGATTTGCCGCGAGTCCTTCCAGTTGAGGCCGGGCTGCAGCCGCGCTCACGCCCGGTTTTAGCCGGGCCATAATCATCAGTTCCTGACCATTCCGATCTCCGAACGGCCTGCCGGGTTCCTGCTGGAAATCAGTCGACACGAGGTCATAAGCGCCGAGCGGCGCCCAGACGTCCGTCGAAACAAGCTGCGATGTGCCTACGAACTCGCGCGGCGCGATTCCCACAATCGTGAAGGGGCGGCCATTGACCAAAATCTCTGAACCGAGGACGCGGGGATCCAAGTCGTGCTTTTGCCAATACGCGTAACTCACCACCGCGACCTGAACAGCACTGCCGGGTGCCTCCTCTTCGGGAAGGAACCCGCGGCCGCGCGCGAGTTGGATTCCGAGCAACGAGAAGTAGTTCGAACTCACAATCGCTGCGAAGCTGCGATGAGTATCGCCTTTCCGGCCGAGACCAACAAGAGTGAGCTTCCAGGCCAGCGCGTCTGTGAAGACCTCCCGCGCGTCCCGAATATCGCGATAGGTCGGGTAGGAAAAACCGCGATAGGTCCTGGGATTCGTCTTGTCCTTCGAAAAAACCTGGACGATTTCGGTTGGTTTTGAAAATGCCGGTCTGGCGAAAAGGAGAGTGCGCACCACATCGAAGACTGCCGTGTTCACTCCAATCCCGAGCGCGAGGACGATAACGGCCGAAATGGTGAAGCCGGGAGTTTTGAAAAGCCGTCGAACGGCGAACTTAATATCTTTCAGCATGAGCGTGAAGATACGGGAGTCGGCTGGTGTTTGTTCCGTTTGTTCAGGTGAGAACCGTCAATCGGCTGGTATTCTACGACGCTTGGTGACAAACGAACAGCGCAGTTATGGCTTGATCAAGAAACCTTTGCCGGTATCTTCGCGGTGTGCAAAGTGACAGTTGCCACAGTTTTTCTGAATAA
>JACXTT010007332.1_pt1 | contig 15546 bp, 12 predicted proteins | sample 9270951 | NCBI WGS metagenome assembly JACXTT01 (sample SAMN15532306, study PRJNA645909) | rock metagenome | isolation source: weathered quartz diorite | place: Puerto Rico | collected 2017-06-21 | reverse complement strand
CGTTATCACGTCGACCAGCCGCGCACCGTCGCCTTGCTTCTGGCCGGGGAGGCGGCGGGCTCTTACGCACCCTTACCCGGCGAGGGGCTCTACACGCCGCTGCGCTCCGCCGCGCTGCTGGCGGAGGTGGCGCGCCCGGCGCTCTCGTCCGGCGATCTCTCGGTGCGTGCGCTGGCGCCCTACGCGCGGGCGCGCCGCGAGGCGTTCGCGGGCAAGGCGCGCGTGACGCGGGCGCTGCAGCTCGTCATCGCGCATCGCCGGCTGGCCAACGCCGCCGCGCGCTTCCTCCAGCGGCGCCCCGCGCTGCTCGGCGCGCTGATGGGTGTGATCGGCGACTTCGTCCCGCCGCGCGCGCTCTGGGGTCAGGTCTTGAAGACCTGACCCCAACCTAGCGCCGCGCGCGCCGCCTGGGTGGTGGTGCGGTCGGCGGCGCTTCGGCTTCGGTGGCGGGCTGGTCGGATTGCAGCAGCGGGATGTTGCCCTCGCGAAGCGGGCGGCCGACGTGGTCGCGGATCCACTTGGCGTCCCACCATTCGACCGGGGTCACCGAGATGCCGTGGATCAGCACCTCGAAGTGGAGGTGGTCGCCGAGGGCGAGGCCGGTGGAGCCGCTCTTGCCCAGCTCGTGGCCCTTCTTCACCGCGTCGCCTTCCTTGACCTCGATCGTGGAGAGGTGGGCGTAGAGGGTTTGCAGCCCCCAGCCGTGGTCGATCACCACCGTGTTGCCGTAGATGGTGAGCGGCGCCGCGTAGACGACCACGCCCGAGTTGGCGGCGGGCACCGCGCTCTTCTTCAGTGAGGCCAGGTCGTAGCCCAGGTGCACCTGCGTGTCGACGTCCTTGCCCTCGTAGCGATAGGTCCGCGTCTCGGCGAAGTTGGAGAAGACCTTGGTGTTGCGCGACTGCACGAACGCGCCCTCGAAGAGGGGCGCCGGGCTGGTCTTCTGCGCGAGCTTCTTCTTCATCTCCTCCGCTTCCTTCCGCTTGTCCCGATTCACGACCAGGAAGGCCTGGAGGAGCTGATCGGGCGGGATCTGGCCGCGCTCGGGCAGGAGCTCCGGCATCTTGCTCGCGAGGAACTGCTCGTTGATCTCGACGGTGTCGATCGGGAACTTGCGCGGGCGGATGTCGACCGCCAGCGCCCGCGAGACCGCGTTGCCCGCCTCGTCCTGCGCCGACACCGTGATCGGCGAGTTGGGCGGCAGGTTCCAGGGCAGGGCGTAGAGCGCCGCCTGCAGCCCCGACTCCGGCGGGCCGGCCGGGAAGGCGGGGAAGAAGAGATCGCCCACGCTCACGCCCACACGCGCGGCGCCCTTCTGGCGCAGGGCCACGAGCCCGCCGCCGCCGCGCGAGAGATAGCGCGTGGAGGCGAGGATCTCGACGGTGGGCGGCGTGAAGTCGAGGGTGACGGGCAGGCTCGCGATGGTGCGATCGTCGACGCGGATGGGCCGCCAGAAGCCGTCGCGCGCGCGCACTTCCAGGGTGGCCGCGCCCTCGCGCAAGCCGAGGGTGCCGCCGGCTACGATGAGCTGCACGCGCTGCTCGTTGCTGACCGGGCCGGAGAAGGTCTGCTGCGCGACGTTCACCCGCGCGCCGCCCTGCAGGAGCCGCACGTCCACCGCCTGCACACCGCCAAGTGAGGCGTGCAGGTCCAGCGTGATCGGCGTGCGCACGCCGATGAACTTGGGCACCGGCGAAAATTCGACGCGCACCGCGGGCACGCTCTGCCGCCACGCGAGATACCCGATCCCGGCGAGCACCAGGAGGATCGGAACGAAGAAGATGATCAGCCAAACGCGAACGCGCGACCGAGCCACGGGAGCAATGGTAGCAGCCAGGAGGCGCGCTGCCTACGTTTTGGCGCGCCCAGCTGCGGACTGGGTCGCCTGCGGCCGAAGCCTTGCGAGGTGAGCCGAAGGCGAGACGAGCGAATCAGAAAGAGGTGCTCCCGTTTGTGCTAGACAGGGTCCCGTGTCCACCAGGCGAGAGTGGGGAAGAATATTCCGAATCGCCGCGACCGGAGGCTTCGCGGCCAGCGCCGCGCTCCACCTCGCGACCTTCACGTCGCTCCCGCCCGCCTCCGCCGCCGCGATCGCGCTGGCGCTCTTCGCGGGCGCCTTCGCTTTGCTGGCGGTCATGATCGTGCGGCTCCGCGAGGTGGGCGCCCCCGCCCGCGGGCAGGGCACGGTACGGGTGGTGGAGTGGCGGCGGCTGGTCGGCCTGGTGCCGCCGGGGCCGCGGCACGCCGGGCTGGCCGTGATCGCCTACGTGATCATGAACCTCGGGCTGTCGCTTTTCGTGGGCGAGGAGGGCGTGGGCAGCGTGCGGCTGCTCTCCGGGCACCTGCTGTTGTTCTACCTGATTCCGCTGATGTATTTTCGCTTCGTCGAGCCGCGGCTGCGCGACGGCGGCGGGCGGTCCGATCCTTGACACCCCCACCGGGTTCCGCTTAGAGTGTTGCGGGTTTGCACCCGAACGCACACTCATGTCACGACTCGTCTGGCTGATCCCGCTGTTCCCGCTGGTCGGCACGCTGGTCAACGCGCTCTTCGGTCGCTTCATCGGCCACAAGGCGCACTGGATCGCGGTGCCGGCGCTCTTCGCCTCCTTCGTGACGTCGTGCCTGGTCTTCGCGCGGGTCTGGGGCGGCCAGACGTGGGTCGGTGACCTCTTCCCCTGGGTGATCGCGGGCCCCTTCAAGACCGCGGTCACCGCGCAGGTGGACCAGCTCAGCGCGGTGATGCTGCTCGTGGTCACGGGGGTGGGCTTCCTCATTCACGTCTACTCCGCGGGCTACATGCACGACGACCACGGCTACGCGCGCTACTTCACCTACCTGAACCTGTTCGTGTTCTCGATGGTGATGCTGGTGCTGGCCGGCAACTTCCTCGTGCTCTACGTCTTCTGGGAGGCGGTGGGTCTCTGCTCCTACCTCCTGATCGGCTTCTGGTACGAGCGGAAGTCGGCGACCGACGCGGGCAAGAAGGCGTTCATCGTCAACCGGGTGGGCGACTTCGGCTTCGGCCTCGGCGTCATCCTGATCTGGGTGACCTTCGGCACCCTGAACTACGGCGAAGTGTTCGCCAAGGCCGACGCGAGCGTGAGCGTGAACACCTACCTCGCCATCGCGCTGCTGCTCTTCATGGGGGCGTGCGGCAAGTCGGCGCAGCTGCCGCTCTTCACCTGGCTGCCCGACGCGATGGAGGGCCCCACGCCGGTCTCCGCGCTCATCCACGCCGCCACCATGGTGACGGCGGGCGTGTACATGGTGGCGCGCTGCCACAAGCTCTTCGAGATGGCGCCGCTCTCCCTCGAGATCGTGGCCTGGGTGGGCGGCCTCACCGCGGTGTTCGCGGCCACCATCGGGCTCGTGCAGACCGACATCAAGCGCGTGCTCGCGTACTCCACCATCAGCCAGCTCGGCTACATGTTCGTGGGCGTCGGGGTGGGCGCCTACGCGGCGGGCATCTTCCACCTGGTGACCCACGCCTTCTTCAAGGCGCTGCTCTTCCTGGGCGCGGGCAGCGTCATCCACGGTCTCTCCGGCGAGCAGGACCTGCGCAAGATGGGCGGCCTCGCCCCGCGCATGATGACCACCACCGTGACGTTCCTGATCGGCGCCTTCGGTCTCGCCGGCATCCCGCCGCTGGCCGGCTTCTTCTCGAAGGACGAGATCCTCGCCTCCGCCTTCCACGAGCACCACTACGTGCTGTGGGCCCTCCTGGTGGTGGGGGTGTTCATGACCGCCTTCTACACCTTCCGCCTCGTCTTCCTCGCCTTCTTCGGCGGGCCGCGCATGCCCAAGGAGGTGGCGCACCACATCCACGAGTCGCCGTCGGTGATGACGATCCCGCTCGTCATACTGGCCGCGCTCACGGTGGTGGCCGGCCTGGCCGTCGGCATCCCGTCCTCCCACGGCACCGCCTTCACCCGCTTCCTCTCCCCGGTACTGCCGCTCGGGGAGGCCGAGCACAGCGCGGGCGTGGCCTTCACGCTGCTGGTGCTCTCCGCCCTCGTGGCCATCGCGGGCGTGGCGCTGGCGTGGTTCGTCTACGGGCGCATGCCGGTGCGGGCCGCGTCCATCGGGGTGGCGCGCAACCCGCTGCACAAGCTGCTGCTCGAGAAGTACTACGTGGACGAGATCTACGACGTCCTGTTCGTGAAGCCGATCTACCATCTGTCGCTCTGGCTCGCGCGTGTCTTCGATCCCCGCGTCATCGACGCCGTCGTCAACGGGGTGGCGACCCTGGTGGCGGGCTGGGCGCGCGGCCTGCGCCGGGTGCAGACCGGCTTCGTCATGAACTACGCGCTCGCGGTGGTGCTGGGCGCGGTGGCCGTGGTCGCCTACCTGCTGGCGCGCCGCTAGTCGCGCATGGCGTACCTCCTCACGCTCGTCACCTTCCTGCCGACGGTGGGCGCGGTGGTGGTGCTGCTGCTGCCGCGGCGCCAGGAGGGGACCACCAAGCTGGCGGCGCTCGTCACCACCGTGGTGACGTTCGTGGTCTCGCTGCCGGTCTATTTCAGCTTCAACCCGACGGTGGCGGACTACCAGTTCGTGGAGCATCGGGCGTGGATCCCCTCGCTCGGCGTGACCTATCACCTGGGCGTCGACGGCATCAGCGTGCTGCTGGTGCTGCTGACCACCTTCCTGATGCCGCTGGTGCTCCTGTCCTCGTGGACGTCGGTGGAGGCGCGCTGGAAGGAGTTCGCCATCACCATGCTCCTCCTCGAGACGGGGATGCTCGGGGTCTTCGTGGCTCTCGACCTCTTCCTCTTCTACGTCTTCTGGGAGGCCATGCTGATCCCGATGTACCTCATCATCGGGGTCTGGGGCGGGCCCAACCGGATCTACGCCGCCATCAAGTTCATCCTCTATACGCTCACGGGCTCACTGCTGATGCTGGTGGCCATCCTGGTGCTCTACTTCCTGCACGGCGCGGCCACCAACACCTACACCTTCGACCTGCCCGTGCTGGCGCGCTTCGTCCTGCCCGGGGGCCGCACCCAGGACCTGCTCTTCCTGACCTTCGCGCTCGCCTTCGCCATCAAGGTGCCGATGTTCCCGTTCCACACCTGGCTGCCCGACGCCCACGTGGAGGCGCCGACCGCGGGCAGCGTGATCCTGGCCGGCGTGCTCCTGAAGATGGGCACCTACGGCTTCCTGCGCTTCTGCCTGCCGCTCTTCCCGCAGGCGAGTCTCCACTTCGCCCCGTGGATCTTCGCGCTCTCCGTGATCGGCATCATCTACGGAGCGTGGGTCTCCACCGTGCAGCCCGACATCAAGAAGCTGGTGGCCTACTCCAGCGTGAGCCACCTGGGCTTCGTGGTGCTGGGGCTCTTCACGCTGACCCCGCAGGGTCTGGTGGGCGGCATCATCCAGATGGTGAACCACGGCCTGAGCACGGGCGCGCTCTTCCTCATGGTGGGCATGATCTACGAGCGGCGCCACACCCGGCTCATCACCGACTTCGGCGGGCTCTGGACGGTGATCCCCGCCTTCAGCGGGCTGTTCCTGATCGTGTGTCTCTCCTCCCTCGGGCTGCCGGGGCTCAACGGCTTCGTCGGGGAGTTCCTCATCCTGCTGGGCGCCTTCCAGGTGGACCGGCTCGCCGCGGTGCTCGCCACCTCCGGCATCATCTTCGCGGCGGTGTACCTGCTCTGGATGTACCAGCGCGTGTGCTTCGGCGAGGTCACCTCGGAGGCGAACCGGCGCCTGGTCGACCTGGCCACCCGCGAGTGGCCGGTGCTCCTCTTCATCGTGTGGATCGGGGTGTACCCGACCACCTTCACCGCGATGACCGAGCCGAGCGTGCAGGCCCTCATCACCCAGGTGCAGAGCAAGGCGCAGGCGACCTCCGCCATGCTGAGCCCGCGGTGAGGCCATGAACCCGGCGCTGGTTCTGCCCGCGGTCGACCTGCGGCCCATCCTGCCGATGCTGGTGCTGGCCGTGACGGCGGGGCTGGTGCTGGTGCTCGACCTGGTGCCGCCGCGCGAGCGCAAGGATCACCTGGGCTTCATCAGCGCGCTGGGGGTGGTGGCGGCGCTGATCATGACCTACTGGATGACATTCGCCACCGGCGGCGCCGAGCTGCGCGCCTTCCGCGGCATGGTGGTGATGGACGCCTACGCCCTCTTCTTCAACATCATCATCGGCTACGCGACCGGGCTCGTGCTGCTTCTGTCGATGGACTACATGCGGCGGGAGGGCGTCGAGTCGGGCGAGTTCTACATCCTGGTGCTGCTCTCCTCCCTGGGCATGATGCTGATGGCCTCCGCGGGAGACCTGATCATCATCTTCCTCGGGCTCGAGACGATGTCCATCTCGCTCTACGTGCTCGCCGGCTTCTTCCGGACGCGGCTCGAGGCGGCCGAGGCCTCGATGAAGTACTTCCTCATCGGCGCCTTCGCCTCGGGCTTCTTCCTCTACGGCATCGCGCTGATCTTCGGGGCCACCGGCACCACCAACCTCGACCGCATCGCCAACGCGGTGGCCGCGGGCGCCGGGCGCGACCCGATGCTCGTCATCGGGCTCGGCCTGCTACTGGTGGGCTTCGGGTTCAAGATCTCCTCGGTGCCCTTCCACATGTGGGCGCCCGACGTCTACGAGGGCGCGCCGACCTCGGTGACCGCTTTCATCGCCACCGGCTCCAAGGCGGCCGCCTTCGCGGCCCTGCTGCGCGTGCTGCTGACCGCGATGCGGGGCGCGCCGGTCGACTGGCCCATGCTCCTGTGGGTGCTGGCCGCGCTCACCATGACGGTGGGCAACGTGGTCGCCCTCGCCCAGCTCAACCTCAAGCGCATGCTCGCCTATTCCTCCATCGCGCACGTGGGCTACATGCTGGTGGGCGTGGTGGCGGGGGGTGCGCTCGGCAACGGCAGCGTGCTCTTCTATCTCCTCGTGTACACCTTCACCACCGCGGGCGCCTTCGGCGCCATCCTGGCGCTGGAGCGGGCGGGACACGAGGCGGTGCGGCTCGAGGACTTCGGCGGGCTGGCGACGCGGCACCCGCTGGTGGCGCTGGCGCTCTCGATCTTCCTGCTCTCCCTGATCGGCATCCCACCCACCGCGGGCTTCGTGGGCAAGTTCTACCTCTTCGGCGCGGCGGTGAAGTCGGGCTACGTGTGGCTCGCGGTGATCGGCGTGCTGAACTCCGCCGCCGCGGCCTACTACTACCTCCGCCTCATCGTCTACATGTACATGCGGGAGCCCGAGGGCGCGCCCACCGTGCTGGCGCCGTCGCTCTCCGGTGCGCTCGCCCTCGTGGTGGCGCTCTGGGGCGTGGTGCAGCTCGGCGTGGCCCCCGGCCCGCTCTTCGACCTGGCCCAGGCCGCCGTCGTCCCGCTCCTCCGGTAGTGAGCTCGCCCTCACCCGGGAGAGGGTAGGGTGAGGGGGTGGCGATCCGCCTCTCCTACCGCGGCTGGCTCTTCGACCTCGACGGGACCGTCTACCTCGGCGAGCGCCTGATCCCCGGCGCCGACACCACCATCGCCGCGCTGCGCGCCGCGGGCCGACGCGTGGTCTTCCTCTCCAACAAGCCGCTCCAGACCCGCACGGAGTACGCGGCCAAGCTCACGCGCCTGGGCGTGCCCGCGTCGCCGGACGACGTGATCAACTCCTCGCTGGTGCTCGCGCGCTACCTGCGGGATCGCGACCCGGGCGCGCCGGTGTTCGTGATCGGCGAGCCGCCCGTGCTGGACGAGATGCGCGCGCACGGCTTCGAGGTACGGCACGACGAACTGGTGCGCTGGGTGGTGATCGCCTTCGACCGCACCTTCGACTACGCCAAGCTCAATATTGCCCTGCAGGCCGTCAAACGGGGCGCGCGGCTCATCGCGACCAACCCCGACCGCACCTGCCCGGTGGAGGGCGGAGAGATCCCGGACTGCGCGGGCATGATCGCGGCGGTGGAGGCGGTGACCGACAAGAAGGTGGAGGTCATCGTCGGGAAACCATCTCCGATTATTCTGGAAGTAGCGCTCGCCGCCCTCGGCGTCCCGGCCGATGCGGCCGCGATCGTGGGCGACCGCATCGAGACCGACATGGTGATGGGCCGGCGCCTCGGGCTCGGCACGGTGCTCGTCCTGAGCGGCGTCACGCGTGCCGACGACCCTCGAATCGCCGCGGTGGCTCCGGACCACGTGGTACGATCGATCGGGGACCTGGTGGAGTGATCGAGTGATCGTGCCCGCGAATCGACTCGCCGCGCTGGCCGGCGCCCCGCTGGACGCCGTGGTGATCGGCGGCGGCATGGCGGGAGCGGGCGTGGCGCGCGACCTGGCCCTTCGCGGGGCCTCGGTGGCCCTCTTCGAGAAGGGCGACTTCGCCTCCGGCACCTCGTCGAAGTCCTCCAAGCTGATCCACGGCGGCCTCCGCTACCTCGAGCTGGGCGCTTTCAAGCTCGTCCGCGAGTCGCTTCGCGAGAAGAAGACCCTCGAGCGGCTCGCCCCGCACCTGGTGCGCCCCATGCCCTTCCTGGTGCCGGTGTATCGCGGCGCCGCGCGCGGGCTCATCAGGGTGCGCCTCGGCATGTGGCTCTACGACCTGCTCACGCCCGGCAAGTCCACCGAGCGCTACCGGGTGCTCCCGCCGCTCGACGCGCTGACCATGGAGCCGAGCGTGCGGGCCGAGGACCTGCGCGGGGCCGGGTACTACCTCGACGACCTGCTGCTCTACCCGGAGCGCCTCTGTCTCGAAAACGTGCTCTCGGCCGCTCGCCACGGGGCGCGGGCCTTCAACTACTGCGAGGTCGAAGAGTTCATCCCGGGCTCGCGCGGGCTCGACGGCGTCCAGGTGCGCGATCTCCTGAGCGGCCAGGTGCAGGCGGTGCGCGCGCGCGCCATCGTCAACTGCGCGGGCCCGTGGGTGGACCGCATGCGCGCGATGGCCGGGGTGGCCGACCGCACCCCGCGGCTGCTCCGCACCACCAAGGGCATCCACTGCCTGCTGCCGCGCATGACCGACCGCGCGGTCTACCTGTCCACCCACGACGAGCGGATGATCTTCGTCATCCCGTGGCGCGAGTTCTCGCTGGTGGGCACGACCGACACCGACTTCGAGGGCGATCCCGACCGGCTGTGGGCCACGCGCGAGGAGGTGGCCTACCTGCTCGACGAGGTGGCCAAGGTGCTGCCCGACAAGCGGGTGGCCTTCGAGAACGTCGTCTACACCTACGCGGGGGTGCGGCCGCTCTCCTTCGAGCCCGGCCGTTCCGCGACGAAGGTCTCGCGCGAGCACAAGGTGATCCCGGAGGGCCCCGACGGCCGCTTCCTGTCGGTGACCGGCACGAAGCTGACCTGCTTCCGCAGCCTGGCCGAGGACGTGGGCAACCGCGTGATGCGCCTGCTCGGCCGGAGCGAGCCCTCGGCCACCGCGCGCGCCATGCTGGACGGGACGGACGAGGCAGCCGGCAAGATCGAGGCGCGCGCGTGGATGGACGTCTCCGAGGAAATGGCAGCCACCGGGCTCTCGCGTGGTACGCTCCGCACGTTGGTGGAGACCTACGGCCGCGCCTATCCGCGGGTGATCGAGCTGGGGCGCAAGCTGCCCGACGGCTTCGAGCGCCTATGCCCGCGCAATCCCGAGATCGTCGCGCAGCTCCACCACGCGGCTCGCGAGGAGCTGGCGGTGTCGCTGCAGGACGTGCTGCTGCGCCGCACCGGCATCGGCCAGAGCCGCTGCCAGGGGCTCGACTGCGCGGAGCCCATCGCGGCGCGCATGGCCGAGCTGGCGGGGTGGACCAAGCGGCGGCTCGACGCCGAGCTCCTCGCCTACTCCCAGCACGTGGAGCGCAGCCGGCGCTTCCGGCAGCCGTGATCGCCCGGCGCCGTCGTGTCATCGTCGCAATGCTCGCCCTGGCGCTGGTGGGAGGCGCGGCGGAGGTGTGGGCGGCCGATTACGCCTGGCTGGTCGGCCGCTGGGAGCTGATCCGCGACCCCGACGGAAGCCCCAAGGATTGGCTCGAGTTCGCCCACGACGGTGGGGTAGTCCTCGTCAAGCCGAACGGGCAGCGGCTCGGCGGCCGGTACGACGCATCCGACACGGACGTCCAGCTGAACTTCAAGGTGGGCAGTCAGTCGGTCATCATCACGCTCACGGCCGGCTTCGACCGGAAGGAACTCTTCGCCCGCTCCGCCCGCACCGGCAACACCGCCGTCTACGAGAAGCGGTAATAGCCGCGTCGCCGCGGTTCCGCCGCTTCCCGGCCGCGAGTCAATAGTGCTATAGTTCCGAGCGCCCGCGGCGCGTCGCGGAAACGTCACCCGGGCGCAGCCCAGTCGAGACGTCTGATCGCTACCCTGACGCGGATGCGGATCACGAGATCCTGAACCACAACCGGAGGTCACCCATGCCACAGACGAAGACCCACTGGTGGTCGGCCACGACGGCGCTCCTGCTGGTGGCCGCGCTGCTCCTGGTCCCCGCGCCCGCCTTCGCCAAGACCGAGATCCACTTCTGGCACGCGATGACCGGGCAGCTCGGGGATGCGGTCAACGAGCTGGTCAAGCAGTTCAACGACAGCCAGTCTGACTACGAGGTGAAGCCGCTCCGGAAGGGGACCTACCCGGAGACGCTCACCGCCGCCATCGGGGCCTACCGCCAGCGCCAGGCGCCTCACATCGTGCAGGTGTTCGAGGTGGGCACCCAGACCATGATGCTCTCCGGCGCGGTCCTGCCCGTGTTCCAGCTCATGAAGGAGCAGGAGATCGCGGTGGACTGGAAGGACTTCATCGCGCCGGTGGTGGGCTACTACTCCAAGGACGGCAACCTCTACTCGATGCCGTTCAACTCCTCCACGCCGATCTTCTACTACAACAAGGACGCCTTCCAGAAGGCCGGGCTCGACCCGAGCAAGCCGCCCCAGACGTGGAAGCAGGTCGAGGAGTATAGCAAGAAGCTGATCTCGTCGGGCGCGACCAAGTGCGGCTTCTCCACCGGCTGGCCCTCGTGGGTGCAGGTGGAGAACATGCACGCGTATCACGATCAGCCGTTCGCCACCCGGCACAACGGCTTCGACGGCCTCGACACCAAGCTCCTGATCAATCAGGAGTTCGGGGTCAAGCACCTGGGCCAGCTCGCGGCGTGGCAGAAGGACAACATCTTCTCCTACGGCGGGCGGCAGGGCGCGGCCGATCCCAAGTTCCTGAGCGGCGAGTGCGGGATGTACATGCAGTCCTCGGCGCTGATCGGCGGCTTCACCAAGGGCGCCCCCTTCAAGTGGGGAACCGGCCAGCTCCCGCACTGGGGCGCGCCCTACAAGAAGGCCACGTCCATCATCGGCGGGGCCACCCTGTGGGTGATGAAGGGCAAGCCGGCCGCCGAGAATCGCGGGACGGCCCGCTTCCTCAAGTTCATCTCGGACCCCAACCAGCAGATGTGGTGGCACGTGACCACCGGCTATCTCGCCATCTCCAACAGCGCGGTGAAGAACCTGGAGGCGGGCTACCACTTCAAGAAGAACCCGGATCAGTTCACCGCCTTCGCCCAGCTCGCCAAGGGCACCGCCACCCCCAATAGCCAGGGCCTGCGCCTCGGCAACTTCGTGCAGATCCGCGACGTGGTCGAGGGCGAGCTGGAGAACATCTTCGCGGGCAAGAAGTCGGCCAAGCAGGGGCTCGACGACGCGGTGGCCAAGTCCAACGACATCCTGAAAGAGTTCGCGGCCGCGAACAAGCAGTAGCGCGGGCCCGTCCGGATCGGCGATGCAGCGGACGGTCTTCAAGAGTCGGTGGCTGCCGTATCTGCTGGTGGCGCCGCAGATGGCGGTGACGGTGCTCTTCTTCTTCTGGCCGGCGCTGAAGTCGCTGCAGCTCAGCGTGTACCGGGTCTCCCCGTTCGGGGACCGGTCCACCTTCGTCGGCTTCGAGAACTTCAGCAAGCTGCTGGCCGATCCCGACTACTACGCGAGCGTCCTCAACTCCTTCCTGTTCGCGGGCGGAGTGACCATCTTCGCGGTGCTGGCCGCGCTGATCCTGGCCGGGCTGGTCACCCAGAAGATCCGCGGGCTCGCGGTGTATCGCACGCTGCTGCTGTGGCCGTACGGCATCGCACCGGCGGTGGCGGGCATCATCTTCCTGTTCATCTTCCATCCGTCTTACGGCATCCTGCCCTACTTCCTGTCGTTCGTGACCGCCTACGACTTCAACTGGCTGCTCAAGAGCTGGGTGGCCATGACGCTGGTGATCGTGGCGACCGCGTGGACCCATCTCGGCTACAACATCGCGTTCTACATCGCGGGGCTGCTGGCCATTCCCGCTTCGGTCATGGAGGCGGCCGATGTGGACGGGGCCGGGCCGATCCGCCGCTTCACCGCCATCGTGTTCCCGCTCGTCTCGCCCATCACGTTCTACCTGGTCGTGCTCAACATGGTCTTCGCCTTCTTCGAGTCCTTCGGGGTGATCGACGCGGTCACCAAGGGCGGGCCGGGCCAGTCGACCGAGATCATGGTGTACAAGATCTACAAGGACGGCTTCATCGGGCTCAACCTGGGCTCCTCCGGAGCCCAGTCCGTCATCCTGATGGCGATGGTCATCGGGCTCACCGTGCTCCAGTTCCGCTTCGCCGAGAAGAAGGTCACGTACCGATGAGCGCGGTGCTCGAGCGGGCGCGGGTGCGGGCGCAAGAGGCGGCCGCGCCCCGGCAGACGCGCATCCCGTGGGCCTCGCTGCTCCTGCACGCGTTGCTGATCGCGTGCATCGCGCTGGTGGTCTTCCCGCTCTACTTCGCCTTCGTGGTGTCCACCCAGGACCTGCAGCAGGTGGTGCAGCGTCCGCCGCGGCTGCTGCCGTCGACTCACATGCCGGCTAACTACGCTCAGGCCTGGCGGAAGGCGAACATGGGCGTGATGCTCTTCAACAGCGCGGTGATGGCGGTGACGGTGGCGGTGGGGAAGATCATCATCTCCATGCTGTCGGCGTTCGCCGTCGTGTACTTCAGCTTCCGCGGCCGCACACTCTGCTTCTGGATGATCTTCGTGACCCTGATGCTCCCGGTGCCGGTGCGCCTCATGTCCACCTATGAGGTCATCGGCACCCTCGGCTGGATCAACAGCTACCAGGGGCTCACGGTCCCCCTCATGGCCTCGGCCACCGCCACCTTCCTGTTCCGCCAGTTCTACCTGACGATCCCGAACGAGATGGCGGAGGCGGCCCAGCTCGACGGGGCCGGCCCTCTGCGCTTCCTCTTCGGGTTCCTGCTGCCGCTCTCCTGGGCGAACATCGCCGCGCTCTTCGTGGTGCTCTTCATCTTCGGCTGGAACCAGTACCTGTGGCCGTTGATGATCACCAACACCGAGGCGATGCGCACCGTGGTCATCGGCCTTGAGCAGATCATCCCGCGCAGCGGCACCGAGCTGCCGACCTGGAACCTCATCATGGCGGGGGCCATGATGGCGCTGCTGCCGCCGGTGGCCATCATCATCTTCATGCAGCGCTGGTTCGTGAAGGGCCTGGTGGAGGCCGAGAAGTGAGGGCGCTCCCGCTCCTGACCCTAGCGCTGGTCGGGGTCACCGCGGTCCCGGGGGCGGCGGTCGCGGACGCGCAAGGGATGGTCGCGTCCTTCTTCGCCGCGCATCGGGGCGGGGCGCTGCTCTGGCCCGAGAACAGCCTCCTCGCCTTCCGCAACGCGACCGCGATGGGCGCCGACTATCTCGAGCTGGACGTCCACCTGACCCGCGACGGTGAGGTGGTGGTGATCCACGACCCGACGCTCGACCGCACCACCACCGGCGCCGGCCCGGTGCGGGACCGCACCCTGGCCGAGCTGGCCCCGCTGCGCCTCAGGGATCGGACGGGGGCGCTCACCGACGAGCAGATCCCCACGCTGGACCAGGTGGTGGCGCTGGCGGTGGGGGGGAAGCGACAGATGCTGCTCGAGATCAAGGTGGACGCGCAGCGGCGACACTACCCCGGGATCGAGGAGAAGGTCTTCGCCGTCCTGGACCGCCGCCGCTTCGTCCCCTTCGCGATCGTGATGGCCTTCGAGGCCGAGACCTGGCGCCGGGTGCGCCAGCTCCGTCCCGAGGCGCGCGCGGGCGCGCTCTACTCGGCGCGCACGCTCTCGGCCGGCGCGGTGGAGGCGGAGCTGCAGGTCCTGCGCCAGGCGGGCGTCGTCTTCGTCGGCCTCAACCAGGCGCTGGTGAATGCCCGGGTGGCGACGCAGGCGCGCCTGGCCGGGCTCACCCTCGGGGTGTGGACGGTGAACGAGCGCGACGCCATCGAGCGCTTCGTCGGCCAGGGCGTGAGCGTCGTCATCACCGATCGGCCGGACCTGGCCAGGGAGCTGCTCGGCCGGTGACCGCGCGCCGCTTCGTGCTGGCGCTGGATCAGGGCACGACCGGTTCCACCGCGCTGCTGATCGACCCAGACGGCGCGGTGCGGGCGCGGGGTTACGCGGAGCTGCCACAGCACTATCCGCAGCCGGGCTGGGTGGAGCACGATCCGGCGCAGATCTGGACCACCATCGGGCAGGCCGCCTCCCAGGCGGTGGCGTCATCCGGGATCGCGCCGGGCGAGATCGCGGCGGTGGGCATCACCAACCAGCGCGAGACCACCATCCTCTGGGAGCGCGCCTCGGGCCGGCCGGTCGGCAACGCCATCGTCTGGCAGTGCCGGCGCACGGCCGCGCTCTGCGAGCGGCTCAAGGCCGACGGCGTCGAGCCGGAGGTGCGCGGCAAGACCGGTCTCGTCGTCGACCCTTACTTCTCCGGGACGAAGATCCGCTGGATGCTCGACCACGATCCGGCGCTGCGCCCACGCGCGGAGCGCGGTGAGCTGTGCTTCGGCACCGTGGACGCCTGGCTGCTCTGGCAGCTCACCGGGGGAGCCGTGCACGCCACCGACCCGTCGAACGCCTCGCGCACGCTGTGCTATGACATTCACCGGCGGGCGTGGGACGAGGGGCTGTGCCGCATCCTCGGCGTGCCGATGGCGCTGCTGCCGGAGGTGAAGCCGTCCGCCGGCGTGTTCGCTCAGACGACGAAGAGCGCCTGGCTGCCCGGCGATATCCCGGTGGCGGGAATCGCGGGCGACCAGCAGGCCGCGCTGTTCGGCCAGGCCTGCGTCGAGCCCGGCATGGCCAAGAACACCTACGGCACCGGCTGCTTCGCGCTGCTGAACACGGGCGAGCGCGCGGTGGCCTCGACGGAGGGCCTGCTGACCACGGTGGCGTGGACGGTCGAGGGCACGACCTCCTACGCGCTCGAGGGCGCGGTGTTCATCGCGGGCGCGGCGGTGCAGTGGCTGCGCGACGGCCTCGGCATCATCAAGCAGGCGGCGGAGACGCAGCTCCTGGCCGAGTCGGTGCCGGATACGGGTGGCGTCTACCTCGTGCCGGCCTTCGTGGGCCTCGGGGCGCCGTACTGGGACCCGTACGCGCGCGGCACCCTGGCGGGTCTCACGCGCGGCACGACGCGCGCCCACCTGGCGCGCGCCGCGCTCGAGGCGATCGCCTACCAGAGCCGCGACGTGCTCGACACCATGAAGCGCGAGTCGGGCGTACCGCTCACGACGCTTCGAGTCGATGGCGGCGCGGCGGCCAACGATTTTCTC
>JACXTT010007331.1_pt1 | contig 15547 bp, 15 predicted proteins | sample 9270951 | NCBI WGS metagenome assembly JACXTT01 (sample SAMN15532306, study PRJNA645909) | rock metagenome | isolation source: weathered quartz diorite | place: Puerto Rico | collected 2017-06-21 | reverse complement strand
TTGTTTATGTACAGGACCTTCGTAAAAAAAGGCCCAAGCTGATTGTTACCGGTGATTATAATATTGCGCATACCGAAATAGACATCCACGATCCCAAAGGCAACAAAAACTCATCCGGGTTCCTGCCCGAAGAACGGGCCTGGATGGATAAATTTCTTGGAAAACAATGGATTGACAGTTTTCGGCAGCTGCATCCTGATACCAAAGGCGCTTATTCCTGGTGGAGTCAACGCTTCCCCTCAGTGAGATTGCAAAACAAAGGATGGCGGATCGACTATATCTGTATCAGCGAAGCATTGAAGCCTCAGCTGAAAGCCGCGGCCATTTACCCGGATATCAAACACAGCGATCATTGTCCGATTTATGTAGAAATCAAATGAGTTGACAGATGTTCATTTACAATGTAACTACCAAAGTCTCCCCCCACATCCATGATGACTGGGTAAAATGGATGAAGGAAGAGCATATACCAGCTGTTATGAAAAGCGGTTGCTTTACGGAGTATCGTTTTGTACGGTTGCTGGAAACCGATGAATCGGAAGGGCCTACTTATGCCACCCAATACCATGCTGCAACCAGGGCAGATTATGATCGATATATAGAACAGCATGCGGCTGCATTGCGACAAGACGCTATGGAACGCTGGGGCAATCATTTTGTTGGTTTCCGCACGCTCATGCAGATTGTGAATTGAGTGTGGATAGTTTTTATTGCAGGTATTGGCATATCCAAATCTTCGTTATATTTCTCTGAAACCCGCGCGGGAACTGAATTCCAGGCCATTCTTCTCAAAACCCTTTACTGGCAAGTGTTTCAGGGGAAAAGCAATTACAGATCCTCCTGCGATCGTTTTACCCAAATCGGCTGAAATCCTTTATGGCAGGGTGTTTGCAGGTTCCAAAAAAGAGGATAAAAAAGTTGAGAAATATTTTGCTGAACGACAAAAGCCAATAAATTTGTTTTCTAGAATTAAAACAATCTAAAAACACATCTATGAACAAAGCTGAATTGATCGCCCAGATTGCTGAAGATGCTGGCGTTACTAAAACCCAGGCCAATGCTGCCCTGGATTCTTTTGTAGACACAGTAACCAAAGCGCTGAAAAAAGGCGACAAAGTTACCCTGGTTGGTTTTGGTACTTTCTCTGTATCTAAGCGTGCTGCTCGTACCGGTCGTAACCCCCAGACTGGCGAAACCATCAAAATCAAGGCTAAGAAGGTTGCCCGCTTCAAAGCTGGTAAAGAATTAAGCGCTAAGATCTAATTGAAAGATCTTTAAAAGAATTGAACCCCGCATTAGCGGGGTTTTTCTATTTTTGCAATTCATCAGTTTTCAAAACCAAAAACAATCAATACCATGGGTAGAGGTGATAAAAAAACCGCAAAAGGTAAAAGATTCCAGGGCTCTTTTGGAAAAACGCGTCCTGCCAAGTCGAATAAGAGTAAGAAGCCGTCTGTAAAAGCTTCTTAAATCACTCAATCGTCATCCCGAGCGTAGCCGAGGGATATCACTGAACATCGGGCAGATCCCTCGACTCGCTTTGCTCGCTCGTGATGACGGTTTAATTGTGCATCAGCGATTCTTCGTTGCTATTTCTTCTATTGCCTGTACCAACCTGTCCAGGTCTTCTTTTCTCGTATATACATGTGGCGTAACACGCACGCAACTGATGTTTTCCCATACAATACCAACGGTATGTATCTTATACCGGTTGAATAAGGCGCTGTCCAACTCGGCAGGTGTCATGCCATCAATGCTTACCCCGGTTATCGCGCAGGAATATTCCGGTTTTAAAGAAGTATGCAGTTTCACACGCGGGATTGCTTTTACTTTCTCTGCCCAATAGTTCTTGAGGTAACGAATGCGGTCCTCTTTCCGTTTGCTGCCAATGGCTGTGTGAAAGTTGATCGCTTCGCCTATCCCCTGCTCTATCGGAAAGCTGCGCGTACCTAGGGTTTCAAACTTTCGTATATCATCGCTGTGTGGTTTGTCGTTACAGAGCAATGGCCATATTTTGCCAATCTTCTCACGCCTGATCCACAACATGCCACTGCCTATGGGCGCACTTAAGAATTTATGCAGGCTGGTACCGAAATAATCGCATTCGAGATCAGGTATTTTGAAATCAAGGAGTCCGAATGAATGAGCACCATCCACAATCACTTCCAGGTTGTGCCGGTGAGCCATCTGGCAGATCTTTTTCACGGGCATAATCTGTCCCACCCAGTTGATGATATGGGTAACATGTAATATCCTGGTATTGGATGTAATGGCTTTTTCAAAAGCACTTACAATCGCCTCATCATCTTCTACCGGAAAATCGAAACTAATCTGTGTATAGCGCAATCCGTCACGCATGGCACGCTGTTTCCAGGCCTGTATCATGTTGGGATAATCCTGTTTGGTGCCAATTACTTCATCGCCTGCTTTGAGGTCGAGTCCATAGATCACTGTATTCAGCGATTCGGTGGCATTCCTGTTCACCGCTATTTCTTCGGGCAGGCAGCCGGCCAGCGTTGCCAGCTTTTGACGAAGCGGCTCCCGGCCCTGGTCTAGTATCCGCCACATATAATAAGAAGGACCTTCATTGGATAAATGATTGAAGCGTTCAACCGCTTCCTGTACCACACGCGGAGCCGGACTCACCCCACCATTATTGAGATTTACCAGGTTTGGATTGACGGTGAACGACTGTTGTATCACAGACCAGTAATCTTCATCAGCGGCCACCTCTTCCGGGGTAAGGCTCGTCACCTTCTGTGCAGCCTGCTTCCATTCCGCCGCATGCAACTGGTTAAAAAGGCTGTTGGCAGAGAATGCCCCCGCCATCAGACCAAGCTGTCCGATGAATTTTCTGCGCTGGTTCATACGCATAAGGTTTAGTAAGAAAGTTAACAAAAAAATGGCATCCCGCAATTTGTGTATCTTTGCAATAGAAAACAGTTGTTATGAAAACGAAGGGATGGGTACTGGCGATATGTTTGGTGTTATTACTGCTGAATGCAGGATACTTACAGGCGCAGTGCTCCATTTGTACCAAGACCGCTTCTCAGTTGGGTGAAGGCCCCGCCAAAGCACTTAACTCCGCCATTATTTATTTAGCAGCGGCCCCACTGCTCATCATGGGATATATAGGTATGCGCTGGTGGAAGAACGAGAAGAATATGCATGAATAACGCATGCCTGCTGACCGGGCTTTCAGTATAATCTGCGATAAATCTCTATATACTGACGAGCCGTTTGCTGCCAGTTAAAAGAATAAGCCCTTGTTTTCAGCCGTGCCAACAACCCGGCATCAGATGAATAAGTCATCATTCCCTTTTGCAGAACGCCCCGCATATTTCCCGGATCAAAATCATTGAAATAAAAAGCGTCATTGCCCCCTATTTCGGGTAATGAAGTATGGGGTGATAAAAACACAGGCTTCCCAAAAGCCATGGCTTCTATCACCGGCAAACCAAACCCTTCTGCTAATGAAGGAAATACAAATGCCTCGCAGTGCTGGTAATACCAATACTTTTCTGCTTCTGTTACCGGCCCTGTAAAATGCACCCGGTTTAATACACCAGCTTTCTGCGCAGCCGTAATAATTTCTCTTTTATATACCTCATCCTGTACAATGCCCGCAATGACCAGGTGCTTGTCATTATTCACCAGCAATGCCGGCAATACATGGAAATTCTTTTTTATTGCAATCGTTCCTATGGTAAACAAGAATGGAGCATCGGGTTGTATAAGTGGACCAGCAGGTCGGACATCCTCATTGATATTACATCCGTTATAAATAACTGTTGCCGGTTTATTACCGAAGTGAATATGCGCATGCAGATCGTCCAGCACAAACTGCGAAATGGCTACAATATAATCTGAGCGGTCTATTTTATGCTGCAATACCTGCAGGTAATTTCTCCTTTTAGCAGCCGATTTTAAATCTCCCTTCAGGAAGTTCAGATCATGTACCGTTAATATAATGGGAATTTTTCTACGGGCAGGGAAATACTGGCTTCCCTGGTGTGTAGCATGCCAAACACTGTAATCGTCTGTACGTGGCAATATCCATTTATGTCCGGCATACTGGGATACATATTGTGCATGGCTACCAAAAACAGGCCCGCATTCCCGGGGTATGAAAAAAGAAAAATCCTCCTCTCCGGCTTCTTTCAATAACGAACGACCCAATTGCAGACAAAAATGGTATAATCCCGTATGAGGATATTTCATTCTTTCGCAATCGAGTATGATCTTATGCATGTCTCGGGTGTCGATTATTTGATCTTATAAAACATTTTCAGGCAAAACAACCATCGCCTGAACTGGTTTCGCCGCTTATATGCCAATATCCTGCGATTGTATTGAAAAAACAAAGCCATTCTTTTGAAATTATTCCCCAGCGAAAAATTACGGTACGATTGCATCACTGCAGCCAGTATCTTTTTTTCATTCACCAACGACGCAGGGCACTTCTCATGCTGCAATCGTATCCGCTCCCTGATTTGCGCCAACGCATCTTCCTTACTGTGCTTTTTCTTTTTCACCGGGACTGGCTCTTCTTCATCCGCCTTGACTTTTGCGGCGCCAAACACATTGGCATTGTGTTGCCGGTATTGTACCAGCACTTTATCTACGAATTTGATTTTACCAGTCAGCGTAGCAACAAACCCCAGCCAATGATCATGCGGTATCATCGGCGCTAAAGGAATCGCTGCTTTTATCAGATCGCTCCTGATGATCATGGCATGTCCCGGTGCCGAGTTACCTACCAGGAAACTCAGGCAATCATCAAAGTCACCCAGTCGTTTAATATCCGATAATTTCTTCCCTATGAGATCGCCATTGTAATCGATCAGTTCGGAATTGCAATATACGATCGGGTGATCGTCTATTTCCTGCATCAGCAGGCTTAGCTTATGCTTATCCCAGATATCATCCTGGTCGCTGAGTGCCAGGAAATCCCCGCTCGCTAATAACATTCCTTTTTCAAAATTGCGCACATAACCCATATTCTGTTCGTTGAAAAACAGCCTTATGTTCTTAAACCGTTCTGCATATTGCTTCAGTAGGTTCGCGGTTCCGTCTGTTGAACGATCATCTACTATAATCACTTCCAGGTTGGGATAAGTCTGTTCAAGGATACTATCGAGTTGCGGGCTAATGAATCGTTCTCCATTATAAGTGGCCACTACAACTGATACCAATGGGAATGCTGCTGCGGGGTTCATGTACTGTTTACAGGTATTGCCGGACGAAAGTAAATAAATTAAACCCAGGTTCTTCCAAAGCCTGTGTAATCGACCGCTTCATCTCCTCTTTATCAATGGCCGCCATCTTGTGTTTCTGGATCAGTCGGTATGCCCTTTCGGTAAACAGCCATGATTTTCTTTCCAATAAACGTGCCGCTTGCTGGTGAGCGGCTATGGCTTCCATCAATGCATTCACGCCTTCTTTCCGGGAAGCGATTGTTTTGATCACAGGCACTTGCCATTCTTTCTGCTGAAATGCAGGCGCCAGCATTTGTTTCAGGTTTTTCACGAACAGATCTGCATCCGGCCTGTCGCTTTTATTCACCACAAAGACATCTGCAATTTCCATAAGACCCGCTTTCATGGTCTGCACTTCATCACCCGCTTCAGGCACTACCACCACTACTGTAGTATCGGCCAGTCCAGCTACTTCAATCTCACTTTGTCCAACACCCACCGTTTCAATAATGATCTCGTCAAACCCGGCAGCCTGCATCAATGCAGTGATCTCAATCATTTGCGGATGAAGTCCACCCAACGCTCCCCGCGAAGCCAATGAGCGGATGAAAACATGCGGATGCTGGTACCATTCACTCATCCGTATCCTGTCGCCCAACAATGCCCCCAGGTTGAAAGGAGAAGAGGGATCAACACAAAGCACTCCCACTTTTTTCCCCTGCGCCACCCAGGCGCCGATGAGAACATCTACCAATGTACTTTTCCCGGCCCCGGGAGGTCCGGTAATACCCGTTATGGCAGTCTTTCCGGAAGGCAGGCGGCTCAGGAACGACTCATAGCCGCTCACTGCATTCTCCACCAGGGAAATACTTCTGGCAAGCGCTTTAAAGTCTCCCTGTTTCACGCCTGTTATGAACTGCTCCCACATAGTTCTAAATATAAACCTATTATTTCAACAACCGGTAATTCCTGAAATCGAACGGCCTGATACCGGTGAGTCGCTCAAAATAATAAAGGAGCCTGTCTTTCAGGGAAAATTTCTTCTTTGTAATATCCAGTTCCACTTGCCAGTTCTTACGTGTTATTCTGTCTTTCATCACTACAGGATGTGTATCCCTGAAGCGCTGCAATGAATCGAATTCATTGAAATCATAAAAATCAGGGCTGGCCATCACTGATCGGATATTTGCATTGCTATCCCAATATTGGCTAATCTGTTTTTGTTTTTTCATCATCTGCTCGGGGCTTTTTACCCAGCCATAATGATAGATATAAGCATCCACCGGCTTCACCCACAATTTCCTGTCTTCTACGCGAAATCCCTGCGCATCTTTATATGCGGTGATTTTTTTGTCATTCCGTATGATACGCACTTCGTGATCATACCATTTACGGCTATCCCCTACATAGTCATACGTTCCGTAAAAATGCAGGTATTCGAACAGCAACCCTTCTACCTTTTTATCATCTTTATAACGAATGCAAGCTTCCCTGATAGCCGGATGATATTTTTCATGCACTACTTCATCGCCCTGGATATAGAAAGCCCAATCGCTTTCCGGATCGATCAGTTGAAAAGCTTTGTTCGTTTCAACCGCCAGTACCGATCCGCCGCTGCGCAGCGCGGGATCCCATACTGACTGGTGTATGCGTATCTTAGGGTCTTTGATCGACCGCATCAGTCCCATCGTATCATCGGATGAATCGCCCACCAGTATGATCATTTCATCCACCACTGGTAAAATGGAACGGATGGCCTCCACAATAGGATAATCGTTCATCACAGCATTGCGAATGATCGTAAAACCTGAAATTTTCATAGTCCGAAATTGTCACGGCAAAGAAAGGCTTTAATTTTGACCTGTAACATACTGTCATATGCCAACAACCCTCTGCTTCGATTTTGGGAATACCCGCCTCAAATGTGCCGTATTTGAAAATGGTGAGATCAAAGAAGTGTTGGTATTGGAAAACGACACACCCGATGCTATCCGGTCACTCATAGAAAAATACAATCCAGCCAGGTCGATCCTTTCTTCCGTAATCAGGAACAACAGTGAAACAGAAACCTTGCTGGCGGCGCATACTCATTTTCACAAACTGGATCACCACAGCCAGTTGCCATTTACCTCACCCGTAGGCAAACCGGAAACCATCGGGGCCGACAGGCTGGCTATTTGTGCCGCAGCGGTTAACCTTTTCCCCCATCAACACAATCTGGCCATCGGACTGGGCACCTGTATTACTTACAATTACATCAGTAATACCCATGAGTTCCTGGGAGGGGGCATTTCACCCGGTCTCAATATGAGGTTCAAAGCGATGCATGAACAAACCGCCCTGCTGCCCCTTGTTAGTCCGGAAAGCAGGTTCCCCCTGGTAGGTTATGATACCAAAACCAATATTTTGAGCGGCGTGATACTGGGAATGGCCAAAGAAATAGATGGTATAATTGATGCATATGCCTTGAAATACAACAACTTTAACGTGCTGTTAACCGGGGGTGATATGGGTTTTTTTGTATCGCATCTAAAAAACAAGATATTTGCCGACCCTTATTTAATCTTTAAAGGCCTGTATGCGATCAGTGAGTATAACAGTGGCCAGGCTTTGCCTGGCGCTATTAGTAACCGGAACTACCCTGCTTAGTGCTGTTGCACAAGAGAATTCTCCCTTTGCTCGTTATGGATTGGGTAATGTTTACAGCGGCTCCAATGTAATTAGCCGCGCCATGGGCGGACTGGGCGTTGCCTATGCCGATGGCCTGAACAATAATGTGGGGCAATCGGTCAATTTCAGCAACCCTGCTACCTATGGGAACCTGTATATGACTTCCTTCGACCTGGGCCTGATGATCGACTCCCGTACCCTACGCAGTAATAATCCTGAGGGCAGTTTTCAATCAAATTATTTCATCCCCACATACGTGGTGGTAGGTGTTCCCCTGAACCGCAAAAAAGGGCTGGGCCTGGCTTTTGGCCTGCGGCCCGTTACCCGGATCAGTTATTCCGTACACACTTTTGAACAGATCGGTACCGACAGCCTGGCCAATGTTTATGAAGGCTCAGGCGGCCTGAACCAGATCTTTGTAGGCCTGGGAAAGAAATGGAAATCACTCAACATTGGTTTTAATGCAGGCTACCATTTCGGAAGCAAGGACATTGCCACCAAGAAAGCGTTTATAAACGACACCGTCTTCCATTACCAGTCGACCTCTTTCACCAATACGCATTTCAGCGGCCTTTTCCTGGACGCTGGTATACAGTACGAAATAAAACTCCACAAGAAAGAGTTTAAGGAAACAAAAACTACCGACCAATACGCGCTCCGTCTGGGAGCGACTGCCAGCCTGACCCAGCAACTATCGGCTTCCCAGGATATTGGTCGCCAGACTTATACACAGACTTCCTCCGGTGATATAACCATTGACAGTATTTATGAAGTGAAAAATGTCAAGGGTAAAGTGGACCTGCCGCTCAGTTACGCAGGTGGCATCACCTTCCATAAAACTACTACAGGGGTAAGAGGGGCATTTGAAATGTGGTCGATCGGTGCGGAATATGCGTATTCACAATGGTCTAAATACCGCTTTTATGGCCAACAGGAGCCGCTCATAAACAGCTGGCAGTTGAAGTTTGGCGGACAATTTTGTCCGAATCCCATCAGCGGAAAAAGTTATTGGAGCAATGTCAACTACCGTGCAGGCGTATACCTGGGTAAAGACTATATCAATCCCGATGGCAATGGCCTGAAACAGTTCGGCGTTTCTCTCGGTGCCGGTCTGCCCGTAAAAAAATGGCGTTCATACGATTACCAGTTCACTACCATCAACACTGCTTTCCAGTTTGGCAAACGCGGTTCGGGTGTTAATAATATCACAGAAAATTATTTTCAGTTATCTTTCGGACTTAGTTTGAGCGACATTTGGTTCCAGAAACGCAGGTATGATTAATCGCCTATTACATAAAAAACTACTTATAGCAGCCGTAACCACCGGCTGCTTTTTTATGCTTTCCTGCGAGAACGATGTGAATGAAGTAAAAGCATTGGGTAAAAGGAAACCTGGTGTAGACGAAGGGCGCAAAATTGAAAGCTACCTGAGTGTGGGTGGCCATATGCGGGCCCGGTTAACTGCACCCGTCTTGCTGAGCTACCAGGGCGATAGTGCCCGCAAAGCCGAATTCCCCCAATCGCTGCACGTTGATTTTTACAACGACAGCCTGGTAATTGAAAGTCAACTCAGCGCCAGATACGGCCGCTACCTCGAAGGAGAGAGTAAGGTATTTTTGAAAGACAGTGTAGTAGCTTTCAATATCAAAAGCGATACCCTATTCGCCAAAGAGTTGTATTGGGATCAAACCCTTGGCCAGTTCCATACCGACAAAGAAGTGGTCCTCAGCCTGCACAGCCCCCGTCAGCGACTGATTGGTCTGAAAGGCATCCGCTGCAACCAGGACCTGTCAGACTTCACCCTATTTGAAATCAAGCCGGGCAGCTTCGTCGTTGTTCCGGACAGTACTTCCACAGCCAAAGACACAACTAACCCGGTAATGAAGTAAATTGATGGACATCAAAACAGGAATCAGATAGTTATGGAATACCGCAGAATGGGCAGGACAGGCCTCCAACTCAGTGTGCTCAGTTACGGAAGCTGGGTTACCTTTCACAAACAGATCAACGATGGCATTGCCGATGAATTGATGGGCCTGGCCTATGATGCCGGCATTAATTTCTTCGACAATGCGGAAGTATATGCATTGGGTGAGAGTGAAAAAATGATGGGGCGGGTATTGAAAAAGAAAAACTGGGATCGTACTTCTTATACCCTCTCTTCCAAAGCCTATTTTGGCTGGAGGGGCAAACAGAACAAACCCAACCAGGCGGGCCTCAGCCGCAAACACCTGGTAGAAGCCTGCCACGAAGCGCTGCAGCGGTTGCAGACCGACTACCTGGATATTTATTTCTGCCACCGGCCCGATCCGGCCGTACCCATCGAAGAAGTGGTATGGACCATGCACAACCTGGTGCAGCAAGGCAAAGTATTGTACTGGGGTACCAGCCAATGGAGCGGGGCCGAGATCATGGAAGCGCATCGTGTTGCACAACAGTACCACCTCATCGCCCCCACAGTAGAACAGCCGCAATACAATATGTTCGAGCGATTCAAGGTGGAGCAGGATTACCTGCCGGTATTCAGGAATGTAGGACTGGGCACTACCATCTGGAGTCCGCTGGCCGCCGGCTTTCTTACCGGTAAGTACAACGAAGGCATTCCCGAAGGGTCGAGACTGGCACTGGAAGGATTCGACTGGCTAAAAGACCGCTGGGTGCAGGACGCCAAAATAGAAAAATCAAAACAACTGGTACTCCTGGCCAATGAATTAGGCGTATCCCTGGCCAGTCTGGCTATTGCCTGGACCATCCACAATCCGAATGTAACCACTGCCATCCTGGGTGCTACCAAAGCATCACAGCTGGAAGAAAACCTGAAAGCCCTGGACGCTTTACCATTGCTTACCGACGCAGTGATTGAACGGATTGAAAAAATATTACAGAACAAACCAGTGCTCGAACTTTCCTGATAGATTTCGCTTTCGAAATTCTTGTTTCTTTTTGGATGTATAAATACTGATCACCACATGAGATGCTTTATCCTATGCTTACTCGCCTGTTCCTTGTCATTTGCCCGGGCGCAATCTTTCCAACAGGCTTTATCGCTTCTGACCGAGAACAAAAGAACCGAGGCCAAAACAGCGCTGACTTCACTGATCAGTAATCCATCTGCATCGCAGCAGGCTTTGCTTTCATTGACACTCTTAGAGTTGAACAATGCACATTTCGATGATGCTTTTGCTTACTTCAATCGTTATGTGCAGCAAAGCAACAATCCTTATCCTTATATCTATGCACTTTGGAGCACCGGTATTTTTTCCGGCACTACTCCCCAAGCAACAGCGCTTGTAGACAGTTTCATGCAGAAGATCGCAGCAGATGAGCGGGCACCGCTGACCATCAAAGCCATGGCTTACGATAATTTAGCGAAAAGAATAGAGAATGGCTCAAAGTTCAGGGAAGCCCAGGACCTTTACAATCGCATAGGAGATATCCGCAACTGGTCATCTGTTGGCGTATTCGAGAATATTTCGGCAAGTGGTTTCAACAAAGACTTTGGAGTACGGGCTCATCCCGAGCCTGATTATGTTTTCAAAAATAGTACCGGGGCTGCCATCAACTGGTTTACCATTCCCGATGGCAGGAACGACCGCTGGCTTGACCTCACCTATCATTATGATGTATCCAATTCAATCATCTATTCACAAACATTTCTTCACTCCGATGCCGACAGGGACGTAAAAATGCTCCTGGGTGTTTCTGGATCGGTGAAAGTATGGATCAATGATTTCCTGGTATTGAGTGAAGAAGAAGAACGTAATACAGATCTCGATGTATACACTGCTGCAGTAAAATTGCAGAAAGGAGTAAACAGAATATTGATCCAATCGGGTTCGAGCGAGATTGACAAATCGAATTTCCTGCTCCGTTTTGCCGATATGAATGATCATTTGCTGACCGGCTTTTCGTCAGCTGCCACATTCAGTCCCTATCAGAAGGCCCTTCCTTATAAAGTAGAACGCTACCCGTTCTTTGCGGAAACCTATTTCCAACAGCTTACTGCCGGCAAGGCTGATGATTTCCTGGATGAACTGATGTTGGCTTACACTTACCGGCACAATGACGTTCGTTTTGAAGCCGCCGGCCTCAATAACAAGTTGAAGAAACAATTCCCCCACAGCACCATTGTTTCTGAACTGATGACGGAAGCGTATAGTCGCGATAACAACAATACAGATCTTACCCGCGAACTGGAGTTCATCAAATCGAACGATTCGCTGAGTCTTTACGGTCTTATACTGAATTACAGCGAGGCCTTTAACAAAGAGGAATACGACGAAGCAAAAAGATTGCTGAACAAACGCATTGAATTGTATGGCGATAATGAAGATACCGAGTACAAGCAATTGGAATTGCTGGTAAAAAGAAGCGATATAGACGGGTTGATCAAGGAACTGGAAAAAGCTTACAAGCGCTATCCCGATAATGTTTCATTTGCCAACATGAAATACAACCTCGAAGCAAATGTGAACAAAGACAAAAGCAGGGCCGATGCTATCCTGGAAACATACCTGAGCAATCATTACAACGAGCAATTGCTTGATATACTGGTAAACGATAAAATGGCACTGGGCAAAAAAGACGAAGCGATGCAGATGCTCACATCCCTGATCGAAAAAAGGCCTTATGCCATCAAACAATATACGCGTATTGCCGACAGGTACTTTGAATTACAGGATTATGCAAAAGCAGCACAATGGGAACAGAAAGCCATTGCCCGGGCACCGTTTGCAGGTGAATTTCACCACAACCTGGGACTGATACAAAGCGCCGCCGGCAAAAATGCCGATGCTATCGGCTCACTCACCAAAGCCATCCAGTACAACCCCAGCAATTATGCTGCCCGGCGCAAACTGAATGAACTCCAGGGCAAGAAAGACCTGTTTGCCAATTTTAAGGAAACCGATATCCAGGCGCTGTATAAAACAGCCCCTAAAGCAGATGCCTATCCGAATGACAACAGCATTTACCTGCTGAAAGACCTGCAGGAAGTGATCTATGCAGAGAATGGTGCCTCCGAAGAAAAATACCAATACCTCGTTAAGATATTCAACCAGGCCGGCATCGATGCGTGGAAAGAGATCAGCATCCCCTACAATGCTTACACACAACGGTTGATCATCCTGAAAGCCGATATCCTGAAAAAAGACGGAAGCCGTGTGCAGGCAGAAAGAAAAGACAACGAAGTTGTATTCTCTTCGCTTGAAACAGGTGATGCTATCTACATCAGCTATAAACTGGAAAATGCTTTTTCCGGCAAACTGGCGGAACATTTCTGGCAGGAATTTAGTTTCAACAGCGGATATCCTGTTAAACAGGCTTCCTTCAGTATGATCGTTCCTGACAGTCGCAAATTCAACTACAAATTATATAACAGTTCCATTCAGCCTGTCATCACCAGTATCGACAACAATTTTAAAATGTACAACTGGGAAATCAAAGACAATCCGCGCGTGGAGACAGAAGCCTATATGCCTGTTTTTTCAGATGTTAGTCAGCGCATTGTGGTTTCCTCTATTCCCGACTGGAATTATATCCGCAACTGGTATAATGATTTGAGCACAGTAAAACTCAAAGCCGATTTCGCCATCAAGGAAAAAGTAAAAGAATTACTGGCCGGTAAAGAAAATGCCAGCGACCTGGTGAAAGCAAAGATCATCTACAATTATATCCAGGATAATTTCAATTACAGCGATGTGCCTTTCCTGCACAGCGCATTGACACCCCAGCGTGCCAGCCGCACATTGAGCAGCAAGCTGGGCGATTGTAAGGACTTGTCGGTTCTTTTCACCAGCATGGCGAGAGAAGCCGGTCTGCAATCGAACCTGGTACTGGTACTGACAAGAGACCAGGGCGATCAGGGCCTTGATCTTCCCATGATCGGGTTCAACCATTGTATTGCCCAGCTGCATGCAGGAGAGAAGACTTATCTCGTAGAATTAACCGATAACCACCTGCCTTTTGCGGCCATGTCAACCAACCTGATCCATGCCAACGGTCTGCCCATTACAAAAGACAGCAACAGTCAGGCCCGTTTGGAAAAACTCGATACCCGCAACCGCAGTATCAACAGTGTTACACGTAGCTGTACCATTCGTCTGAACGGCAGCAAAGCCGATATCACCCGCAACAATACCAGCACCGGCGCCGAAGCAGGCAGGATGAGGGGCAGTTACCGCAACCAGAGCAATGAAGACCGGAACAAACAGTTGACCAGTTCACTCAGTAATGAATTCGCCAAGAATGTGGTACTGCAACAACTGAACTTAAGCAACCTCGACGATCTTTCAGACACGATAAAAATGAGTTATCATTTCTCTGTTGACAATTACACCAGCGAAGTGGCGGGTATGCAGATATTTGCCTTCCCCTGGGTGGATACTTACGGTTCTCTAGGATTTGTATCGATGGAAAAAAGACAGTTTCCCATTGCTTTGTGGAGTCTGAGCAGTACACCTGTTGATAAAGAAGTGATCACTTTCATGATACCTGCCGGCAAAAAGCTGCTGGAAGCCCCAAAAAATGTGACTTACAGTTGCCCGGCGCTCAGTTATAATATGCATTTTGAAGTGAAGCCCGACAGGGTCATTGCAACACGGGAAGTCAGATACCTCAAAGAGGAAGTGCCTGTCAGTGAATTTGCAGCATTCAAAGAAGTGCTTAATAAAATGGTAGCGGCGGACAAAAAGCAGATCGCCTTCAAATAAAAAACAGGCCTGCCTTTCCAACCTTTTGGCCAACCCGCACTCTTATAAACGGATTTCCCGATTGGAAAAGGCAAATAACATACAAACGGCTGTTGTGAGAAAGGCCTGCAAGGGCGATGTGGAGGCACAGGCTTTATTGTACCATCAATACAGCAAAGCCATGTTCAACATCTGCACGCGCATGACCGGCAATCTCAACGATGCGGAAGACATCCTGCAGGATGCTTTCGTAATAGCTTTTCGCAACCTATACCAGCTAAGAGAGCCAACCCAGTTTGGCGGATGGCTGAAACGCATCGTGGTAAACGAATGCATCCGTTTCAGTAAAAAGAATACCCGCTGGAACGAATGGAACGACCAGATCAATGATACCCTGGCCGATGACCCCACCGAATGGTGGACCAATATCAGCCTGGATATCATACACCGCGAAATCAAAGGTTTACCCGATGGCTGCCGGCAGGTATTCAATTTGTATGTATTGGAAGACTATAGTCACAAAGAGATTGCCGAAAGCCTGTCCATATCGGAATCCACCAGCAAGACCCAGTATCGCCGGGCCAGGCAATTATTAAAAGAACGTATTACAATGCAAATGCAGGTTCATGGATGAATTGAAAAAATATTTGAAAGAACACGCCAAGCAACTGGACAGGGATGAGCCGGATGAAATATTGTGGCAGCAAATACAGGAAAGAACTGTCAACACTGCCAGGCCATCTGTTGTGATGCCGGTTATCAGGTGGGCAGCGGCAGCCTGTATCGTATTGATGGCCGGCGTGGGCAGCTGGCACCTGTTGCAGAACCATACAAAAAACATCCAGGCCGGTCCGGCGCAGCCAGCCAATCCTGCTGTAGTGCAAGGGCCAACCGAAGAGCGGGATCTGCGGACCGCTGTTATCCCCGATCAACCCATACAGCCAACAGAAGAGACCATTCATTCTGTTAAACAGAAGACCTTGCCACAAA
>JACXTT010007330.1_pt1 | contig 15548 bp, 19 predicted proteins | sample 9270951 | NCBI WGS metagenome assembly JACXTT01 (sample SAMN15532306, study PRJNA645909) | rock metagenome | isolation source: weathered quartz diorite | place: Puerto Rico | collected 2017-06-21 | reverse complement strand
CCGTTGTGGGGGTATCCATCCTTTGGATTCATCGAACACTTATCTTCTTTTTCGATGCTTGTTGCCAGCAGATTGTACGATACAATTTCTCATCTAATATGATGGATTCCTCAACTAGAGCCATTTCTTTATCACACGTTAGAACTAAACCAACCCGGCCTTGCATCAGCAAGTGAATAAATTCTGCACATTATATCATTATGGAAAGAATTCTACAGAATAATTCTACCTGACATTAGAGCAGAAGATTTCACGCATAATCTCAAATGTACTACAGTGCAAACATAGTGTAGGCCTATGCTTTCCATGAAAAATCCCTCTTCCCTATATGTTGTGTCAGTAGTTTTTTTATTATTATTAGGTTCAATTGCCATTCAATCCGCAAGTGCCTTAACTCTTGGCCCGCCTCCTACGAATCTTGTTGCAACCGCAGTTTCATCTTCGGAGATTGATCTTCAATGGACTGCACCATCTGGTATTACGACCGTGATATTGGAAGGTTACAAAATTGAGAGGTCGGCGGATGGCGGTGCTACGTGGACTACTATCGTAGCTAACACTGGCAATACTGCCACAGCGTATTCAAACATTGGACTTGCTGCCAGCACAACCTATGCTTATCGTGTATCTGCGGTACATACTCTTGGTTCAGGCCCCCCCTCAAATACTGCGTCTGCTACCACAAATAGTCCAGCAGATACTACGCCTCCTGTCATAACGCTGAAAGGTTCTAATCCTCTTACCATCGGACGCGGGTCGATATACATCGACCCAAGTGCAACTGCGACAGATCCAAACGATGGAGATTTGACAAGCGCCATTAAAACACAAAATAATGTAAACAGCGATGTAATAGGAACCTATACCGTTACTTACAATGTAAAGGACCCTGCAGGGAACACAGCACAGCAACAGGTAAGAACGGTCAAAGTAATCGATGCCTCACCCATGGTATCAATGAATGACTCTAGAAATTCATGGGGTCTTTCTATGTTTTCAGGAAGACCGATTCAAGTTGAATTCGTGTCCAACACTTCTACGCTTCTTGGTAAGCCAATTGATACTATTATAGTCAAGCTACAAAGGACAGGTTTACCATCAGGTACTGTTCAAGTAGGTGTCTTCAATAATGACCTGTCAGTAAAACAACTCTTCGGAACTATAGACGCATCTAGTGTACAAGCAAGTTATACATCATATTCATTTTCATTGCCAACATTTCAAACATATCAAATACAACTCGGTGATAGAATTGGGGCCAAGTTCGCTGGAGGAGATACCTCAAACCAGGTTAACATCATGACTGATCAAAACGACACCTTTGATGGAGCCAACTCATATCTAACTTATTACGCAGGACAATGGCTTTCCTTTGAAGACCAAGACATTGCACTTGTCTTAGAGCAAGCTATTGTTCCAACCGATCTTCCAATTGTTAAAGCACCTGTAAACATACTTTCTGTTACAACAAACTCATCGCGAAACATTCCAGATTTAGGAATGGCCACTGTTTTCGATAAGAGTGACCCCTCTCCTGCTATCTCAAATAATTCCACAACAGCATTCAAGATTGGCGATACCAAGGTATTATGGCGCGCCACTGATTCTAAAGGAAATATAGGAGCTTCAATTCAGAAAGTTACTGTGATAACTGGAACTCCACCTCCTCCAAGTCAGTATAATCGAGTAGTGATGGTAAACTTTGATGATGGTTATGAAAGCATATTTTCACTTGGCAAACCGATTCTTGATAAGTACAACATCAAGACAACTCAGTATATCATTTGCGGTGCAGTAGAAAAAGGCGATTACATGAACTGGAACATGGTACATGCCATGCAGGCCGACGGACAGGATATTCAGGCTCATACGATGGACCACCTACATTCAAATCACTTTAGTTCAAGTCAGCTAGCTTATGAATTTGGTCAAACTGCTCCATGCTTTGCTAATAACGGAACATCCGGTGTACATATGATGGCATTGCCATACGATGAAGGCTACACCAATGCTACTGTAATAAATGCTGAATCGAAATACTATGACATGGCAAGAGGAGGAACTGATCGCACATTCTTCCTTCATTGTAACGGTCCCTCTTCAACTCAGACAGACTGTCGTGCATTTGATTCTAGTGGCAACTTGAATCAATATACAAGATATAGTATACGCGGTTATTACACTGATGGTGATCAAATTAATGACAATTACATAGACGTGCAAAGCTTTGCCAAATTCATACAAGAGGTAGGTACTGCTACCTCTAATACTAGTGCTAATTCTACCGAGGTTCCTATAGTCTTTTTCCATCGCGTGGTGCTAGATAATGGGGCAATCTCCAATCCTGCTAAAAAAGGAACAACTACTATCCTACTTGACGCCGAGATGAAGTATCTTAGAGATAACAATTTCAAGATATGGAACACCAAGGACCTGGCATATGATGCCGTGAAGAATTGGTTCTACTTTAAGGCAGGATAATTTGAATGAAATTAAAAGATAACAAAGATCTTCTGTTGTAGGAAGCGAAGATTTGCATAGAAAAATCTTAGCATATGCAAATAGGCATAGCAAACAGCTAGTAACTGAAAAGTAGTGTCCAGTCAGGATCTAGAAAAACAAGATATGTGGATATGCTACATGTGTAATTTAGTATTTAGAGACAGATCTAGTGTTATGATTCACCAGGATATTTCTAAACATAATGCCAGAAAACTATACGAATAACAGTATCAATATTTTTTATGTGCAAGTTTACTAGCCTGGGTGCCGAATAGTTATCTAAATTTAGTCTGCTGATTAGAATCTCAGCTGGAAGATTTTTCTTGTAGAAATTTGGTGTTGCTTTAAAAAGAATTAGTCGTTTATCTGGCTAGATTGCAAAATATCAATCCTTCTCCAACTGAAAATGGAAGTGAAACAACGAAAGAGATCAGACATCTATATGATGAGGGAATCGTCCTTTTCTGTGCCAGCAAATACAGTGAAGCCATAAGGTGCTTTGATAAAATTCTTACCATAAACCCTAATTCGAAAGTAGCGGTTGGCTACAAAGGTCTCGCATTTGTAAAAATGAACATGCGCAAAAAAGCGATTGAGTGTTATGAACATGCCTTCAGTAGATTATGATACAGGTCATTGATTTTTAACCAACTTTTTTGTAAAATCCATTATAAGTACACTATATCATAAGTACACTATATCATTAGTGTGCTAGAATCTGTTCTTTTTTCCTTGATTTTGAAGCAAGTAGTTGGATTATAGTATGAAAGTCTGTAAGATACTCAATGCCTTTTGTAGTTATTTCATAAAAGTCCGTGTCTTGATGATGCATTATTAATCCATTTTTTTCTAATGAATAGATGTAGTTTTCAAATTCTAATATTGATAGATTCCTAAAGTCCCATGGTTTAGGCCTTTTGCCATCCCGTATAATTCCTAATACTTCGATACAATCAAGGCAGTCATTCTGTATCATATCATGTCATTATCTTCTTGCGATATAACGAGTTTGATAGTTTCTTCTAGTAGAAGGATTCATTTTTCGCAAATTATTCATTAATCCAAAAACAATGAATTTTTGTGATGTATTGTTTTTCAATCAAGGCTTAGTGGTTTTACAAATTTTATGAAAATGTCACCATTCTTTCTCTCATACATGTTATAATTTTCCATTTTCGGTTGCTTGTATTTCATATATACGAGATCATTTGGAAGCTTATCTGGGTTTAGGTAGAAAATTCTATAACAATTGCACCATCATGATCGCTTGCCATGCTTTAGCGATAATTCTCAAACAACTTTCAAATCCAGTCATTTACTACGTTTGTGCAAAAAAATTAAAATCTCACAAAAGAATTTTATGTAAACAAATTATCAAAGAAATTTAGACCTTCAAGATCTGTTTAATATATCTATACTGCAGCAGCAAAATGCTGTTCTAGAAGAATATTGCAAAATTTTTAATTATCACTCTTGCTTTATTACATTATGACTGTAGGTTCAATTTGATACGGTAAGTAGCACTCATCTTTACACTTACCTACAGTTATTTTTTTTCTTGTTACTAGCAATTGCTCACAAACCACTTTTGAAGATCAATAATAAACCTGGCTGCATTTTCCGGAAGTTTACTTCACTATACTAAATTAGAAAATTAAAGAAAAGAATTCACTAAGATTTTTCAGCTATCAATATAAGGTTTTTTTAGTTGTTAAGCTGGAATGCTCTCAAGTAATGCAAGGGATAATAAATTTGAGTTTCAAGAAGAAATGGACAATGACTATGAATGGGGTTTAGAAAAAGATGAATGGGACGAAGAATAAGAATTGCAAAGGAATTCAAATATCCTTACATAATTACTTGTTTATTGCGAAAATTACTACAATATTATGCTAAAGGAAAGATCATTTTGTACAATTAATTTCATTCCTAGTATTTGCAGTATTTTAGATCTTCTACAATAGTTAGTGAAAAAGTATATAGAACAATTTTAGGAGATTATTAAATAAAAACAGCCACTATCTTTACCATGGATATCACGATAAATAGGAGTTGTAATAACAAAACAGACCAAGTTTTAGATTTTGATTGACATTTAATTCACACCACTCAAATAAATTGATTCCAGATACTGGAAGCTATACTGAGCAAGGTGTTATGGGCTGGGGGAACCGTGGCTGGATTGAGATAATCTATATGATTTTGGAAAGTTGTCAGAATGGAGCTTTGAAAACTCATATCATGTACGAATGTAATCTTAATTCAAACCAGATAACTAAGTACCTACAATTTCTTAAATATGACAAGCTAATTGAAAGCCTAAGGAATTCTCCTTCAAAACGCGCCATTTTTAGAACCACCGAAAAAGGAAAAAAATACATGGATGCATACAAGCAGTTAGAAAGTATATTCAAACAGGTAAATTGAATAGAAGAAAGTTACCATCTAGTTAAATAGAATTTTTAAGGAAAATAGATATGGGATCTATTCAGATCTTTTTTGGCGGTAAAGATGCTAAAAGACCAAAAAAGGAAAAGGAAGAACAACCAAGCTTGAAAACATGTTGAATATTCAACTTTTCAGAATCCAAGCATCTCCAAGGTTACGACATTTTTCGTTAATCAAATAATCAGAAAATTTGCTTAAAGTGTTATTCGCATTTTAGATTTTTTGGTAGATAGGTGTAACTCATGCTACTTCTGCTTCGCTAAGAGAAAAAGTCGCCGGAGTTTGAGTCTGAAATGACTCTACGTGATAAAAACATCTAATGTGAACTGTCTCGTCTGTATGCAAACCACATTGTATGCAAATCCTTTTCATCGGTTTCCTACACTGTGGGCATATCGACCAGTTGATCAGTGTTCCACCGCACTTTCTACATAGTTCATCATGCATTTTATTGTAGTTTAATTTGGTGATTAATAACTCGCACTCACTTCAGAAGACAGTGAGAATTCTATTTACAGATCTTCTGTAAGATGATTGTAAAACCATAGAAACCCAATCTCATTAGCATCTACTGATAGCGTAAATCCAGTTTCAATAGCTACATTAGCTCAAAACTTGATCTTGGCGAATAAAACACCAAGTCGTATTTTTGATCATGATATACGCCAGATTATATCATCGAAGATCTAGTTATTAAGACTATAACTGTTAGTAGATCATTGAGATCTAGAACAATTTTACGAAGTTATATGTAGCATTATTTTTATAATATAATCGTCATATACATAATAGTGAAGTACCGTAGCAGAACAGAAATAGTAGCAATGATTCTTCAGGCCGCTGGTACTGGTGTTACGAAGACGAAAATGATGTACAAGGCGTATTTGTCATATACTCAGGTAAAGGAATATCTCAAGTTCTTGCAGCAAAACAACTTGATTAAATACGAGGAAGGAACTCAGCTCTACCGAGTTACTGAAAAGGGCAGACATTTTCTTCATGCATATGAGGAAATGACCGATCTGGTTTCTGCCAACACAAATGGAAAACTGGCAAATCTCTAATTTAGCACTGTTTTAATTAATGATTACAACAAATTTTATGTTATAACAATGTTCTAAAAAATTTTTATCTGTGACAGTTATCTGTCTTTCTTGCGAAGGGCTTTAAAATCATAGCATGTTCATTGTTCCCATGCTACCGAAAAATAACTCGATTAACATTAACAATATGACATGTTCGTGTGGTCAAGGAAAAATTATTTGGGATATAAATAGAGGAGAAAATGTTTGTAGTCGGTGCGGCATGATTCTCAATGAGTTTTTAGACTATACTAATGCTTATGTTGATTTTTTTTCTAGCTCAGAAAATGAAAACTTCGATGGCCCGACCTCATCAATGATGTATGATATCGGACTACCGAGCTTCATAGATAAGAAAAATGTTGATGCTAGTGGAAAACAAATAAGCCATTATTCTGAGATGGAAAAACTCAGGCGATTAAACAAGTTTACTATGTCTCATGACTCCAAGACAAAAAACCTCAACAAGGCAGTAAGAGAGATTCGCCGCATAACTGAGATACTTGGAATGGCACCATCAATAGCAGAGAGAGCAAGTTACATTTACAGAAAGGCCTTAAGCAAAAAACTCATCAAAGGCAGATCTATAACTGGAATAGTAGCAGCAGCAATTTACATTGCTTGCAAAGATGCGGGAATCCTTTTTCCCATAGGCAAAGTAGAAAACCTAATTGACAATTGTAACAGGAAAAATGTTGTACACTATTACAAGCTTTTACTGAGACAAATGAAGATGAATGTTGGAGTTCCATCTCCAGCACAACATGTTTCCATGATATCCGCAAAAGCCAGATTGACTGGAAAAACTGAAAGAAGAGCACTTGAAATTTTATCGCAGATACATGGGGACCCGGTCATATCGGGAAAAAAACCCATATCTTTAGCGGCAGCGTCTCTCTATTTGGCGGCAATACAGATTGGAGAGTATACAACTCAGTTGCGAATTGCGCTAGCATCTGAACTAACTACAATCACTATACGTAAAAGAGGTCTCGAGATCGAAGAAATTCTTAAGAGGAAGACAAACCAAGCGGCTGTTGCCACACACAAACAACCTTTGTTTGAAGGGAACAATAAATGTTCTAGTATTTTGTACGCAAATACAGATAATCTTCAAATCAATCAGTATCTGTGGTAGCAGCAATGCAGCATTCGTCTGAACACATACATATTGGCTCAAAATCAGAACAAGATAGTTGCCTGATTGTGGAAGAAAAGAAGAATTCATTCAATCAAGACAATGCACAATTAGTAGCACAAAAGGTCCATTTTCTAGTCCCCAGATGTTTTTCATGTAAGGAGGAGATGCAATTTGTAGAAGGCGATGTAATTTACGGAGACAAGTGGTATCACCATTCATGCTGGGCAGATTTAGAAAAAGTAGAACTTGAATCTAATTAAATTATTATCAAAAAATCATATCATACATTAACATCTCTAGAAGAATACTCATACTTCAAATACAGTATTTGCATATATTGTCCAAGAACTAGATGATAAACAAATGTCAGCTGACATAAAGGACCACCAAGTGAAAATTCCGAATGAACTAGTCCAGTTCCTAGGCAAGGAAACTTACTCCTTACTTGTTAAAGGACATACTGGAACTGGAAAGACCACACTAGCTCTCAGCATCTTAAGAGAAATGAACATGCACAAGAATTGCCTTTACATTTCAACTCGTATTTCCCCCACTCAGCTTTTTCAATTTCACCCTTGGATCGGTAAATTCTTCAACCAGCCTGAAAACATTGAGCTAGCAGAAATATCTGAAGACCGTGTTGATCATCCGATATTTGTGGATGCTCGGCTAGATGAACCCGCTCTCCTTTTTGAACGGATTACAAATGAATTGATGGATGTAAAGGCTCCGATCATTATTATAGACACGTGGGATGCAATAGGATTTTTCATGGATAAGGAAGCATTAGTGAATAATATCAAAGTCCTACAAACATGGAGAGAACGCGCTCGTGCAAAACTGATTTTCGTAACAGAAGTTCCAGAGGACAAGGCATTCGATTTTCTTGTAGATGGCATAGTAGAGCTAAAAGAGAGAAACTACAACGAACGAAGAGTGCGCGAGATTTTCTTATCTAAACTTCGTGGGATAAGAATTAACAGACCTTCGTACATATTTTCAGTCAATGATGGCCTGTTTCATAGTTATGACCACTATCGTCCATCTGAGTTTGCTGATTCTACCCTTTTTTCCTTGCACAAGAATATAACTGAGAGCGATTTGTTCAAAAACAAATCACACTTTACAACAGGCTACCGTGAGTTAGATGAATTACTTGGCGGAGGCTTCCCAATAGGCTCTACAATAGGAATAGATCTTGATTCTCACGTCAATGCCAAGATTGCATTTGCCTTTCTAAGCAGAGTGCTTGCAAACTTTATTGCAAGTAAAAATCCTCTTATTTTCCAGCCATTAGAAAAGACTGGATCAGAGTTAATAACTCAGTATCAAAAGTCACTTGGCAGCCAAAAAGACCTAATCAATTTAGTCTTGCCTAAGTCCAGGTCAAAACAGACACGAACTAATGCGACTAAAACTATCGATAAGCAGCTGGAAGATATCAAACTAGCAATGCAGAATATCAAGAAAAAGCATCCAAAGAAATATCTTTTAAGCATATTGGGTCCTGATGCCTCGAATTTATTTTCAAAAGCTGATTCTGATTCAAATCTTCATGGTCTGCTGTCATTCATAAAATCAAACTCAGCACTATCGATTTTTGTTTCTAGACGTTTGCCAGGAAGCAAGCAGAGCCATTTGTCTTCGATTTCTGACATCATTTTGTATATCCTTGAGATTGACGGTACTATGTTTCTCCAATCAGATAGACCATGGTCTCATCTTTTTGCAATTGTTGCACAATCAGAGAAGAGCCGAGGAATTAAACTGGATCCAATAGTCTAGTTATTTCTAAAATAACAAGAAAAATCATTTAATTAGTTGCTAAAATCAGAAGGTTTCAATCGCGCATGTTCTAGAACATTGTTACATAGTCTCTTATATTCATGTACACACAAATTTAATTATTTGAACATTATTATGCGAACAACTCGAAAAACAAGAGTTGTGGATGAATTTATTAACATAGCAAGCCACGAAATGAAAACTCCAGTACAGTCCATATTGACATATTCTGAGTTGCTTCATACAAAACCTAGCGAAAGTAGATCAGAGTACATAGAAGCAATATACAGAAACGCTCTTAGACTACAGACACTATCCCAGAATCTACTAGATGTTACAAGAATAGATAGTCAGGCTCTTCTACTAGAGTATGAGAAATTTGATCTAAATGCACTTATTTTCTGCATAATTCAAGATTTTCTAAAGCGAGCCAAGAATTCAGGAACAAAAACCAAGGATGTAGAATTTTTGTTTATACCAGAAAGAACTGTCACTGTAGAAGCCGACAAAGATAGAATTTCTCAAGTTATTTCAAATTTGCTTGATAACGCACTCAAATTTACTCCCAAAGGAGAGATTACAATAGAAGTAAACACGCGAAATTATAATGAAACGGTAATTGTTTCTGTGAAAGATAGCGGTAGCGGTATTAATCCACGGATAGCTTCAAGTTTATTCTCGAAATTTATAACGGGCTCTGATAATGGCGTGGGGCTAGGTTTGTACATATCCAAGGGAATTATTGAAGCTCATGATGGAAAAATTTGGGCAGATAATAATCCTAACAATCTTGGAGCAACCTTTTCATTTGAAATTCCGTGCAAGAACAGAATTGGCAGTTTATCATACTCCACCTAACATTCGTAAATCTTTTAATAATCATGTCACCATATCAGTCATTGAAAAAAATCCTAGTTGTTGACGATGAGCCCGATATTACTACCTCCATAAAGAATGGATTGGAAAGAAAAGATTTTGAAGTTTATGCGTACAACGATCCTTTGAAGGCTCTTGCCGACTTTAAATCTGGATTGTATGACTTGATATTAATTGACATAAGAATGCCGAAAATGAATGGTTTTGAATTATATCGCGAGCTCAAAAAGAAAAGTGACAATGTTAAAATCTGTTTTTTTACCGCATTCGAGGTGTATTACGAGGAATTTAGAAAAATGTTCCCCGACTTGGAGGTAAAGTGTTTCATACGAAAGCCAATAATGATCAACGATTTGATAGCACACATAAACTTTGAATTAGAAAAGAACTAGATTAACACAAATAAATAAATTCAAAAGAATTTGCACGTGTTCTATAGAACAATGTACTAGAATAATCCACCATAAAACCTTATAACTAACAATTCTGCAGAAAAGAAGTCTATAACATGTCACAGCAACAAACGTACAAACCACTGTTGAACATCTACGATTTGCTAGACAGAGTGTTAGACAAAGGCTTGGTCATCGATGCAAACCTATCGATATCACTTGTAGGTATTGAGATTCTTGTTGTTAGGGCAAGGATTGTAGTTTCTGGAATTGATACTTTCCTACGATATGCATCAGCTCTAGGGCTAGCTGCACCCCCTGGGCTGCCAACAAAATAAAGCAGGGAATGGATTTAGTTGGCAGTTTGTCTAGTTTGCGGTAAATTCGCTGACGTTGATCTAAAAAAGGCAATGAGTGCTGGATGGGTCTTTACAAGATGCCCCGAATGTCAACGTGGCACACCATTTGATATTGTTGTATCATATCTGTCAAAAACAGTAGGTGAGGAATATTTGGACGGATTTTGTGAGAGACATTGGTTCAAGGACAGTGGAATCTGTGGCTATTGTAAGATGAAGCGAGAGAGCCCAACTGAGCATGTCAGCTAGACAACTTTCTCCCCGTCAACTTACCATAGTAGATCTTGTTGATAGAATTTTGGATAAGGGTGTAGTGATAACTGGAGACATCACAATCTCGATTGTTGGAGTAGACTTGCTTTCATTGAAGATAAATCTTGTAATAGCTTCACTGGAAACTGCCAAGCGATATGGAATAAAATTACCTTGGGAAAAATGGGATCGTACGCAACAAAAAAAGCTAATTGCAAAAAGTTCTGGGAGAAAGTCTTAATTGTTAAGTTCAAAAACGCAAGCAAGAAAGCCCGTTACACCACAAAAAATTAGTCTAGATGGGGATAAGCTTCAGAAAGGACTGGCAAAGCTAGTTCTTGTTATAATTGAATTATTGCGGCAAATTCTAGAACGTCAGGCTCAGAGAAGAATTCTATCGGGGAGCTTATCTACAGAGGAAGTAGAGCGACTTGGTTTAGCGTTTATTCAGATAAAGGAGAAAGTAGGTCAGGTATCAGAAGAATTTGATATCAAGAAAGACGAGCTTGACTCTGCCTTGAAAGGTATGCTAAGATCTAGTGATTCTCAACTTTCAAAGACTTCACTAGTGGATGTGATTGATAGATTGTTGGTAAGAGGAGCGGTGATAGGAGGAAGAGTGACGGTTTCCGTGGCAGACATTGACCTAGTGGCTCTTGATCTTCTTGCCACTCTTTCTGCGATACCAGGAATTCAAGACCAGAACAGGATTAGTTAGAATGATGATTGATGGAAAGTATCTGTATTGCATAATTGAGGGCTCTCAGAGCCTTCAGTTTAAGGAAACTGGATTGTTTGACAGACGACCGTACCCTATTTCCTATAAGGAAATTAGAGCCGTAGTCAGTAGTGCTCCTTTTGAGGAGATACAGCCAGATGCGGAAAAGATCACTAATCATCATAAGATAGTAGAGGAATCAAGAAAGCTTGGCACTACCCTACCTGTCAGATTTGGCATAATGTTCAAGTCAGATAATGGAGTTAGAAAGATGCTAGAAAAATCTTACAATGACTTAAAATCAAAGATAGTGAAGCTAAAAGACAAGGATGAGTACGGATTGAAAATCATGATAGAACTCTTAGATCTCAAAAAATTCAATACAGCGTCTTCAGATGATCCAGAAATTAGAAAAATAAAAAAAGAGATCTCTTCTTCTGGTAAAGGAACTGCATATTTTCTTAAAATGAAGATGGATGAAGCAATTAAAAATGAGACATATAAGAGAATCGACCAACTAAGTGGATATATACATGGTGAACTTGCAAAATCTGCGGAAGAAAGCTGTCTTCTGAAAGCTGATTTTGATCAAATAATGTTAAATGCAGCTTACTTGATAAAACGAGATGAGATTTCCAGATTTCGTAAAAAACTAGACAAGCTCAAGGAAAAATATGACAAGGATGGTTTCATATTCCATTTTAGCGGACCATGGGCACCGTATTCATTTTGTTGATGGGTTAAGTACATGCTCCTAACCTATCTAATTCTAAAATTAACACTTGAATCAATCCTAAACGAGTGTAACAGACTTGCGGCTGAACAAGAATCGAAAGAAAACATACGGTGGCTAAAGTCGAGATTGCTCAAGCTCAGGATTGAATATGAAAAAGGAGCAATTGATGAGGAGACATTAAACAAGGAACAAACTGGAATTCTAAAAGATTTGAGAGGGATTTCTAGATGACCTTCGTGGAACAAGACAGAGCAGTGCTTCATGCCATACAAGTAAAAAGAATTCAGAACTACATAAGAAACCAAGTTGAAAAGGTGAAAAGCGAAGCATTTGCTGCACGAGAAGAAGTTATTCAGAAAAGGGCAGAAAAAATAGAACAAGTCAGGGAAAAATTGAATCATACAACAACAGAAATTCAAGCGAGACATGAAATGATAAAAACGAGATTAAATCAGGATGCATTATTCAGAGAGGCAAACATCAGAGTAAACAGAGGACTTGAGGCACTTGAAAATTTCATCCAAGTTTTAAGGGATACGCAAATGGAGGAGGAGATGCTCAAAAAGGCGATTAGAGATCCCATAATATCAAGCACCCATAAATCAGAGATTACGAAAATCATAACAACCGAGTTTTTCAAATCAGTTCAAAGACAGCTCGTAATGCAAACAGAATTTATCAATATAGCTGCTCATGAATTGCGTACCCCAATCATGCCAATACTTGTAAATGCTGAGCTGTTGGAAGAAGACCTTGGAAAGGACAATCCACAAATTAAGATCATAACAAGAAATGCCAAAAGACTTCAAGGCCTCACCGAAAACATTCTAAGTGTTACTAGATTGGAGAGTAAATCGCTTTTGCTAAAGAAAGAAATCTTCGATCTAAATGATACCATTTCAACTTGCATAAGAGATGAATCGGTCCAGATGGAAAACAAAGACATAAAAATACTACACAGAAAAGGGGCTGAGAAAATTCTAATTGAGGCAGATAGGGACAGAATTTCTCAGGTGGTTTCTAACTTGTTAAACAATGCCATCAAATTTACGGTTGACGGTAAAATTCTTGTCATTTCAGAACTTACAGATGACGAGGTTAAAATTAATATCAAAGATAGTGGAACTGGAATAGACCCACAAATAATTCCAATTTTATTTTCCAAATTTGCAACTAAATCTGACAAAGGAACGGGATTAGGTCTTTACATATGTAAGGGGATTATCGAGACACACGGAGGAAGGATCTGGGCACAAAACAATACTGAACAAAATAGCGGAGCTACCTTCTCCTTTACTTTACCACTAGCTCATCGAGAGAACAATGTCAAAACTTAACAATTTGATTAACAGCATGTAATACTTTATTACATGTTATTCCTAGCGGGAAAATGGAACAATCTTATAGAAAATTTTTCCAATTCCTTTTTATAGTATGACTCATACCGTAATGAAGTGAAATATCGAAGCAGAACAGAGATAGTTTCCATGATATTGGACTCGGTAAGTTCAGGTGCAACGAAGACCAAGATAATGTACAAGGCGTATTTGTCATATGCACAACTAAAAGAGTACTTATCATACATGGAGGTGAATGACCTCGTAAAATATGAGGTAGGCACGCAGCTATACAGAATTACTGAAAAGGGAAGAAAACTGATGAACTTGTGCGAAGAGATGGGAGACATGGTACCCCCAGCTACGGATAGGTTTACCAAGGTAACAATTTAGAAACTTGATCGTTTAATCTATTTTCTCTCTAAATAGCAATTATAGAATGATTTTCTATACGATTTTTACAGGTCAAACTCACTCAATCGTTATAATAGATGAATCCTATCATTCAGATATAAAATGGAGAGCATCTTGGGAAAAACCTCTGAGCAGAATTATATTAGAAGAAAAGCGGATGCCGATAAAGCGGTATCAATAGCAAGAAATTTTCTTGAACAATATCACTCACCTGTCATTTTCAAGTCAGCACTTTTTAGCAATAAGACTTGGATGATTTCCATGGAGGTAGGTCTGTTAAACGAAGAGGTTATTGAGGTTTCAATAGATTCAGAAACTTGGAAGATATTGGGATATAACCACTAAATTGTAAATAATAAAGAGACTCTTAGGGGGCAGCAATCTCTCTTATGCTCAATTTCTGATAGGCCATAGTACCGTATTCATGCCTCAAGTATACTGACATGTGCGGCTTGCCAAATTCACTACTCGCTAGCTCTAGACTTCGTATAAGTGGCATAGCAGGATCAACACCAGCTTTGCATGCATCGGAGCCCACTCCTAGATTTTTTCCGGTATCTGTGAATTCTGTTACCTTCTGCCAAGTGCCCCCATTTGCACCATTGGTAAGGTCAGCCCAGAGCTCAAGTTTTACTTGGTTATTTGGAAGGTCGTATACTATGTACTTGACTCCAATAGGTGTGTTCTTTGGCATGCCGTTTGGGAAGAACTGTACTGATGCGGGCGGTATGCCATCAGATGTGTCTGCATATCCGTTAGCCAGGTGATGTGCAGTCTCTTTTTCAAAAGCCCATCTTCCAGCGTCATTTGGTTTTGCGCCATAACCTCTGTCATCACACAAGTATTGATCCTCTGGATAGCCAACTCCATGGTTAGTTCTTGCAAATATCTGGGTTCCCGAATATGAAACTGACTGCGTCTCACTTATTCTTGTGATGTATACCGTAATCTCTAGATTTTCTTTCCACTCGGTCTGCTGCGCTGGATCGTTGACATACATTCTGACATAATCACCCGTAGCAGTAAGTGTACCTTTGCCATCAACAGTATAAGTACCGCTACCATGGTTTGTGTCAAACCAAGGATCTTTTGGATCTATTGCGTCTACAAAAGTCCTAGCAATTCCGTTGTTCCATAATGAAAAGTATTCTCGGCCTCCAGATATGGTCGGATATAATTCTTTTATACCGAACTTGTCAATCCCTGGACCCGGGCTTGTTGTAGGCGGTGGTGTAGTTGTAGGCGGTGGTGTAGTTGTAGGCGGTGGTGTAGTTGTACTACTCAAAGTCTTGACGTTTATCTCGCTTATGCTTGCCCAGTTATTAGCAGTATTACCATTTACAGTTATCATGACATATCTTGCGGCGGTATCAGCAAAGTCATAGTTTTCAAAAGATGCACTAGTACCGCTGCTTGTTCCAGAATAGACATCAGTGAAAGTATTACCATCTATAGAAGTCGAAATAGCAAAGTTGTTTGAGCGCTGGTTTCCTAGATACCAGGCTA
>JACXTT010007329.1_pt1 | contig 15548 bp, 20 predicted proteins | sample 9270951 | NCBI WGS metagenome assembly JACXTT01 (sample SAMN15532306, study PRJNA645909) | rock metagenome | isolation source: weathered quartz diorite | place: Puerto Rico | collected 2017-06-21 | reverse complement strand
GGTGACGTTACGAAACACCGCCGCTTCTGTTGTCGCAAATCGCATCCGCTCCAAGGCCTCCCATTCCTGCTTGCTCAAGTCCCACCGACTTATGACCACCTCCGTGCACGGGCTTCTCCGTCTCCTGCCCGAAGGGTATCCTGAATGTCAATTCGGCCCAAGTTCTGTTGTGGACCTACGTAGCATTAGGTAAGCCCGCTGCTTACAACAGAGGAGAGATGGACGCTTCCATAGCACTCCCGGCTTTACTAAAAGCCCTCCAATTTGCCGCGTATAAACACCGCGATCAGCGACGTAAAGGGGCAGAGGCTTCCCCCTATGTCAATCACCTTATCGAAGTTGCTGAATTGCTGGCGCGGGAGGGTGGGGTCACCGACCTTATGACGCTGCAGGCTGCCATTCTCCACGATACGCTGGAGGACACTGAGACCACGCCGGCAGAACTCGACACCCACTTCGGTGCGGTGGTGCGAGGGATTGTGGAGGAAGTCACCGACGATCCGACGCTTACGAAGGCTGAGCGACGCCGACTGCAGATTGTCCACGCCCGGCATCTCTCCGAGCGCGCTAAGCTAGTAAAGCTCGCCGACAAGATTGCCAACCTCCGCAGTCTTCTGCATGCCCCGCCAGTGGACTGGTCGCTGAAACAAAAGCGGGAATATGTAGCATGGAGTGAGCGGGTCGGAGAAGGCCTGCGCGGCTGCAATCTGAAGCTAGAAGAGTCCTTCGATGCAGCAATCGTGAAGGGCAGACAGAGCTTTGGGATCGCACTGCCGTAAGCAGGGTGTCGGCGCTGTTTCATAGGGGGCATTCCTCGAGTATGGCGCGGCTAATGGATCGATACGGGGGGTTCTTCCTCGCTGTCCACGCCCTGATTGGCTAAAAAGGCCAGCTGCGTCCGAAGTGTGGTTAGCTGCACTGCTCTGGCCTGTGCATTGGCCGCCAGTTGCCAGGTGTACTCCGCTGACGCCTCCGTGTTTTGCGCTGTCCCGAGTTGGACAAGCAGAGTTTCCGAGACGACGAGGTCCCGTAGGTAGGCCTGGAGGGTGAAAAGTAGTTTCTCCACCACACCAAGATGTGTTGCAAGGAACCGGTGGTAGTCAATACGAGTAGGACGACACGCAGGATCGTCGGGTGGGAGCGGATCGATTTCTCTCTTTGCCGCACGTGTGCGCGTGCGTGATTGCCTCTTCTGTGATGTTGGCATTGCGCCTCCTCCTTGCCTAGGGCGCTTTCATAGCATGGACACAGCCATACGGAAGAGGCAGCTAATCGGTGAGGGAGAGCGCCGAACACACCACGCAGGAAGGAAAAACAAACGAGGAGAAAAAGGAAGAGGGGGAATACCCGCTTTTCGCGCCCGTCACGAAACACAACGGCAAGAAAGGAGGCATAAACCTCCGCACTCTGTCCTAGGGACGTGGGTGCTCTTCCTTCGTTGTTCCATGGAGTGTATTGCGGGCTGCCGCTGCATAGATGAGGGCTGCCTTAGTCTCAGCTAACCCCCGCTTCGCTCTTTCTTTCGACGCGCCATCCCTACTGGGGCGGAGTCAGCCCCGGTTGCTTGCTGACACACGCGCCAATAGGGATAAGACAGGGATCCGCTAGGCGGAGCGCCTGGCTCGGGATTGACTTGTGCTCTCCTTATCTGCTGCTCCTCAGCTGGGAAGCCTGCATGGGTTTGTCCTCGTCCTCCCAGAAGCAACACGGGGCATCCCTGTACGCGCTGTGTGCTAGCCCTCCCCTCTTGCACAGCAATACGCAGGCAGGTCAGGCCACGCGTGACCTGATGCCGGGGGTGCTACCAGCGTCGCTCGCGACCGCCGCCGCCACCGCCACCGCCAAAAGAACGGCCACCACCGCCGCGGTTCTCCTGCGGTTTGGCTTCGTTGACAGTCAAAGCACGTCCCTGTAGCTCATACCCATTGAAGCGCTCAATCGCGGCCTGCGCGTCCTGCGTACTCCCCATCTCCACAAAGCCGAACCCGCGAGACTGGCCCGTGAACTTATCAGCGATCACATTTGCTGAAGTTACTGCGCCCACCTGGCTGAACAATCCCTCTAGCTCCGTCCCTGTCGCACTAAAGGGTAAATTTCCTACAAATAATTTCGTCGCCATCACTACCTCCAAGAAAAAATAAAAAGGCCCCAGAAACCATGAGTACGGTTCCAGGGGCCTGTCTATGCTCGAACCAACTCGCTGTCAGGAAAAAACGAACAACTGAGTGAACTGTAGTCCTTTCTTTTCTCCAAAACAAGAGAGGTGTAAGCGCCTCTCTTCATGTGCTACGTTCTCTTTCGGGGCCGCCATTGGATTCCAGTGCAATTCGCGGAATAAAGATAAAGGAGAGCCTACTCGACGCGTTGTTCAAGCAGCCAGCACGGTCTCCCAGAGCTGGGGAGTTCGTGTATGAGCGAGACACAGAGCCGAGACATCAAATTGCTTTTTCTTGATCTGGTGGACAAGTTCAATACCCGCGAGTGTGACGGCGGCGTAATCGAAGCGTTTAAAGCCGAGCATCGGTCTCACTCGTTGTTTCACTCGCCGATGGTCCTGTGCAATGAGGTTATTTAAGTATTTGCTCGTTCTCAGGGTGAGCTCTGCCGGTAGGAATCCTTCCCTCTGGAGTTCGCCCACCGCCTCGTGCGAAGCGGCAGAGCCATCCAGCGTGATTTTCTGTGGAATCCCTCGCTTTTCGATCGCCTGCTGCAAGAACTGTTTGGCCGCAGCCATATCGCGGTATTCACTCAAGAAGAAATCAATAGTCTGCCCCCTCTCTGTCCACGCCCCGATACAGATAGACCCATTGGCCTTTGAGCTTTATATACGTTTCGTCAATGCGCCAAGATGTGCCCACCGGCCGAGCATAGCGGCGTCACCGCTTCTCGCATGCTCGGATAGGCCGCTGTACCCGCCGCATAATCGCCGTATGCGCCACCTCAGTGCCCCGCTCCGCCCTCACGTTCACTAGGTCCCGATAGCTGAGCTTGTACGTGACATACCATCGAACGCATAAAGTGATAATGTCGTGGTCAAAGTGGCGACCTTTGAATAGCGCCGCCAGGGCTCCAGGAGTAGATTCATGCCGCAGGATTAGCATGGGCACTGCCGGTTGGCGCCAGATCCATCCACGCCACACCGCGGGTATGCCAGCGTGCACAAGGGGGGAAGACCGTGAGCAATATCATTCTACTGATTGTCTGTTTGGTGATCGGCGTATTGCTACGTCGTAGCCAGAGACTCCCGGGCAATGCCCATGCCACCCTGAACGGCTTTGTCATTCATATTTCCTTGCCGGCGCTCACACTGGTGTATGTGCATGAACTTCAGTTGAGCGCCACCCTGCTTTTCCCAATGGCAATGGCGTGGCTGTTATTCGGCGCGAGTTGTGGTTTCTTTTGGGGCGTGGGCCGGTTGCTCAAGCTCTCGTCGAGCACAGTAGGGGCGCTGACGCTGACTGGTGGCCTCGGCAATACTTCGTTCATCGGCCTCCCCATGATTGAAACGTACTATGGACCGCAGGGGCTGGGCCTCGGTATCTTGATTGACCAGGTGGGTACTTACCTTGTGCTCTCGACACTCGGCATCTTGGCGGCCACGTATTATCGGCAAGAAAGCAGTGTCAGCGCCCGCGCCATGGTGAGAAAGATCTTAACCTTCGCGCCTTGTATTGCCCTAATTGTAGCGTTCGCGCTGATGCCCATGACTTACCCAGCCTGGCTTGATAGTCTGCTCCGCCGCTTGGGGGCAACGCTCGCGCCACTCGCGCTGGTGTCGGTCGGCTACCAGATCCAGTGGAGCGCGATCCGCGGCAAAGCACGCGAGCTCGGCTTGGGCCTGTCGTTCAAGCTGCTGTTCGGTCCCCTGCTGATTGCGGTACTGTTTGCGGGGCTGTGCGCCAGGCGGGGCGAAGTCATCCAGATTACGATCTTTGAAGCCGCCATGGCGCCCCAGATCGGCGCGGCCATTGTGGCGATGGATCACGACCTCGATCCGCCGCTCGTGACGCTGATGACCGGCGTGGGCATCCTGCTCTCGTTCCTGACGTTGCCTCTGTGGTGGCGCGCGCTTACTTTTCTAGGCTAGCCCGCTGCGTTCGCTGCCTGGGTCTCCAGCGAGAGGCGGGCGCCCCCGAGTCAGCCCACAGGCCACTGCTTACCGTCTGTCCCACGGTACGTCCACGGCGCGCATCACCACGACGCACGAGGCGTGATCGCACGGCGCAGCCGCAGCGCGAGCAAGCGGCCAAGGGCGAACAGCAGTTCAGTGGTGCGCACGGGATGTGTGGCGGCATAGCTCTGGAAGTCGCCGAAGTCCAGCCGCTGCAAGGCGCTGTCTTCGAGGGCCCACACCTTGGCCGAGCGCGGCTTTTGGTCGAAAAACGCGATCTCGCCCACCACCGATCCCGGCATGATTCTGGCGATTGGGCTCAGACTGTGGCCGTCGAGGCTGGCACTTACCTCCAGCACACCACTGGTGACAAAAAAGAGCGACCGCTCCGTGCCGCCGTGCTGAATGAGCACGCTGCCCGCTGGCACGAGGGTCGGCTGGGTATACGCGAAGAAATCGCACCATGCGCTGACATCCCACTGTGGCAGCACAAGCAAGTCGTCATCGCGATTATCGCTTCGTAAAGCCCGCAGAAAAGGCTGGGCGGCATCTGTGAAATCGGTCATCGTTTCAACACCTCGGCTTTCCGCTATGGCTCAACAACTTCCTTACTGCTGGGACCTACTCTGGCGCAAGGATACTTCGGCGCATTTCATCTTGGATGCATAGCAGAATTCTGGCCGCTGCGGCAGAGTGCGTAGTCCCTCAGGGGTAGATTTGCCAACTGCAGGAGGGAGACGGGATAGGACAAGGACAAAACCCAGTTGAAGGGATATTCCCCATGCCCGCCGATTTTGTCCACGACTCTGCGTTTCTGTGCCAGGAAGTGCAGGCCTTGTTCCGCGCGCTGCGGCGCTGGCAGGGGGACGGAGAACGGATACGCACCGCCGGGGAGCGTTTGTCGGTCACGGTGGTCTTTGCAGAGCCGTTCGGCTAGGATCGGGGAGAAGCCTGGGATCGCCTTTCGACGGAGCAATGGTAGAGCTATCTGCAAGTGGTGTCGTTGTTGGGGACCACGGTGCATGCACTCCGGCGATTAGGAGTCTAGACTGGTGGTGGTGACCTGCGGGCGCTGGACCCGCAGTCGCATAGCAGCCCTCTGTATGGCCGCCTTGGCGCCGGCGTGCATCGCGATCCCTGCGAGGGTGAAGCGTACGAACGGTAGGGCGATGTGAACAGGGAAAGCAGGAGTGTCATAGGCGCCGATCGAGGGGAGAAGACCATGAGCGAAATCGCTAAAGCATTGACCCAGAATGCGTGGAGCGCCATTGGCGGGAACAAGAAAGCGGTGCACTCGATCTGGTTCGTTGGCGACGGGGGGTTGCCGTCGGTCTATCCTGTAACCGACTTTGCCAGCGCGGTGACCGCCACCACGGCTCTTGCGGTGCTAGAGCTGCTGGAAAAGCGCACCGGCAAGGCGCAATCAGCGACGGTCGATCGCCGCTTAGTGTCGTTTTGGTTTGGGCTGTCGATCCATCCTATCGGCTGGAAGCTACCGCCGGCCTGGGACCCCATCGCCGGCGATTATGCAACACGCGACGGCTTTATCCGACTGCATACGAACGCAGCGCATCATCGTGCGGCCGCCGAACGAGTACTCGGGGCGCACGGAGACCGAGACGACATGGCGCGAGCCGTCGCAGGCTGGGTCAAAGGCGAGCTGGAGCAGGCGATTATCGAGGCGGGCGGATGTGCCGCCGAGATGCGGTCGGTAAGCGAATGGGGAGCGCATCCGCAAGGTTGTGCTCTCGCGGCCGAGCCCCTCGCGCAGGTAACCACGACCGCAGCTGCGCCAGCTCCAGATTGGGCGGCGCCGAGGTCGCGACCGCTGGCCGGTATGAGAGTTCTCGACATGACGCGCGTGCTAGCGGGTCCGGTGGCGAGTCGGTTCCTGGCTGGATATGGGGCGGAGGTGTTGCGAATCGATCCCCCCAACTGGGATGAGGGGCTGGTGATTCCGGAGGTGACGGTCGGCAAGCGCTGTGCGCGGCTTGACCTCAATCGTAGGGAAGATCGCTCCACGTTCGAAACGCTGCTCTCAAAAACCGACATTTTTGTTCACGGTTACCGTCCGGGCGCTCTCGATCATCTGGGCTTCGATGCGGTCAGGCGCCGGAGTTTGTCGCCAGGGTTGATCGACGTTTGTCTGGACGCGTACGGATGGTCGGGGCCGTGGGCGGCGCGCCGGGGATTCGACAGCTTGGTGCAAATGAGCGCGGGCATAGCCGACGCGGGGATGCAGTGGCGCAAGGCGGATAAGCCCGTGCCGCTTCCCGTGCAAGCGCTTGACCATGCCACCGGTTATTTGATGGCCGCAGTGGCGATCCGCGGTGTGACCAGGCGCATGGTGCAGGGAAATGGCACGGAGGCGCGGCTGTCGCTGGCACGAACAGCGAAGATGCTGATCGATGCGGGCACAGGGGGCGCCGCGGATCCGTTAGCTGCGGAGACGACGGCAGATCTATCGCCCGAGATTGAAGCCACCGATTGGGGGCAGGCTCGGCGCTTGAATTCCCCGATCACGATTGATGGTACTTCGATGCGCTGGGAATCTCCCGCCCGCAAGCTGGGCTCATCTGACGCGCGCTGGTGAGGTGATCAGCTCCATTGGACGTTGTTGCATATTCCTTCATTTGACAGCTGTTGCTACTATGCCTCCATTAGGCGCCAAGGAGCGCCGTCTCAGAGGAACCACGGCTGCAGAATGGCTTCGTGGGGCCACAGGAACTCGAATCCCGCCTCTAGCGCATACCTCCTGTCCAGATCTTCTCGATCGCCAATATGGTAGTACACCTCCGCCGCGAACTGCACCTTGACCTCAGGGAGCATCATTTTCCCCACAGCAAAGTCGATCGGGATGCCGTGCTGGCCCCAGATCGCTCGCTGGGCGCTAATGGGCCGGTCCGAACAACTGCCTATCAACATCCCTCTTTCTTGGGCTCTTCTCACCATTTCCATGGTCAGGATTCCTGGTGGGTCTCCTACCTCCAAAGTACCGTCGATGTCAAAACTAATCAGAATCACCACGTCAGTTCCTCTCTCCTCATGGCTGGTAGCCGGGCGTGCACTTAAGAGTCAACAATCTAGCAGGTCGCTGGGGAACCCTATCCTCCTAGGAATGAGAAGGCCCCACAGGCTTTAGTCAGGCGTGGCGCTCCACACGATAAAGTTGCCGCCCAACGGCATGGGACCGCCGGAAACAGCGATCTCCGGCTTGACCCCCGTGACCTGTCGAGCCCCTGCCCGTCTTTGCAACTGTTGGATACAGTCGGTGTGCATCCAGAACCGGCTGCGGCCGCTCCCAATGTTGCCGCCGCTGGATAACACAGGGTTCGGTCCTTCTATACTGATGTCCGTCTGGTAGAAGTCGAGCGCCTCGCCAAACTTAATCCCGCGGTAGCCGAGCCCCTCCAGGTGGAACTGGTGGAACTGGGCGAAGCCATCATACATGTTTTCGAAGGAGAGATCGGCGGCCGTGATCCCCGCGCCCTCATAGAGCTTCCGCGCCGTCCTGGCGGTATCCGCCTCGACCTCCTCCAGCGTGGGGGTGAGACTCCTGGGTGTGGTCCTGCTCGACGCATGATTGAGAATATAGACTGGTTTCTGCGTCATGTCCTTGGCTCGTTCTGCGGTCGTGAAGAGGTAGGTCGCGGCGACCATGATCGGCAAGTCGTTATCGAAGAGGTTCGCGGGCTTGGCGATCCACCGCGCGGCCCGGTAGTCCTCCGCCGTCAAGTGCTCCGGCCGGTGCTGAGCCCAGTACCCCTCCGGGAACAACAGGCCGTTCCTTCGTGAGTTCGCGATGAACGGGGCCATCATATCGTGGGTTTTGCCGTACTTCCGACAGTACTCGGCAAACTGTAGGGCCGTCCCGTAGCACGCTGGCGTCCCCCAGAGGTTCCTCAGCGCACTACTCCCCGAAATGGCCTCCCCAGCGTTCGCCCCACCCTGGTAGTACCGGCCTTCAAAGTTATGCCACCCCTTAAGCACGAGGCACGTGTGCGTCAGGCCCTCCCCCACGGCTTGGGCAGCGACGCAAATGGCGTTGGACATACATCCTGGACCGTACATGGTGAACTTGACATTCGTCAGCTCCGGCATGTTCTTCAAAATCCACTCAGCGCTTAGCTTGGCGATTCCGTCCAAGGGATCGCTCGTGGGATTGAAGGCGTTGACGACGTCCAGGGGGACGGGGCTACCCTTCGGCCAGTACGCTCCCGTTGTGGTCTCAGGGACGATGACCAATCCGTCGACCTGGTCGGGCGCGACCCCCGCATCCGCGATCGCGCGCCTGAGCGCCAGGAGGCTCCACGCACCCACAGAGGTCTCGGGTTTGCCGTCCCAGCGCCGCGCAGTCGGAGAGTGCCCGACCCCGACGGCCGCTACCTTCCCTTTGTGTTCCCATAACCCCAATCCCTCTGTGGTTCTATACATAGAAGCTGGAGGATGCTGGGTGGTCATTGTTCACTCCTTTCTCCGAGCCTTTAGCGTACCTAGAAAAATATAGCTTTAGCCTACTACCCGCCACTCGGGAACCTTTTGGCCGTTGGCGGTCGCCTCGAACACAACCTCTACACTGGCTCCCACTGGGACCTCGTCCACCGGAGTTCCGGGGAGGTGGGAGTACATCTGGATTCCTGGGTCCTCGTCCAACATAATCACCGCAACGTTGAACGGTTGATCCCCCTGAAGCAGCTTGACCGGGCAGTCGTACACCACTCCGTAGTTGTAGATCTTGCCCCGCCCACTGACCTCCTTCCATTCCAAGGTGTCCCCTGACCTACAGTGACCACATGTTGGGGCGGGCGGATGCTGGAGCCGGTTGCAGGCTTGACAGTTCTGGATGACAAGCCGCTCCTCATTGGCGGCGTTCCAAAAGGGCTTCGTCAACTCATCGGGTATCACACCCTGTTTTGCCATATCTCCCCTCCATCGTTGGTAGTCTTCTGAACGGAATTGTAAGTGCGGAGCCTTACTTGGTCACCAATATCCACATTGCTGGAAGATGTCAAAAGGTCTAGAACAAGGCCTTCGGGAAAGCGCGGGAGATTGTTCGGTGCTCGGCTAGTAAACTCTTCTCGCCCCGAGTAGCCCTGTTCAGAGAAGCACTTCCGCCAGTAGGAGAAAGTCATTCTGCTTACCTGAGCCTTGCGACAAGCTCTACTCCCTTTACCCGTCTACTCCCAGGTCTCGAATAACAACGTGCGCTGTTGGGCAATGGTAAAGGGGAAATATATTTGTTGTTCACTCCTCCCTCCATCATGACCGATTGAATATTGGCTCGAAATGAAGGTTGACCAATACCGCAATGTCTCTGTCCTGAAGCCATGCGAGACCTACCATTTTAAGGTGACCGTCGTCAAGGTTCGCATCGGGACTGCCTGCTAAGTAAAGTAACGGTTTTCGTCATTTGTACGCTTTCGGCCAAAAGCTCCTGCGATCAGTTTGCCCTGAACTCTGCCACTATCGATAAAGAAGGAACTGCACTCCAGGACAGTGATAGTGCTCACGCCGTGCTCAGAGGCGAGGTCCCAAAACGTAGCTTTACACATTCGTCCTCAACCGCCATGAGGGTCGCGTCCCTTGCAGTAAGAAGTTGGGAACCGCCCTCACACGCTCGCCGTACCGCCCTCAGCATCATGAGCCGAATCAACCCGCTAAATGGCTTTCTCATTACCCAAGAGACACGAAACTTCCACCTACTCATGGTATCCCCACAGACCATGCGGTTCTCCGTGGACAAGAGCGCCCGCTCAGGACTGAATTCCTGCACCAGAAAGTTCATCACCGCTCGTGCAAAGCCATGAGGTACTGAACCTTGGAAATGTGCCTGATTAAAGGGGAGAATGTTACCCATGGGTCGCCAGAAGCGCCCTGCGACCCAAGTACGATCTCACGCCCGGGATCGGCAGCGAGTTGCCCGAAGCCCGCTTCCAGCAACGCACAGAGAGTCATCTTCTGTGGCGGGTGTCGCTGCTGTTCTGGATGGATGGTCCTCCTCTGCGCTGCGCTGCGCGCATACTACTGCAGATGGGTGACCCTGATGGCTTGTGACAAGCCGCCATGCCGACAGCTCCATTGTTCCGGTATTGATCGCTTACGGCATCTCTTTACCCCTTGACGCAGGGAAGACAATAGAAAACTTGATCGACGCATGAGCTTCTCGGTGAAACGATCCCCAACATGCGGGGATCACCCTATAAGGATATCCTTGCTGTCGCGAGCGACCCACGCTTGCAAAACATTCTTCAATGTCTCTACCAGGTAGGCTCTGGTGCAAAGTTCACAGACGCGGCCGAGAAACCTTTGACCTCGGCTTCGTCTTGTGTCTGACAGGGATGGCATTCGGAACAGGGACATCCTTGGCGCAACGAGGTCCAGGAGAAGCGGCTGGAATGTCCGTCGGGCCAAACCACGACCAACCCTTTCTGATCCCAGACCACAATGCCCTCTCGTTTGGTATCCTGTTTGGCGGCAAAGCTCGGCACTCGTGCATGCGTGCTCATACAGTGAATCCTCCTTGCTGAGTATGTTTAATCGCAAGCATTATGCCGAAGGTATCCCGCTGGAAATCCATCGCTCTCGTAGAGGGCAAGCGGAGAGGGAAGCGCAAATTGACAAAAAAATGTGCGCTCTCTGTGCTCGTCTCATGTAGATGAAAAGAATCCTCTCAGGTGAATTTTCTCCTGTAATTCTACCATCTTGAGCCGTGCTCCCTTCCGAAATAAAGGTTCTTGTGAGGGAGAGGAGCGCGGTCAGTGGTGAGGAGTAAAGGAAACGAGAGTATCAGTGCGAGAAGCGGGAAGCGGCGAAGTCCTCTGTTTTCCAGGCAATAATGGCTTCGCGGAGTTTATCGTGAGCTTGTTGAAGGGCTTGCACTGTCGCTTCAGCTCATACCAGGAGTGGGGGTTTTGTCCTACCGTCTTAAGGGACTTTCCTCTCTTCCCCTTGCCAGGAACAGCGGAAACAGGGATACAGCTTTTACAGGAAATGTTGCTTTTTTCTTTTCTCTTCGTGGGCAATGCACAAAAAGCTCAGTAGACTCATCAAGCAGAGAAGAGGAACACCTCTCATGGATCAATGTCTTCTTATCCTCCATATGCTTTCTCGTGTTCACTTGTTCCTCTCCTTTTTTCCAAGGCGGTAATACACATCTATCCACGGCGCCAACGTGCAGGGTGACCCAGCACAGCAACGTTCCACTCGGCAAACAAGACGAAGGAGCGCTTTCAAGAGGTATTCTTCGCCCCACGCCCAGGGCTTGGTCTGCCTATCCGCGAGCCGAGGCAGCGTATCAGGATAGAGCGCAATCCGGGTAAAGGGATGGCGCTCTATCAAGCGATCCAGCGTCGCCGGTGTATTACCGTAGAGATACGGGAAGCCCCACAGATTGTTCCACGCTAAAGCTCGCTTTATCCACTCTGCTCCGAGAGGGGGAAGCTGGCGCCCCCGTATGCCCACGCATAATGCTTCCCGGAGCCGCCTTCTTATCAGAAGGAATTCCTTCAGCTTCTTTTCGTACTTTCCCTCGGGAAGATGCCGGGATTTTTTCTATCTCCTTTTGGGCTGCTTGGTGTACAGTGGTTAAGCAGACAGCATCGACGGAAAACAAGGAAAGGCGCCCGTATGCAAGGAGTTCGCGTGCTGGTCGTCGCCACCCACTCGACCGTCCTGAATGCGGCAACACAGGTGCTAAGCCGGGAGAAGTGGGTGAAGGAGGTCAGGGAAGCGCAGCTAGGAGCAGAGGCTCTGGAGCAGGTGCAAACGTGGCGGCCCGACCTCGTGCTCATAGACCTCCGGTTGCCGGACTTGAGGGGAATAGACCTGGCGCGCCAGCTGAAGATGCTGCCCTCCGCGTCCCGTGTCGTGTTGATGACCGTGGGCGGCGTAGGGATCTATCGAGACCTCCTCTCGGTGCTCGGAGCGGATGGAGTAATCGACAAGCGCCATATGGTCCAAAAAATCAAGACGTTTCTTGCTGCGTTACCGGCCACAGACAAAGCAGAATAAGAAGTGTCGTTGGGGAAATCCTGGGATAAGGGTAGCCCATGCAGAAGAGGCCCCGTAGGGAGCCTTTCGTGAGGGTGCACCCATGAAGAATCGTTGCTGTCGTTCGTTCATCGGGAGAACGAAGAGCTTCTGCAATCATCCCAGGCCTCAATACCTGCGAACCGCAACTTTCCGTCACCTGTCCGAAGTGTGGCGTTTTTCTTTTTGTGGGAGACTTTGCGTAGTCTTTCGCTCTAGGGAGTAAAAGTATGCGATCCGCGTTCATGGGAAAGCAAGGGAGGGGTCGCGCCGCTGAACAGCCCCTCCCAGGTCACCGCCCCAAGAGGCAGCGCAGGGCGGGCTGGCGCACGACCGTCCAGGCGATGGCCTTCCACTTCAAATGGGCCACCAAAGGTCGCTGGGGCCCGATCCTCGGCTGGAGCGTGGTGGTGAGTGGCGGCGTCCTGTTCTTGCGGGTTGTTCATATGACGAGTGGGGGCCAGGGTTAGAAGTGCAGAACTCACGCACTCACGACTTGTGCTCCAGGCGCATCCAGGCTGATAGCTCCTCTACCGGGCGCACGCCGGCATACGAACTGTAGAGCACGTCCTCTCAATAAGGGGGCAGTCGCTAGGAGAGACGAAGGGGAGGGGGCGCCTGTGCGCTAAGGCAAGACGCCTCTATCAACAAACGATACCTGCTGTTGAGAGAAGGCCGCCTACAGGAAAGCTCGTTCCGCTGCGCACCCGCCGCAGGCATTGTTGCTGGAACAGCTTGTTACCTGAGTGAGAGGAAAAGGGACAGACACCATTATTTGACAGAACTGACAATTGTATTGTCAGTTCTGTCATCTTTACCCCAGCCGCCACAGAAAAACTCTGCATATTCGCGGCAGTGCTTTTGGCGCCGCGCGTGCTAACCCAGACTGATATCGGGGTGGAAGAGAACGTGCGCCACGGCTCACCTTAGCCGCAGTGAGCTCACGCTCACTCTCACAATGCTAGAGACCGGGAACACACGAGGCGCATCTTCTATTATGCATCGCACCCACCGTAGCGGCCACACGAGGAGAAGGGGCCAGGGAGCCCGTGCACCGCCGCTCACAGGCATAGGTCCCTTTGTGAGGATAGCATCCAAAGTACCACACGTAACCATCTCTTTCACAAGGAAGGAAAAGCACTGACATGACTAGTAAGCCGTATCAACTCCTCATGCTCATTACCCTGTGCTCTGCCCTCTTCCCCTCATTCGCAGCAGCCCAGACTAATCCGCGTATTATGTTGGAAAAGAGCGCCTCGTATAGCTTGGACAACAAAGTGCGGGCGTTCAAAGTTCCCGTGACTGATAGCAATGGCGTGATCAAATACTACGACATCACTGTCACGCTTGGGGTCAGCACCACGGGCATTGTGAACTCGACGGCCGCCGTAACCGCTACCGCCTCGCCCTCCGTCACCACCGGCGTGATCGTGCCCGGCACGTATAAGGCGAGCGACGGCACCACCTGCACGGTGAACAATATCACGTTGCAAAACGGGCGCATCGAGAGCTTTTTCTCGTGTCTCGATAATGGCAACGGCGCGGCCCATCAGCTTGCCGTCGTCACGGGCTCGGTCTCGACAGGGCATCCCTTTTTGGATGCGCTGGTGGCGGCTGGCATCGACGTGCGGCCGGGGGTGACAGCCTACACCTGGGGGCTGACGACCAATGGGACTTTTAGTGTGGGCACGTGTGGCAATTTTGGCCAGGACTGGCCGGTGGGGGCGCAGACGGATGGCAGCCATCTGACCCTCTCGATCTTCAACTACTATAAGCCGGGCGCATTCCGGTGTAGTGCGACCTTCACCAAACAGCCCTAAGCCACGCTGAGGCGCTCTACAACCGGGAGAGCGCCTCGCAAGCCCTCCCTCCCGATCGCGCTGCCGCATTGCGCCACCTGGACGAGGGGACTCGGTCTCGCTTGAGAGACCGATACTCGGCAGTAGGAACTTCTTTTGGCGGCGCCTTCAAATAAGCTGCCCACTATTCTTCGTACCCTTTGGCGGCGGCGCGCCCCTAGGGGTCCAGTGGAAGTTTTATCTTCAATTTCATCGGATAGCTTTACCGCAAATGATGCTTCCTGAGAAGGCGGTAGAAAGTTTTACGATCGATCGCAGCTGCCTCAGCGGCCCGACACGCCACGGGACACCACGTTGCCATATCTTCCGGCAGAGCCTTATCCCTTCACGTCGCCATATACGGCGGAAGAGATGGGAATCCGCTCGATGGAGTTTCCTCACATTCCTCGTTGGCGGGCGATGGTTCGCCCAACAATGTAGCCGTCAAGGATCTGAAGCTGATGGGAGATCAGTATTCCTATTACACGTCGGAGGGTGGGGTGCTCTGCTACGTTGTAGAAGCCAGGGCGAAGTCTGAGTGGTTGTCCGATTACTATGCGCCCCGGCTTTTGTACTGGCTCGATCAGTACTATTTTTCCCCCTCACGCACCGAACAACACGGGCCTGATGGCGTATTGAAGTAGGGGAATTGTGATGGAAACGTAGGGAAAATCTCTCACCCGAAGAGCGCATTACTCGCTGTAGATCCCACATCTGCTTGATTTCTTAGCATGTTTTACGATTTCCTCTGCTTTGTATGATGGCATGCTTATTGCGAAGTGTTTGTTCCTTCATTTCTGTAGATGATATCAATAGCGAAGGAGATTGAGCCCCAATGAATCTGGATCAGAGAGAACTTCACGACAGCCAGTCAGAAAGAGGCAGCAGGTCAGTGCTAAGGAACAGACGGTTTCTCACCTGCCCTGCATGTGGCTGGGTGCATTATGCAATGACGACTGCAGAAAAAGTAGCCAGCGCTGCGGCGATTGAGCGGTATCACCTCAGCGAGATGGAGCAGCAGGTCTACGAGTCCACTTGGCGACAATGTCTACAATGTGAAGCGCCAGCGTGCGAGTTTCGCGCGGCCAGTGCAGAAGACCTTGCCCGGGCTGCCGGGCATTTGGTGACGCCCGTCCTCGTAGGGGCAGAGGTGGGAACGCAGTAAGGATGGCCTGTTAGAGAGGAAAGGTGAAGACATAATTACACCGCTCTATGCTGAATTGGAAAAGCTAACATTCGATATAACAAAATGCGATATTATTCTTCGCTGTCAGATCAGCTTGAGCTGTTTAGCTGGAGCCTCGGATTCTCGGACAAGTCCACTGCGTCCTTTTCCTCATTTGGAATTCTATCGTCAGATCCTCAACGAGGGGAGTGGTAGTAAGTAATACTCTCGAGCAGTGGCATTGGCATAAGGGACAAGGGGGTTGGCTATTTCGCACCCTCAAACAGATCGCGGCGCTGTTGCATCGCAGTGAAAAAACCATAGAGGCCCATCGCATTCGCTTGATGAATCAACTGGACATTCACGACGTGGCGGGCCTCGTCCGCTACGCCATTCGCACCGGCCT
>JACXTT010007328.1_pt1 | contig 15550 bp, 13 predicted proteins | sample 9270951 | NCBI WGS metagenome assembly JACXTT01 (sample SAMN15532306, study PRJNA645909) | rock metagenome | isolation source: weathered quartz diorite | place: Puerto Rico | collected 2017-06-21 | reverse complement strand
ACGGCAGCAGCCACCCGAAGATGATGCTCTCAGTGAACCTCTCCGGGCAGTCCTTCAGCGACGAAGACGTATTCGACTTCATCGTGGATCGAATCAAGTTCAGTGGGATCACGCCGTCGAGTCTGTGCTTCGAGATCACCGAAACCGCCGCGATCTCCGATTTCACGGGGGTCCTGCCTTTCATCGCGACCCTCCGGGAAATCGGCTGCCGGTTCGCTCTGGATGACTTTGGCAGCGGTTTGTCCTCCTTCGGATACCTCAAGACGTTGCCGGTGGACTTCATCAAAATTGATGGAAGGTTCGTTAAGGAAATCACAACCGGCCGCGTCAGTGAGACGATGGTCGAAGCGATTCACCGGCTGGGACATGTGATGGGCCTGAAAACCGTCGCGGAGTGGGTTGAGAACGCTGAAACTCTGGACAAGCTTGCCGCCATGGAAGTCGACTACGCTCAAGGTTTTCACCTGGGCCAGCCCAGGCCGATTTAAGCCATTTTCTTTATCCGAACCCATATGGCTTTCGTAATAGAATGCGCCACAGGAAAGCCATGAGAATGAAGAGGTTTATTGCTCCTACCTTCGTAATAACTTTATTGGTCATCTCCAGTACCCCATTTGCTCGTCAGTCTTCAATCAATACATCGCTGATGGCGGTCGACGCTCAGCGCGCGTTGATCACGCAGTATTGCCAGGGATGTCATAACGACTCGACGAAGTCGGGCAACATGACGCTCTCGACACTGGATCTCGCACACATCGAGCGCAGCGCCGGTCAAGCGGAAAAAATCATCAAGAAGCTGCGCGTTGGACTGATGCCGCCCGCAGGCGTGAAACGGCCGGACCGCGAAGCCGTCAACGCGTTCGTCAGAACTCTTGAAACCGAACTTGAGGCGGCAGCGGCGAGCAATGTCAATCCCGGAGCAAGGCCGTCGCAAAGACTGACTCGCACCGAGTACGCAAACTCGATACGGGACATGCTGGGTATCGAAATAGACGCGGCGAAGTATCTTGCCGCCGATACCGTCAGCGAAGGTTTCGACAACATTGCCGACACGCAAACGCTGTCCGCGTCCATGATGCAGGGTTACTTGCGCGCGGCCGCGCATATCACCATGGAGGCTCTCGGGGACCCGAATGCCGAACCCGCATCCACTGTTTTCAAGGCGAATGTCCTGGCGACGCAGCTGCGGCACGTGGAAGGCACCCCGATGGGCACGCGCGGAGGCGTTTCGTTCGTGTTCAATTTTCCGGCGGACGGCGAATACAACATTCGATCGTTGATGTGGGCGGAAGACGAAGGCCGGTTGTACGGCGCGATGTCGCCCGAGGAAAACCTCGACGTCTCGATCGACGGAGAGCGCGTCGCACTGCTGACCATCCCACGGACTTTGAATGAAGGTCAGCCGCCAAACGGCCTTTAGGCCGGGCTCAGGGCGAACACCGGTCGAATCTTCGTCAAAACCGGACCGCACCGGGTTGCTGCCGCGTTCATTCAAAGGCGAAGTGAGATTTTCGAGGACGATGTTGCGCCTATTGAGAACACCCTCATCGACACCGATATGGGAACCGACGGCGAATTGACCGCGATGCCTCACGTCCGCGAAGTCGAAATCACCGGCCCGTTCAACAATGCCGGCGTGTCCGATAGTGCGCCGCGACGTCGGGTATTCATTTGTCGTCCTTTGAGTGCGGATGAAGAGATTCCTTGCGCGACCCGCATTATTCAGAACCTGGCGCGCCAGGCATATCGACGGCCGTTGACCGACACCGACACGAAAGGGCTGATGAAGTTCTACGAGCAAGGACGGACCGACGGCCGTGCATTCGAGTCGGGCATTCGTCGCGCCATGGAGGCGATTCTCATTAGTCCAGGTTTTCTTTTTAAGCTCGAGCCGATGCCCGCGAACACCGCGGCAGGTCAGATCTACCAAATCAGCGATGTCGCTCTGGCGTCGCGGCTCTCGTACTTTCTTTGGGGTACGTATCCCGATGAAGAGCTTCTCACCGCCGCCGCCCAAGGGCGATTGAAGAATCCGGCCGATCTCGAAAAGCAAGTGCGCCGCATGCTTGCGGATCACCGATCAATCTGGCTTTCGGAAAAATTCGCATATGAATGGCTTCGACTCGGAGATCTGCTGAAACTCGAACCGGATCCCGGCTATTACCCGATGTATGACCGGACGCTGACGATGTCTCTGTTGCGGGAGACCGAACTGTTTTTCAACAGTATGGTTGCGGGAGATCGCAACGTTTTGGACCTCCTCACTGCCGATGATTCGTTCGCCGACGAGCGGTTGGCATTGCATTACGGACTGCCGAACATTCGAGGTTCTCAGTTTCGACACGTTGTCTTCCAGGAAGACTACCGGCGCGGCCTTTTAGGGAAGGGCGCGATTCTGGCGCTCACATCGGTTGCCGACCGGACGTCGCCGGTGTATCGAGGCAAGTGGATCATGAGCGTTCTTTTCGGAACGCCGCCGCCTCCTCCGCCTCCGGTTGTACCCACGCTGAACGAGACGCCCGCGGTAACTTCGGAGAAGATCCTGACCGTTCGCGAGCGCATGGAAATGCATCGTGCCAACGCGGCGTGCAGTTCATGCCACCGGATGATCGACCCGCTCGGGCTTGCCCTCGAGAACTTCGACGTGACCGGCCAGTGGCGGACATGGGACAAAACTTACGCGATCAATGCGTCCGGTGAGCGCGTCCATACGGGTGGAGTCGCCATCGATCCGAAAACGCAGATGTTTGACGGCACATCGCTGGACGGGCCGGCAAGCCTGCGTCAGGCGATCCTGTCGCACTCGGATGCTTTCATCGAAACACTGACCGAACACCTGATGGAATTCGCGATTGGGCGAAGAGCCGAGTATTTCGACATGCCTGCTATTCGTGAGATCACGCGTGACGCCGCGAAGAACAACAACCGATTCTCGACGTTGGCTCTGGGAATCGTCAAGAGCGCCGCATTTCAAATGGGCCGGGCGACAACCGAGACGGTCGCTCATTGACGAATGGAGTGAGTGTGAGCCCGACAGGGCGAAACCGGAAATAAAAGGAGAAGAATGTTCGTAACAAGAAAACACATTTCGCGCCGCACCGTCCTCCGCGGTATGGGCGTTACACTCGGATTGCCGTTCATGGAGTCGATGCTTCCGGCGATGACACATGGTGCCGCCGCATCTCAGTCTCCGGTGCGAGTCGTCTGCGCGGAAATGGTCCACGGCTCTGCAGGATCCACGAAATACGGCATCGAAAAGAACATGTGGTCTCCGTCCCAGTCCGGCAGGGAATTTGACCTGACGCCGAGCAGTTTGCTGCCGCTGGATCCGTGGAAGGAGTACCTGACGATCGTGAGCAATACCGATATGCGGCCTGCCGAAGCTTACGATCCGCCGGAAATCGGAGGCGATCATTTCCGATCGAGCTCGGTATTTCTGACACAGGCGCATCCGAAGCAGACCCAAAGTTCGGACGTCCGATCCGGAACGTCATTCGATCAACTGTATGCTCAGAAATTCGGTCAGGACACGCCGATTCCGTCCCTTCAGCTTGCGATTGAGAGTGCGGAGGGATCCGGAGGCTGCGATTACAACTACTCGTGTGTGTACCTCGACACGATCAGCTGGGAATCGCCCACAAAGCCGCTGACCATGGTTCGCGATCCGCGAATGGTGTTCGACCAACTATTCGGCGTCGGAACCTCGGCCGAACAACGGGCGGCGCGGCGACGAGCCGATCGCAGCATTCTGGATTGGATTTCGATCGAAATGGCAAGTTTGAAAACGACGCTCGGCCCCGCGGACCGGACACGCTTCGACGATTACACCGAAAACATCCGCGAGATCGAGCGTCGCATCACCAGAATCGAACAGCAGAACGCCAGTGGTGAGTTGCGCGACCTGCCGCTGGCTCCGATCGGCGTGCCCGACAATTGGGCCGAGCATGTGAAACTGATGTTCGATCTCCAGACCATAGCGTTTGCCGGCAACATTACTCGCGTGTCGGCCGTCAAGATGAGCCGCGACGTCTCGGGCCGCACTTTTCCGGAATGCGGCGTCACGGCGGGGTTCCATAGTGCGTCGCACCACGGCGACAACCCGCAGCGGTTGGTGCAGTATTCGCAAATCAACAAGTATCACGTCAGCACGCTTGCCTACCTTGTCGAGAAGCTTCAGAAGACGAACGACGGCGACGGATCGCTTCTGGATCACAGCCTGATCGTTTACGGATCGCCAATGGGAAATTCCAACCTTCATAACCACAAGCGAGTGCCGATGATTCTTGTGGGGCATGCAGGCGGACAGGTGAAAGGCCACAACCACGTCATGGCGGAAGACGGTACACCCGCTGCAAACATGTACCTCACACTGTTTCGCCGGCTCGGCGTCGACGTAGACAGTTTCGGCGATAGTACGGGCGAGTTGGAATTGTAGGTTTCCGAATTCGAGGAGAAACGCATGTTGCGTCGTAGAAGAATTATCGGGGTGCTGTTGGTTGGCTTGATCTGTGCATCACTGATTTCCGCATGGATTCTCGCGTCGTCCGGCGATACGAGAGTCGCCGACGCCGCGATGAGAAACGACCTCGAGGCGGTGCGGTCGCTGCTGAAACAGGCCGCCGACGCGAACTCGTCACAGGGTGACGGCATGACCGCGTTGCATTGGGCGGCGGTAAACGGCAATGCCGAGATGGCCCAGCTTCTGATTTACGCTGGTGCGACCGTGAAGTCTTTAACGCGCATCGCCTCTTACACGCCTCTTTACCTTGCGGCTCAACATGGAAACGCGAAAGTGGTGGATGTTCTGTTGAAGGCCGGCGCCGATCCAAAAGCGGCCGCAGCCGGCGGTGTCACTCCTTTGATGATGGCCGCCAGCTCTGGTGACACCGACACCATAAAAGCGCTCCTGGAGTACGGTGCCGAAGTGAACGGGAAAGAGACCGTCAACGGGCAAAGCGCGATGGTTTTTGCTGCGGCTTTCAATCGTCCGGATGCGATCAAACTCCTCGCTCGATACGGCGCCAGCGTCGACAACAAAAGCAACCTGATCAAACGTGTTCAGGATCCGCTGACGGATCGGAACGCGCCACCGCCGCCTCCTCAATCCGGGCAGCAACCGGCGCCACGCGGGCAAGGCGGCCGCGGTACTCCTCCGGCGCCTGCCGGGCAACCGCAGATCGGCCAGGTGCAAGGTCAGCAAGCCTTGAATGTTCCTCGCGATCCGACGCGAGCCGGCGGAAACCCGAAGGGAGAACTCACTCCTCTGATGTATGCCGTGCGGCAGGGTAATGCGGAAGCGGCGGCGGCCTTACTGGACGTCGGCGCAAAGATCAACGAAGTGAACGCGGACGGGAGTACGGCTCTTTTGCTCGCAGCGATCAACGGCCACTTCGATGTGGCGAAGCTGCTCGTCGAGAGGGGCGCCGACGTCAACATCGCGAGCGTCGACGGCACGACGCCGCTCTATGCCGTGTTCAACATTCAGTGGGCACGCAAGACTCTGCATCCTCAGCCCACAACTAAATACGAGAAGACGCACTATCTCGAACTCGCGAAGGTGATATTGGATAAAGGCGCGGATCCGAACGCAAAGTTGAAAAAGGATCTTTGGTACAACGGGTTCGGTTTCGCGCTCGACAGCACGAACGCCACAGGCGCGACCCCGTTCTGGAAATGCGCCGACGTGGCGGATGTTGATGGAATGAAGCTGCTCGTTTCACGAGGCGCAGATCCGAACGTCAGGAATATCGATAACATCACACCGCTTCTTGTCGCGTCCGGCGCCGGCTACCACGGAAACGACGATATCGTCACTCCGACGGGCCGCATGGCAGCGGTACGCTATCTTGTCGACGAACTTCATGCCGACGTCAATGCTGTCGACGGCCGAAATGACGCGCCTGCGCCGCCCGCTCCGGCTGCGCCACAGGCCGCGGCGCCCCCGTCTCCTCCTCAACCACCGCCTGGTGGACAACCTGCACCGGCCGGGCAACAGGCCGCGCTGCCTCCGCAGCAGCAGATGATGAACTTCCAAGCACGAAATCCGCCGGGCGGCTACAGCGCGCTTCACAATGCGGCGCACCGCGGCGACAACGAGATGATCCTCTTTCTGGTTTCGCGAGGCGCGCGTGTGGACGCGGTTGCCAAAAATGGGAACACGGTCGTCGACATGGCGAACGGTCCGCGACAACGCGTCCAACCATTCGCCGAAACCATCGCTTTGCTTGAAGCGCTCGGCGCCAAGAACAATTACAAGTGCGTTTCCTGCTGATGATTCTGGCGTCCCTTTTTTTTCTGGCTTCCGCGCTTTTCGGCCGCCGTCAGGACGTTGCCGGCCTGACCGATTTCCCGGTGCCCGCCTGGCCTGCGAACGGCATCGTCGACGCGTCGCTCAAGGATCGCTACGTTTTCGTCGATCTCGCGAAGAACGAGTACGTCATCGCCTATCCGGAAAACCTCGGGACCGATGCATTCGCCACAAATCCCGGCCGCATGAAGATCACTCGATACGAGCTTCTGCGAAACGTGGCGCCGCAAGTTTCCGTCGAAATTGCAGCCTCGACATCCGGCCGATACCGATACGCATACACCGTGGCGAACGGTGCGACGGCGACACAGTCCATCGACACGTTCGTTGTCGCGCTCTCCGATCGTTCTTCCACCGATACCGTCAAGCAGCCCGATGGCTGGTTTGGAATCGTGCAGAAACGCAGGGCATTCAAGTTAAAAAACCCCGAATGGATCAAGGGCAGCGCGGCCGCCATCTGGTCTTTCCAAAAAGCGGAGCAGGTGATCAAACCGGGATCGTCAAAAACCGGTTTTGATCTCGAAAGCGACCTGAGACCGGGTTTCACGGTCGCGTATCTTCGCAAATCGGAATCGGTGGAAGTGAAATACACAACACAGGGCAACGTGCCGAAAGAAGTAAAGGATCAACTCGATCAACTGTTGCAGCTCGAGTACAACAGCCGCACGATCCTGACGTTTGGGCCGAAATTTGACAAGGCGGCAGACAGCCGGACGATTGCCGAAGACTACGTGCAAGGCATTGTCACGCTAAGCCGCGCAGGCGCGCTTGATCTCAGCTCCGAGTTTGTCAGAACCGTCATGGCCGAACTGACCGCGATCAAGCCGGGCGTGAACACGCCTTTGAGGATACCGACCGAGCCGGTGACACCGGCGGAAGCGGATCTCTTCAACGCAGTCAAAGTCAGCTTCAGGGTGAATTAGTCCTTATGGAATACAGACGTGAGGTTGTCGACGTTAAAGAATCGCCGATGATTCAGATTGCCGCGCTTGCCGAGAGTTTGCCGGATGTCATCAAGCTTTGCTACGGCGAATCGGATTCCCCGACGCCCGAGTTCATCTGCCGCGCCGCCTACGACGCCTCGCTGGCGGGCCATACCGGATATACGCATACCTCCGGGAGCCGGGACTTCCGGGAGGCGATAGCGTCGAAGTGCTTCGAGCTGCAGGGAATCCAATGCAACCCTTCGCAGATCGTCGGAACGATTGGGGCATCGGCAGCGATTTTTGTTGCGGCGCGAACATGCGTTGGACCGGGAGACAATGCCATCGTCATAGCGCCGACTTACGCCATCTTCGCGACCAACGTCGCGATGTCCGGGGGCGAGCCTCGATTGGTCTCTCTGGTTCGCGACGGCAATCGCTTCCGTCTCGATATGGATCGAGTTCGCGAGGCGATCGACAGGAACACTCGAATGCTGATCGTGAACAGCCCTTCGAATCCGACAGGTTGGGTTATGACGGCTGAGGAGCAAAAGGCGCTGGTTGAGATTGCGAGACGTCACGACCTCGTCATCCTCAGCGACGAAGTCTACGAGCGATTGAGTTTCGAAAACGAAGTTGCGCCGTCGATCGCCCGATTCGATGAAAAGCTCGAGCACGTGTTGGTCGTCAACAGCTTGTCGAAGACGTACAACATGACGGGATGGAGGCTGGGCTGGGCGATCGGCAACGAGCGCCTGATCGGTTTGATGACGAAAGCCGCGGAATTCATAACATCAAATCCCGCGACGCCGACGCAGCAGGCAACCATCGTGGCGCTGCGCGACGGTGAAGCTTATGTTCGTCAAGTCCGCCAGGAGTACGCAAGCCGCCGCGCGCTTGTCATGAAGGAACTGGCCGGCATTCCCGGCGTGTCCCTTCCCATACCGGAGGGCGCGTTCTACGCGTTTCCGCAGATCGAAGGTTTGAAGGATTCGACGACCCTCGCTCGACGGCTCGTCGCCGATGCGGGAGTCGCCATGGCGCCCGGCGTCGCGTTCGGACCATCGGGTGAAGGTTATATTCGTCTTTGTTTCGCGTCCTCGGAGCAGACGCTGACCACGGCTTTGGATCGATTCAAGCGGTTCATGCGGTCACTGGAGCGACATTCGAATGACGTCCGAGTATGACGTGATCCTTCCGCCGTTGAATGCTTTCACGGTCTCGGCCATCGAAAACAGCAGCATCTGAGATCGCATGAAGCTGAATCCGCCGTTGAAATATCCCATTCCATTCCCGCTGAAGTACGACCGAATGAACGTACTCGAGGAATCCAGCGGCAGGGTTGCGACATTGTTGTAAAACTTTTTCCAGTTTTCGGGGTCCTGGAACAGGTACTGTTCGACATTCGAGAGATAGAACGCGGTCACCGTCGCTTCGTGTTCCTTAAGGTATTTGCCAACGGCGCGAATCGCCTTTGGTCCGGCGAAGTCGCCGACCAGCGGAACGATGAGATTGCGTTTGTGGAGCGTCCTGAGCGCCTGAAAGTTTTCATCACTTCCCATGTAGCTGCGATTCGCCCCTTCGCCATCGTCGGTCAGCATCAGGTCCTCGTAGCTGGGCATACGTCCGCGCCCGCCCCCGTAGGAGCTGAATGAATAGGTGATTTGAGGGCCGGCATCGAAGAATGCCTTGTACACGTAGTTGATGCTTTGCTCGTCGGCCGGCGTCAGTTTGAATCCATGATCGATTTCAAGACTCTTGATCAAAGCTTTGGAGTTGGTCTCGAAGAGGTTCTCATCCGCAGCGGCATCGTCGTAAGCCGTGAACAGTTCGGCCGCAGTCGCAGTAGGTTTCAAGCCCTGGGGCCTCGGACGGGAGAACAACCGCGACAAAAAGTCGGCACGATCCTGCGACAATTCGATCAGCGCCTTGTACATCAGGTGCTGCATCATGTTCTGCCGCCGAATATCGAAGATGAACGCAATCTTGGGTTGTAGCGCGATGATGTAAGTAAAATTCTGATCGGGACCAACACCAAGGTAGACGCCACCACTTTTCGTTGTCTTCTTCAAATCCGAAATGACGAATTGAAACGTTTCTTCGTTGGAGACGAAGTTGTCGGACCGAAAGTACCCGCCCGCCTCGGAGAAATCGGTAGTGAGCTTCCAGAACGAAGCGTCTGAAAGTTGTTTGGGCAGTTCCTCGGCCGCAACCAGCGATCCGGAAGCGGACCACAGAAGTCCGGCAAGTCCGAACGCAGCGAGGACCGCGATCACGAGCAGGTGATGTTCATTCTTGAGCATTATTGAATTTGCAGCGGCAGCGGCTGGCCGCCAATGGTGTAGGTTTGCAGGGTGCCGGTCGACGCAAGTCCGGTGGCGCCGTAAAGGATGAATTGAGTCGTGTAGCCGCCGGAGTCGGCGACCTGTGGAAACACGAGAGAGTTGGATGAAACCGCCGCCGCCTCATCGACTGGAGGAACCGTTGCGCTCAGGAGGTCGCCGCGAGTGTTCACGCGAAGCCGCAAACCCATCATGGTGATCACCCCGGTAGTCGTGACTCGCAGTAAGCCCTGAAACGTTGTGGGCATTGTTGGAAACTGCTGGGTGAGGTACGTCGCGATTTTGCTGTTCGGATCGAGCGTAATCGTCTTCTTGGGGATTCCGCTGGAGCTGCCGTCGAGCCGAGTCAATTCGAGATCGATGCTAATGGTTTGTGAAGTGGAGGTATTCAGAATCGCTAATCCCGATTGCACCGAACCGACGGCTCCGATCGCGCCTGATGTTTCGATGTACGATCGAAAGCGGCTGCCTTTGATGCTGGTAATTCCCGACTCCGAAACAACGACATTGTTCTGCCGGTAGCCAAAGACGGCGAGCGCTTCCGGCGTCGATCCGGTGGTCGGTGTGATGCGTATATATCCGGTTTTCGTGACCGAGCCGGTTCCGTTTATCGTAAACCGGAGCGCATTCTTCCCGTCAATCGAATACGGAACAGAGTTGGCTGTGAAACCGGCGAACGGAACGTCGATGGGATTGCCGGAATCGTTGAGAAAGTCGATCGTGCCGCTTTCCAATCCTCCGGAAGAATTCATCAGCACGATTTGCGATCGCCAGCCGCCCTCAACCGCGAAATGAGCAAGGTACGATGTGGCCGTCGACGGCGTCACAGAAAGATCGATGATGGGCAGCGTCGTGGTGAGGAATTCGCTGCGCTCATTCACGTAACCCCGCAGCGCAGTGATGCCCACCGGCGCAGTCGAACGGAGCTCAAGGTCGCCGACGGAATTCACGAGCAGCCCCCAGGGAAGCTCGTCGACGAAAGCGGCGCTCTGACCCTGCGGCGGAAGAGTGAATTTACCGAACGTGGTGGCAAAACCCCGGATTGCATCGTAGAACGTGAAATTGATTTCAACGTTGCTATCGTTGGGATTGGCCACGGCGACACCAGTCCTTATCGGACCGTTCAACTCGACAAACACCAACGCCGACGTCACGGCAGTCGTGGCCGGCACTGTTGCTTCCGAAATGACCGCGGTCCCCTGACGTTGCCCAAAGACGGCGAATCCCGCCGGAGCGTTTGTACCGGCGGCCGGCGTGTATCGCGCGGATCCGACAGTAATCGACGCATTCGCGCCCGACGACGAGCGGGCTACGCCGCCGCTTGCCGGCACGCTGACGCTGTAGGTCGCATTTCCGATCGTGCCGCCGCAGACGTTTCGATTTGAAGAAGTGTTGCGCGGGATGGGTCTCGCCGAATAAAAATCGTCGCTGTTGGAATCGGTATCGGTGCAACCGCCCCCCGCACGAAAGATGCCGGTAACGCTATCGAGCGAGGGCCCTGTCCCGCCAGTACAGCCGCTCGCGGAACCGTAGCTCATGATGTCGACGATCGTGTCGTCCGTGGGGCAGGAATCCATCAGTTGAGCCGCGTTGTTGACGATCGCGAGCCGGCCGCCGAAAGTCTGGATTGCAAGACTGGTCGTGCTTTGCGGCGTCGGCAGCCCGTAAAGCCCGACATCAAAGTTCGAAGACGCTCCGGCTACAAGGTAATACTGACCCGGGGCGATGCTTCCGGTTAGATTGACCGATTGCCACGTGCCACCGGACACACCGTAAACCTGAACCGTGTAACCCGTAACGTTTACGGTCGTCGTGCCGAGATTAAATAATTCGATGAAATCGTTTCGTAATCGAGATTTTGCGTCCTGTGACGAATATACCTGACTGATCACAAGAGACGTCGATGCGGTATGGCCAACTGTGGAAGTCCAAAGGATCCTGAGCAACGCAGAGAGGACCGAAACGCGCCATCGAAGCTGCATTCACCACCTTCTTTCCCTTTTTGTTTAAGTTTTGATTATACGCATAGCCCCGCACAGATGTTACCCGTCTGGTACACTACGGCTTTATTTAATTCTTTTGACGGGAGTCAGTATGGATCGCACCGCTTTTCGCGAAAATATTCTCGAACTCATTCGCCGCACGTCCGCCTTCCTTCCACCAGACGTGGAGAACGTCATCAACCTGCAGCGCAAGCTGGAAACGTCTGGTTCGAAAGCCGAGTTCGCGCTGGAACTCGTGGCTCAAAACATCGGCCTCGCCAAGGCGCGATCTTTGCCGATCTGCCAGGACACGGGAACGATCAACTTCTTCTTCGAGACACCGCGCGGGGCCGATCAGATCGAAATGGAGGAACTTTGCAAGGACGCTGTGAAGGAAGCGACGAAGAAAGGTTACTTGCGTCAGAACTCGGTCGATAGCGTCGACGGGACAAACACCGGTGACAACCTCGGGCCCGGCAGTCCCGTCTTTCACTGGGAACAGACGCGCGATTCGAACGTCCACGTGCGGCTCGTTCTCAAGGGCGGCGGTTGCGAGAACATGAGTGCCCAATACAGCCTGCCGATAGAAATACAAGGCTCTCGCGCCGACAGAAATCTGGAGGGTGTCCGCGCGTGTATTCTCGACGCGGTTTGGAAGGCGCAGGGAAAAGGATGCGGTCCGGGCTTTTTGGGCGTTGCCATCGGTGGAGATCGCGCATCGGGCTTTGAATTTGCGAAGCGTCAGCTGCTGCGGATGGTCGACGACACGAGTCCGGATTCGGCACTGGCCGCACTCGAAGCACGGATTTTGAAAGAGGCAAACACGCTGGACATCGGGCCGATGGGGTTCTCCGGAAAATTCACCGTCGGCTGCTGCAAGATCGGCAAGCTGAATCGTCTGCCGGCCTCGTTCTTCGTTTCTGTGGCCTACATGTGCTGGGCGTACCGGAGGCGTGGCGTTGTTCTAAACGCGGACGGCAAAGTCGTCGAATGGCTTTATCAGGCTCCGCACGAGTTTCAACACCGCGAAGAGATGCCGGATCTGACGCTGCCTGCGGCGGAAGTGGTACGCCTTTCGACTCCCTTGCGAGACGATGATGTGCGTCAACTGAAGGTTGGCGACGTCGTTCTTCTCGATGGTGTTGTATTCACCGGACGCGACGCCGTGCACAAATACCTTCACGATGGAGGCGAACTGAGCGCCATCCAGAACGGCGTCATCTACCACTGCGGTCCCGTTGTACTGAACGAAGGAGGGCAATATCGAGTCGTCGCCGCCGGTCCGACCACGTCCATTCGCGAGGAGCCCTACCAGGCCGACATCATCAGGAAGTTCGGCGTCAAAGCCGTCGTCGGTAAGGGCGGAATGGGGGCTAAGACACAACAGGCTTGCAAGGACTATGGCTGCGTTTATCTTCACGCCATCGGCGGCGCCGCGCAGATCTATGCTCAGTGTGTCCAGAGGGTGCTGAGCGTGAGGTTAGAGCAGTTCGGCAGCCCCGGAGCGGTCTGGGAACTCGAGGTCCGCCACTTTCCCGCTGTGGTCACGATCGACGCGCATGGCAACAATCTCCAGCAGGTCGTGACGGATCGTTCGAAGGAACTTCTCGCCGCAACGTTGTAGCGGACACCAACTCGAGTTATGGAATGATCTCCTTCACCCGGCCGACAATGCCGTTCTCCAGCATGACTTTGATGCCGTGCGGATGGCTGGGCGAATTCGTAAGGATGCGCTGGACAATTCCTTCGGTCCGCTTGCCAGAACCCTGGTTCTGTTTCTCCACGACTTGCACCTTCATCCCGGGCCGAATTTCGGCTCGAACTTTACCGTCCATCCCAGATTCTCCTCCGTCCCGAAATTTGCTACCTTTAACATGTTCGCTGGTTACAACCATCAACCTAAAACGTCTTAAGCATCATGAAAAAGTATGGAATGTTTGTTTGTCTGTTACTGGCAGCGTGCTCGGCCCCGCCTGAAAAGAAAGCGGATACGCCTGCACCGGCCGTGCAGGCGCCTGCGCCTGCTCCGACTCCTCAACCCGAAGTTCGCCCGGCAGAGGTCAAGCCGGAAGCGGTGTCTGCGCCAAAGGTATCATCAAAGGCGCCAACACCGTCCAGGACCGTGGCGAAGACTGCGCCTGCTCCGGTAACGTCTCAACGGCCAACGGCGTCAGCGGGATCTCCAACGGCGGCATCGATCCCTACGCCAGTGCCGACTCCACCGGCGAACACTGGTGAACCGACACGAGTCGCCAGAAGCGCGCCGATCGACATTCCACCGCCTCCACCGCCGCCGGCTCCGGAGCCGCGGCATGTGACATTGCCGTCCGGGACGCTGATCAACGTGCGAATGATCGATTCGATTGATTCGGGTTCGGACCATGTCGGACAGTCTTTCCGGGCTTCGCTTGCAAGTGCAATCATGGCCGGAAATGAAACACTGATTCCGAAAGGCGCGGATGTTTACGTCAAACTCGTCGACGTGCATTCGGCGGGCAACATGACCGGCACCAGTGAATTGAAGGTCCAGTTAGACCGCCTGTTTGTCGACAAGAAATCCTATACCGTGGCAAGCAACACCTACACGGAAACCGGAGCCTCGCAGACCAAGAAGACCGCCAAAACCGTAGGCATCACATCGGCGATCGGCGCAGCCATTGGCGCGATTGCCGGAGGTAAAAAAGGCGCTGTCATCGGCGCAGGCGCCGGAGCGGGATCGGGTGCGGCGATTGAAGCCGCTACCAAGGGCGCGCAGGTTCGAATTGAATCCGAATCTGCGATGACATTTCGACTCGAAGCGCCGGTCGAACTGACTCTGCCGCCAAACCCATAATATTTGGATCAAATCGCTAACCAAAACCAACAACGGAGGGGTGAATGAAGTTGCGTCTCGTTTCGTTAATGTCCGTACTGCTTTGTCTCGCGATTGGCTTATCTGTGTCTGGTCAGGGAAAAAAGGCCGGGGCTTCCGATCCGGTCACCGGGACCTGGGCGGGTGACTGGGGGCCGAGTACAAGTGATCGAAACCAGGTATCAGTGGATTTGAAGTTTGACGGCAAGGCTCTAACCGGCAATGTCATGCCTCCGGGCCAGAGTCCGATCGCGATTCAGAAGGGAACCTTCAACGCTCAGACCGGCGCCGTTCACATGGAAGCAGATGCGCCCGGCCGTGGCGGGACGCTTCACTTCGTCATCGACGGCAAGTTGGATAAAAACGTCATGACCGGCAGTTGGAATCACGATAGAAGCAAAGGCGATTTCAAGATCACCAAGAAGTAATCTGTTCGGATGAGAATAGGGAATCACCGCAGAGGCGCAGAGAGATTAGACCGAAAGCTCTTTGCGCCTCTGCGGTGATTCCCCATTGACACCCGACAGAAATCCTCCCCCGCCATATCCTCCTTCGTTTTGCGAATTGACTCCCAACAAAGTGCGGTGATAACTTCCGCCTCAACAAGTTCGCGATAAGAGAGAGGTCGGCTGTAGCGCACCCCCTTAATAAGACTGCAGAAGACCCGGTCAACAACTCATGTCATATGGAGGTGGTGGGATGCATTCCCTCAGAAAAGTATTTCTTTTGGTGGCCGTTCTTTGTATGTCGGCCGCGTCCTTTGCTCAGACTTCCACAACAAGGATTTCCGGAACGGTATACGATCCGTCCGGTGCTGTCGTCGGTGGTGTCGACGTGACGCTTCTGAATGAATCGACAGGAGTCACACAGACACAAATCACCAACGAAGTCGGGCTTTACGCATTTCCTGCGATCGCGGCGGGAACATACACGGTAACTGTCGAAATACCCGGCTTTAAAACATCCAAGCGCACGGGGATCGTTCTGAACGTAAGAAAGCCCGCAGTACAAAACTTCACCCCCCAAGTTGGCCGAACCACCAAAACCGTCCACGTTCGAGCCCCCCAAGTTGCCGTTAACCCAGACTTCCGAACCTTGGGGCAAAACACTTAGCACAAAACCATACCGCACCAGCCTCTTTAAGA
>JACXTT010007327.1_pt1 | contig 15551 bp, 9 predicted proteins | sample 9270951 | NCBI WGS metagenome assembly JACXTT01 (sample SAMN15532306, study PRJNA645909) | rock metagenome | isolation source: weathered quartz diorite | place: Puerto Rico | collected 2017-06-21 | reverse complement strand
CAGGAAAAACGCACCGGTTCAGCGGCGGTTTTTGCTTTCAGTTTCGCCATCATCATGGTGTTTCTCATTCTGGCCGCCCAATTTGAAACCTGGGCGCTACCGTTGGCCGTCATCATGGCCGTCCCGTTTGCGCTGGCGGGCGCGCTGCTTGCGGTCCTGGTGCGCGGAATGCCGAACGATATTTATTTTCAGGTAGGATTGATTACGCTGATCGGCCTCGCCGCGAAAAACGCCATTCTGATCGTGGAGTTCGCGAGTCAGAAAATGCACGAAGGAATGCCCGTTGCACAAGCGGCCATTGAAGCGGCGCGTCTGCGCTTTCGTCCTATCGTCATGACTTCCATGGCTTTCGTGCTGGGTATCCTGCCGCTGGTTTTCGCAACCGGAGCAGGAGCGGCCGCACGCCGTTCGATGGGTACCGGTGTGTTGGGCGGAATGCTGCTGGCCACATTCGTTGCCACCATATTCATTCCGTTGTTTTTTACCTGGCTAAGCCGCAAGCGCGCAAGGAATCCCGAGGAAGCTCAGGAGGAAGCCACATCATGACTTCATTCACGCCAAAAATGAAACCCTGGCGGCACACCAGATTTTTATTGCTGCTCTCGAGTCTGCTGATCACATCCTGTGCCTTGGGACCCGACTATTCGCGGCCTCAAATCGATGCGTCCGACAGGTTCCGCATGGCGGAAACGGAAGGACAATCCATCGCCAATCTCCCATGGTGGGAACTCCTCCACGATGAGCAGCTTCAACACCTGATCAAGCTGGCACTCCTCGAGAACAGGGATCTCAAACAGGCGGTGGCAAGTGTTGAAGAGCTCGAGGCCCGCCTCGGCATAGCGCGATGGGATTTCCTCCCCAAGCTGGACATGAATGTCAACGCGCCGGCATTCGGGAAGTTAGGGGGTTTTAGTATTCCCGGGTTCGCCACGCCGTACAACTACTTTGGCCAGGCCACGTTGAATTGGGAAATCGACATCTGGGGCAGGGTTCGGCGCTCCAACGAGGCCGCCCTGGCCGATCTGATGGCGCGCGAGGAAAATCGCCGCGCTGTCGTGCTCACACTTGTAAGCGGCGTCGCACAATCCTACTTCGATCTTCTCCAGTTCGATATGCAGCTGGAAATCGCGCGCAACGCCCTGCAGTCATGGGAAGAATCTGTCGCCCTTGCCCGGGCGCAACTCCAGGGGGGTGTGATTTCAAGGCTTGATCTGGATCAGTTCGAGGCAGAGCGATCCAATGCTGCAGCCCGGGTGGCGCAATTTCAGCGCCAGATGGTGCAGAAGGAAAATGAATTGAGCGTATTAGTCGGGCGCAATCCGGTAACCATCACCCGGGGGCGCTCGTTGACCGCACAAATGCTTCCTCCCGAGGTGCCTGCCGGCCTTCCTTCCGAGCTGCTGGAGCGCCGCCCGGATATTCTGCAGGCGGAGAAAACACTGGCGGCCGCAACCGCGAGAATCGGGGTGGCAAAAGCGGCGCGCTTTCCCAAGCTCACGATTACCGGTTTTCTGGGTGTCGCCAGTCCGGCCTTGTCAAAAATTTTGCTCTCCGGGAGCGAATTCGGGGTGGGCGGGCTCGGGCTGGCCGGCCCATTGCTCAATGCCCAAAGCCTGGGGCTCGAGCAGCGCGCCGCCGAAGCCCAGGCAAGGCAGGCCCTGGCCCAGTATGAGCAGTCGATCCTCGTTGCACTCAAGGAGGTGGAAGATGCCCTGGTGGCGGTTCGCACCGCCTATGACCAGCGCAACGCGCAGCAATTACAGGTCGAGTCGCTAAACTCGGCTTTGAATGTTTCGAATCTTCGCTATCGGGGAGGCATTACCAGCTATGTGGATGTGCTCCTCGCCAAACGTACGCTGTTCGATGCCCAATCGGCGCTGGCGGCGACACACCGCCTTCACCTGGCCTCGATCGTTCAACTCTATAAGGCTTTGGGCGGGGGATGGACCCCGGCATAACGAGTGCCTGGGAGCCTGTCGGACTTGAAGAATCGAAGCGAAAAAGTGATTGGGCGAGGGCATATTTTGACGATTTTGAAGGCCGATAGTTGCTCTATTGGCTGAAAAAGCGGCGAAATATGGACTGGCCAGGCACTTTTGCAGCAGCCGATTTCCTTTAAAGTCCGACAGGCTCCTAGCCATCAGGATCGCAGGCTGATGGAATAAATCCAGGTTTTCCGACGCCTCCAACGTCCATTCCCAAACCAGACCCATAATCCGTCCCGCAGGGGGCACTTTACCTAAGCCCGGCTTGCGAGGACCGCCGGGTTGACCTAATCTTACCTGATATATCCCTTTTTCGCGATTACCCGAGAGCCGAACCTATGGACGTGGCGGTGCGCTCCCTGATAAAAATCAAGCTCGCTGTTCACGATGTCCCCAGCATTGTTCAAATGATCACCGGGTCACTCCTGATCCTGCTTTCCGGTTGTTTGGAGAAGGCGCCCCAGGGCCCGGCCGCGCCTGTTCCCGAGGTGGGAGTGATTACTGTCACGACACAAACAGTCCCGGACGAACCGGAGTTTATTGGACGGACAGAAGCCTTCCGGCCTGTGGAGATCCGGCCGCAGGTCACCGGGATCATTCAAAAAGTCTTTTTCACTGAGGGGCGCAATATTCGCAAGGGTGATAAATTATACCTGATCGATCCCGTCCCCTTCAGAGCCGTCTATCTCAATGCCGAGGCCAGGGTAGCCCAGGCTCGGGCCCGGCTGGTCCAGGCGGAACAGGATCTGGCGCGGGTGACACCACTGCTCGCGGCGCAAGCCGTCAGCAGGAAGGATGTCGACGATGCCGTGGCCGGATCGCTGGCAGCCAAAGCCGGGCTGGAAGGCGCGCAAAGCGATCTGGTCAAAGCGAAATTCGATTTCGATAATACGGTCATCTCCGCTCCCGTGAACGGGCGGATCGGCCGCAGCAATTTTTACGAAGGCAGACTGGTTTCCGCTCAGACGGATCTTCTGGCCACCATCGATCAACTGGATCCGATGTATGTCAACGTGAGCGTGCCCGAAAGCTATCTCCTGCGTCGCCGCCGCGAACTCGCCGAGCATAAGGTCCAGAGGCCGGATATTTTTCTGTTGCGCGGTGTGATGACCTTCTCGGATGGGAGCATATACCCGGAGGAAGGAATTCTGGACTTCGCGGATGTCACGCTACGCGCCGAGACGGGTACGCTGCAGGGACGTTTTGTGTTTCCCAATCCCGAGGGCAGATCCTTGCCCGGACAATCCTATTTCTACCCGGGGCAATTCGTCAAAATCCGCCTCAAGGGCTATATCCGGACCCATGCGATCCTCATTCCGCAACGGGCGGTTCAACAGGGACCTACGGGATCGTTCGTGTATGTGATCGACAGCGAGGACAAAGCCGAGCTTCGCCCGGTTCAAGCCAGCACCTGGCATGGGAACGAATGGTTGATCGAGGACGGACTTCATCCCGGAGAACGCGTGGTCGTCGACGGATTTCATCGAATCCGGCCCGGAAGCCAGGTAAAGGCCGTTCCCAATAAAGATGAAGAAGCTTCATCGGGTAATCATGCGAAAGCGGAAACCCCGCCCAAAGCTCCATGAGTCCGCATTTCTTCATTGACCGCCCCATCTTTTCTTCGGTCTTATCCATCATCATCGTGGTGGTGGGCCTGGTGTCTTTACACGCTCTGCCAATCGCGCAGTTTCCACAAATCACCCCTCCCATGGTACAGATCGATGCGGACTATCCGGGCGCAAGCGCGGAAGTCGTCGCCGAAGCGGTGGCGCGGCCGATCGAGGTGCAACTCCCCGGTATCGACAACCTCCTGTATTACGACTCCACCAGCACGAATGACGGGCATATGACGCTGCGGCTCACATTCGAAATTGGAACCGACGTCGATATTGCGCAGGTACAGACGCAGAACCGGCAACGCCTCGCCGAACCCCAGTTGCCTCAAGAAGTCATCCGGCAGGGGGTAACCGTAAAAAAAACGTCGCCGGATCTGCTGGCAGTCATAGCGCTGAGCTCCACCGATCCCACCTATGACACCATTTTTCTCTCCAACTATGCCCTGCTTCGCATTCTCGATAACGTAAAACGGCTTCCCGGCGTCGGGGATGCCATCATCTTCGGTGGCCAGAATTATTCCATGCGGCTGATCCTCGATCCCGTCCGCATGGCGCAGCTCGACATCACGCCGACCGATATCGCGGCTGTCGTCCGCGGACAGAACCGGGATTTCCCGGCGGGGAGAATTGGCCGCGAACCCACCCCGCACGGAACGGAACTTACTATCCCGGTCATCACGCGCGGCCGGATGAGCGAAGTCAAGGAATTCGAGGACATGATCGTCCGGGCTTATCCGGATGGGTCGATGGTCCGAATGCGGGATGTCGCACGGGTAGAACTGGGAGCTCAATCCTACGACCTTCAGGGGCGATGGAACGGAAAACCCAACACCTTTCTTTTGACCTTTCTTGCGCCCGGCGCCAACGCGCTCGATACCGTCCGGCGAGTCCGCCAGGAAATGGACAGGCTGGCGAAAGCCTTTCCGCCAGGGGTATCCTACGACATTCCCTATGACACAACTATATTCATCGATGTTTCCATCAAGGAGGTGGTGAAGACCCTCGTCGAGGCAACGTTACTCGTCATCCTGGTCGTGTTTCTGTTCTTGCAGAGCTGGCGTGCAACACTCATACCGGCTATCGCCGTTCCCATCTCGCTCATCGGAACGTTTGCCGGCATGGAGGCCCTGGGGTTTTCGATCAATACGCTCACCCTTTTCGGCATGGTCCTGGCAATCGGAATCGTGGTGGACGATGCGATCGTGGTTGTGGAGAATGTCGAACGCCATATGACCCAGGACGGGTTGCCGCCGAAGGACGCGGCGAAGAAAGCCATGGATGAAGTGTCGGGGCCCGTGGTTGCGATCGTTCTGGTGCTGGCTGCCGTGTTTGTGCCGGTAGCATTTTTGGGAGGGATTACCGGCGAACTGTATAAGCAATTTGCGATTACCATTGCCTTGTCCGTTGCCATTTCGGGATTCGTGGCGCTCACCCTCAGCCCTGCCCTGTGCGCACTGGTTCTCAAGCCCGGCCATGGTTCTACGAAAGGATTCTGGAAAATGTTCAACCGGTCTTTTGATTGGATGCAGACACGCTACGTCGCGACCGTCGGCATGGTCGTCAAACGATCGGTTATTGCCTTAGCCCTGTTCGGGGCGCTGATCCTCGTAATCCTCGGCCTGCTCAAGACCATTCCGGGAGCATTTCTTCCGGAAGAAGATCAAGGTTATTTCATTACCATCGTCCAGTTGCCGGACGGCGCTTCCCTGAAACGAACGCTTGAAGTCCTGAGCAGGGTGGAAAACTATTTCCAGTCGGTTCCCGCTGTTCATTCAACGGATACACTCGCGGGCCAGAATTTTGTTTTCAACACCCGCGGAACGAATCAGGCGACGATGTTCATCCCGTTACATTCCTGGGACGAGCGCAAGAATGCCAGTGAGCAGGTTCCGGGTCTTATCGCATCGGCTTTTCAGGAATTTGCCAAGATTCCCGAGGCCCTGATTCTGGCCTTCAATGCCCCGTCGATCAGAGGGCTCGGATCCACCGGCGGTTTCTCGCTTCAGTTGCAGGATCCCGGCGGCGGCGATTTTTCCACGTTTGCGGCGGTTGCCCAGGAATTTGTCGCCAAGGCTGTGGAGCACCCGGCGATCGCGGCCGCCAGCACCAATTTTCGTGTGAGCGCTCCCCAGTTACACGCCGAGGTGGACCGGGAGCGGGCCGAAGCGTTGGGCGTACCCGTTTCTGAAGTCTTCGATACCATGCAGGCGTATTTCGGGAATCTGTATGTCAATGATTTCGTTAAATTTGGCCGGATTTACCGGGTGCAAACAGAGGCGCTACCCGAATACCGGTCAAGTCCCGATGATATCAGCAGGATATATGTACGCGCCCGCAGCGGCGCGAAACAAAGCATGATTCCTCTCGACTCCGTCGTCACGACCCGGTTCGACAGTGGCCCGGATCCGGTCACACACTTCAATGGATTCAATACGGCCCTTGTGCTGGGTGGCGCGGCTCCCGGGTACAGCTCGGGACAGGCGCTCGACGCGCTGGAACAAGTGGCGGATGAAGTTCTGATTCCAAAAGGTTATGCAATCGACTGGAGCGGGATATCGTTTCAGGAGCACAAAGCGGGCGGGAAATCGATCGTGGTGCTGGCCTTTGCCCTGCTCATGGTCTTCCTGGTGCTAGCCGCCTTGTACGAAAGCTGGTCCATACCGTTTGCGGTCATCCTCGCCATACCTTTCGGCATCCTGGGAGCCCTGCTTGCCATCTGGACGCGAGGGCTGACCAATGACATTTATTTCCAGATCGGATTAGTGACGTTGATCGGATTGGCTGCCAAGAATGCCATCCTGATCGTCGAATTCGCCAATCAGTGCTACGCCGCGGGCGAGTCGCTGCATGACGCGGCGCTCGATGCGGCACGTCTTCGCTTCCGGCCTATCATCATGACGTCGATGGCCTTCATCCTGGGCGTATTCCCGCTTGTCGTCGCCACCGGCGCCGGTGCGGCGAGCCGGAATTCCATTGGAACCGGCGTGTTCGGCGGAATGCTGGCCGCTACATTTCTCGCAATCTTTTTTGTGCCCCTGTTTTTTGTGATTATTGGAAAAATCGCCCACCGGACCAGGCGCTCCGCTGACACACACCACTGACGGCAAGCAGCTCCACATCTACAAAAGAAAATCCTGATACAGACATCTTGCCAATCCGGCTTCTAGCAGCCTGTCGGACTTGAAGAATCGAAGCGAAAAAGTGTGTGAAAGTGACTGGCCGGGGGACAGATTTTGACGATTTTGCAGCCGATTTCCTTTAAGTCCGACAGGCTGCTATGACGGCATCAAGCCAGGGGCTTCCTTCAGCAGGAATTCCTTGAATGCCTGTGCCACGCTGGAGAGACGCTTGTTCTTCCGGTGCACCACATGCCAGTGGCGCATGATGGGAAAATCCTGCACATCCAGAATTTTAAGCCTCCTGGTCTTCAATTCTAGCTCGGCAGTATGAAGCGACATGATGCCGAGCCCCATCCCCGCTTGCACTGCTTGCTTGATGGCTTCGTTGGTGTCCGTTTCCATACCTTTATTGATGGATATGTGATGCGCGGCAAAAAAACGCTCCATTGCGCTCCGGGTGCCGGAGCCGGGTTCGCGCACCAGGAATGTTTCCTGCCCCAGCCGTTTTACCGGGATGCGGTGCATTTTGCAAAGCGGATGATCTGGCGGCGCAATGACCACAAGCGGGTTTTCCATGAAAGACTCGCTGACGATGTCCAGGTCATCCGGCGGCTGACCCATGATGGCAAGATCGATCATGTTATCGGCAAGTTGCTTCAACACGGTTTCCCGGTTGGAAACGTTAAGACTTACGGTAACGCCGTTATAGCGCTGGCAAAACTTGGCTAATAGATGCGGGGCGAAATAATTGGCGGTGCTAACCACGGAGATATTGAGTTTTCCCCGCTCCAGGCCTTTCAATTCATCGAGCGCGAGTTCCATGTCGGCCAATTGTTGAGAAATGGCGCGGCTGTAGTGATAAAGTTCGCGTCCCGCATCGGTGAGGTAGATTCTCTTGCCCATCTGCTCGAATAGCGGCAACCCGACGTTCTCTTCGAGTTGCTTGATTTGCATCGAAATCGCTGGCTGAGTCAGATAGAGATCCTCAGCCGCGCGGGAAAAGCTCAGATGGCGGGCCGCCGATTCAAAAACTTTCAATTGCCTGAGGGTCAGATGGAGCATGGTTCCGTTAAAAAAGAATCCTGCATTCTCTTGCACAAGCATTGCATAAGCCGAAGCTTATCATAACAATCAAAACATATGACTGTTATTTATATTAATCCCGATTACAATTACGTCCGTAGCACCTTTATCTACCCTTACGAGGAGAACTAACATGAGTCAAGAAATAACCGGCAAGGAACGCTATAAATCCGGCGTGATTCCTTACAAGAAAATGGGGTATTGGGACGCTGATTATGTGCCTAAAGCGACGGACATCATTGCCCTGTTCCGTATCACGCCTCAGGAAGGAGTGGATCACGAGGAAGCCGCCGCCGCTGTCGCCGGCGAATCCTCCACTGCAACCTGGACGGTGGTTTGGACCGATCGCCTGACCGCCTGCGAACTCTACCGCGCCAAGGCCTATCGTTCCGATCCGGTCCCCAATACCGGCCCCGGCACCAAGACCGAGCAACAGTATTTTGCCTACATTGCGTACGACCTGGATTTGTTCGAACCTGGTTCTATCGCCAACCTGACCGCTTCGATCATTGGCAACGTTTTCGGTTTCAAGGCAGTGAAAGCGCTGCGCCTGGAAGATATGCACATCCCTGTCGCTTACCTGAAGACGTTCCAGGGACCCGCCACCGGTATCGTGGTGGAGCGCGAGCGCCTCGACAAATTCGGCCGGCCGCTGCTGGGCGCCACCACCAAACCAAAGCTGGGCCTCTCCGGTCGCAATTATGGCCGCGTGGTGTATGAAGGCCTCAAAGGCGGCCTGGACTTCATGAAGGACGATGAGAATATCAACTCCCAGCCCTTCATGCACTGGCGCGACCGCTTCCTGTATTGTATGGAAGCCGTCAACCGGGCTTCCGCCGCAACGGGTGAAGTCAAGGGCCATTACCTGAACGTCACCGCGGGCACCATGGAAGACATGTATGAACGCGCCGAGTTCGCCAAGTCGCTTGGCTCCGTCATCATCATGATCGACCTGGTGATCGGCTATACCGCGATCCAGTCGATGGCAAAGTGGGCGCGCAAGAACGACATGATCCTGCACCTGCACCGCGCCGGCAATTCAACCTACTCGCGCCAGAAGAACCATGGCATGAACTTCCGCGTGATCTGCAAGTGGATGCGGATGGCGGGGGTGGACCACATTCATGCGGGAACGGTCGTCGGCAAGCTCGAGGGCGATCCGCTCATGATCAAGGGTTTTTACGACACCTTGCGGGAAACCAACACCAAGACCAGCCTGGAGCACGGCCTGTTCTTCGACCAGGACTGGGCGTCGCTGAACAAGGTCATGCCGGTTGCCTCCGGCGGCATCCATGCCGGCCAGATGCACCAATTACTGGATTACCTGGGCGAAGACGTGATCCTGCAATTCGGCGGCGGCACCATTGGTCACCCGATGGGCATACAGGCCGGCGCCGTTGCCAATCGCGTTGCCCTGGAAGCAATGATCATGGCGCGCAACGAAGGCCGCGACTACGTGAAAGAAGGTCCGAAGATTCTGGAAGCTGCCGCCAAGTGGTGCACGCCGCTCAAGCAGGCGCTGGATACGTGGAAGGACATCACCTTCAATTACGAATCCACCGACACCGCCGATTTCGTGCCATCCACGACGGCCAGCGTTTAACTATACATAGGAGAAAATAATTATGATGACCAATGTGGGAAACCGTCTCACGCAGGGGCAGTTTTCTTTTCTGCCGCCGCTGACGGACAAGCAGATCTCGGCACAAATCAAATACGCGCTGAAGAACGGCTGGGCAATCGGTATCGAATACACCGACGACCCGCATCCGCGCAACACTTACTGGGAAATGTTCGGTAACCCGATGTTCGACTTGAAGGACCCCGCCGGTATCCTGGCGGAGATCAATGACTGCCGCAAAACCTATCCAAACCACTATATCCGGGTAACGGCATTCAACTCGACGCGCGGTGTCGAAAGCCCGACCATGTCGTACATCGTCAACCGTCCGAAGAATGAACCGGGCTTCAGGTTGGATCGCCAGGAAGTGGATGGCCGTGCCGTTCGCTACACCATTCATTCCTACGCAACCGACAAGCCGGAAGCTGAGCGGTATTAAGCGCCCCTCCCCCCTTCCCCTCCAGGGAGGGGGAGATTCGAGGCACAGGCGAAAGGGTTAGTAGCAGCATCCGCCTGTGCCCGATTCCGAACCTGCAATATCGGTTTGTTGTCTATAGATAAAATACAGTGTTATTTGTTAATTTCGTGTTTTATTGTGGGTCAATATGAAAAAAAACTCGAAAGATCTCGCCATTGTTGCTGATCAGAATCCAATCGATCTGGACGCGGAATTCCGCGCATCGAATATCAAGGAAGTGCTGGACAAGCTCGATCGTGAATTGATTGGCCTGAAACCCGTCAAAACCCGCATCCGGGAAACCGCAGCGCTGCTGCTCGTCGACCGGCTGCGTAAAAAACTGGATCTGACCGCCGGGGCGCCCAGTCTGCACATGAGTTTCACCGGCAATCCCGGCACGGGGAAGACCACGGTGGCGCTGCGCATGTCGGAGATCCTGCATCGGCTGGGGTATGTGCGCGAAGGGCATCTCGTTTCCGTTACACGTGACGACCTGGTGGGCCAATATATCGGCCATACGGCACCCAAAACCAAGGAAGTCATAAAGAAAGCGATGGGTGGTGTACTGTTCATCGACGAGGCCTATTATCTCTACAAACCCGAGAATGAACGTGATTATGGCGCGGAATCGATAGAAATCCTGTTGCAGGTGATGGAAAACAATCGCGAGGATCTGGTTGTTATTCTGGCGGGCTACAAGGACCGGATGGACAAATTCTTCCACAGTAACCCCGGCATGCGTTCGCGCATCGCCCATCACATCGATTTCCCAGACTATAACCCGGATGAGCTGGTTGCCATCGCCAAGCTCATGCTGGCTTCGCAGAACTACCGCTTCAGCGGCGAGGCGGAAAAGGCTTTCGGCGAGTACATCCGGCTGAGGATGAAAATGGATCATTTCGCCAACGCCCGCTCGGTTCGCAACGCCCTTGACCGGGCACGCCTGCGACAGGCCAATCGCTTGTTCGAGGGGGCAAAGAAAAATCTTTCGCGGACCGACCTGATGACCATCGAGGCCGAGGACATTCGCGCGAGCCGCGTATTCAAGGAAGGCGCGGTGGATCTGGATGGCGACGAGGGTGCTAACGGAATGGTGTCAGCCGGCTGATTCGGTAATCATTGCTTAAAAAATTTACTCCATAATCTCTGGAATCGGAATCCACGAAATCCCGGCCGGAATATCCATAGCTCAGGCTGATGTATCGAATGAGGGGCGCCCACGTTGGGTGCCCTTTTTGTTTGGTAGTGCAGCCGCATATTTGCTGCCGCGACCCTTAAACCCGGATAATCCATTAGGCGGCTCTCCTGACCCTACACGAGTGACGAGTGCTGGCGGCCGGTTTGCGGCCATTATTGCCGCTTTTCCGGAATCCACAGACTAGGCCATGGCCTTCTCTCAACCGGCAAAACTGTCTCACCACATACCTCGCGCCATCATCTAGCGTCCTAATGGATTATCCGAGTTAAAAGAAGGTACGCCCTATACTCTCCCATTCCATTTTTATCGGTAAATCCTTAATCACCCCGGAGCTCCATTGATGCACCCTACCCGCTTGAAAAAAGCACCCGCCAACCGGAACGATTGGAAAACGATCCGGACTCTGCTGCCTTACCTGTGGGAATTCAAGGGCAGGGTAACTTTGGCATTGATGCTCCTCATCATGGCCAAGCTTGCCAATGTGGCAGTTCCACTGATCCTGAAGGAAATTATTGACGCGCTCGACCGCCCGCGCGCCTTGATGGCTTTGCCGGTTTTCATGCTGGTTGGTTACGGGGCACTGCGCCTGTGCAGTACGCTATTCGGCGAGTTGCGCGACGCCATTTTTGCCAAGGTTACCCAGCGGGCCATCCGCCGGGTTGCGATCAAGGTTTTCAGCCATCTGCATGCACTGTCCTTGCGCTTCCATTTGCAACGCCAGACAGGTGGCGTATCCCGGGACATCGAGCGCGGATCGCGAGGAATTTCCTTCCTGCTCAATTTCATGCTGTTCAATATTCTGCCGACGCTGCTGGAAATCTCTCTGGTGGCCGCGATTCTTTTGTCCAGATATGACATTTGGTTTTTCGTGATCGTCTTTGGCACGCTTGCAGCGTATATCGCACTCACGCTGATCGTGACGGAGTGGCGCATGATTTTCCGCAGGACCATGAATGATATGGATTCAAAAGCCAATACCCAGGCCATCGACAGCCTGCTGAACTATGAGACGGTCAAGTATTTCGGCAATGAAGCCTGGGAGGCGCAACGCTACGATGAGCACATGCGAAAGTGGGAGACAGCGGCGGTGCGCAACCAGACGTCGCTTGCCCTCCTCAACTCTGGGCAAAGCGCCATTATCGCCATAGGCATCACCTTGCTGCTGACGCTGGCGGCGGATGGAGTCGTCCAGGGAAGCCTGTCATTAGGCGACCTGGTGCTGATCAATGCATTCATGCTGCAACTCTATATGCCGCTCCATTTCCTGGGTTTCGTTTACCGGGAGATCAAGCACTCGCTGGCGGATATGGAAAAAATGTTCGGCTTGTTGCACGAAAATGAAGAAATCAGGGATAAACCCGGTGCCTCCGGTCTCGTCGCCGGAGATGCGGGCATTCGCTTCGAACATGTCGATTTCGGCTATGAGCCGAATCGCCAGATTCTGTTCGATGTCAGCTTCGACATTCCACCTGGCCGCAACACCGCGGTAGCCGGGCATAGCGGATCGGGCAAATCGACGTTGGCACGCCTGCTGTTCCGTTTTTATGACCCTGCCGCGGGCCGAATCCTGATAAACGGGCAGGATATCCGAAACGTCACGCAAATGAGCTTGCGTGCCGCCATCGGAATCGTGCCGCAGGATTCTGTCCTGTTCAACGACAGCATTTATTACAACATTGCCTACGGCCGGCCCGATGCGCCCCGGGAAGAAGTTCTCGCGGCGGCGAAATCCGCACATATCCATGATTTCATCGAAAGCTTGCCGGACAAATACGACACCACCGTAGGCGAGCGCGGGCTCAAACTCTCGGGGGGGGAAAAACAACGTGTCGCGATCGCACGGGCGATACTCAAGAATCCCGCCATCCTGATTTTTGATGAAGCGACTTCGGCGCTGGACTCGAAATCGGAAAAACTGATTCAAACCGAACTGAAGCGAATCGCGACAAATCGAACGACATTGACGATCGCCCATCGCCTGTCCACCATTGTGGATGCCGATGAGATCCTTGTCATGGACAAAGGCCGCATTGCCGAACGCGGCACTCATCGGGAACTGCTGGCGGCGAGCGGCCTGTATGCACACATGTGGCAAGTTCAACAGCGCGAAGAGCAATCAAAAATGCGGCAGGCGGAACAAAGCCCGGCAATGGATGACACAGCCCGTGACTGCCGGGAGCCCGCCGGACTTGAAGAATCGAAGTGAACAAGCGGATGGACGGGGGCAGATTTTGAATTGTTCCGGTTTCCTCTGGCACGCATCGGCTGGCATCTCCGATCAGCCGGGCAGCCGGCGGATCACTTTCGGTGGCGCACGAAATTTTTGCCGTCAGCACCTGTCATAAAATGGAAAGGAGAATTTCTGCCGTGTTATGCCGAACTACAGAGGATAAAATGGGATCAAGCGGTGCCGGCCTCTGCGGATCGATTTCACCTGAACACGCCGCGTTTGAACAGCATTGCATTTATTAGCGAGACTTAATCGGCATAGGCAACTATAATCTCATAGTTTTCTGAAACGAGCTCAAGGGTTCACGTGTTTAGCGCATCCTTCTCAGTATTGCCCCAGTATCTGATGCCCAAGCAGGCCATGACGGTCCTGGCTGGCCGCATCGCCAACGCGAGCGCGGGCCTTGCGACTACCGCCATCATACGGTGGTTCATCGGACACTATGGTGTCAATATGAATGAGGCGCTGAATCCGGACATTCGCAGTTACGGAACATTTAATGAGTTCTTTACCCGCCCCCTGCTTCCCGGGGCCAGGCCCATCTCCAGAGCAGACTATGTCTGCCCAGCCGACGGAGTCATCAGTCAGCTTGGGATCATTTCCGGAGACCGGATTTTCCAGGCAAAAGGGCACAATTATTCGACGACCGCGCTGGTAGGGGGCGACAGCGCGCTGGCGGAAGAGTTTTATGGGGGGAATTTCGCAACCATCTACCTGAGCCCGAAAGATTACCATCGCGTGCATATGCCTTGCAGGGGCGGCCTGATTCGCATGATCCATGTCCCCGGCACCTTGTTTTCCGTCAATCCCGGTACTGTACGCGGTGTTCCCAGCCTTTTCGCAAGAAATGAACGGGTGATTTGCATCTTCGAGTCGGAGCACGGGTCGTTTGCGATGATCCTCGTGGGTGCGACCATTGTTGGCAGCATCTCCACCGTATGGCACGGCGTGGTAAGCCCGCCGCGTTCGGGCGAAAGCCGGAATTGGCGGTACGATTCGGGCAATGTCGTACTTGAAAAAGGCGCGGAAATGGGCCGGTTTCAGCTCGGTTCGACGGTCATCATGCTGTTCCCCAGGAATAAATTGATCTTCAATCCGCTCTGGATGCCTGCCCGAGCCATACGTTTCGGGGAAGAAATGGCTTCAGGCGCTGCTTGAAGCTGTCGAATGTCTGCTGGATAATTACCGAGCCCGGCGCAAAACAAGCTGAATCCGGTCCGGATCAGGCTTTCAATGCTGCCGGCAGCCGCGTATCCAGTTGAGCCTCTTCATATCCCGCCACAAAAGGTTTGCTACCAGCAATCTCCTGGCTCATCCGCAGCAAGATTTCGCGAAACTCTCCACCGACCTCAGGGTGCTGCAAGCCATATGCGACCGTTGCTTCGAGAAATCCCACCTTGCTTCCGCAGTCATAATGCTTGCCCTGATAACGATAAGTCATCACAGGCTCCAGATTGAGAAGACGGGAAATGCCGTCGGTAAGCTGAATCTCCCCCCCGACACCAGGATCCAGGCTGGCAATGCACTCGAATATCATGGGGGAAAGCACGTAACGTCCAACGATAGCCAACGTAGACGGCGCCACATCGGGTGAAGGTTTTTCGACCACGCTGCGAATTCTCGCGCTGCGGTTCTCAGTGTCGTCGCTATGCGCATCCACAATTCCGTAGCGGTGAGTATCTTCCCGGGATACCGTCCGGACGGCCACGAGACTGCTCGATACCTGCTCATACTGCGCAATCATTTGGGCCAGCACAGGCGGTTCACCGTTGATCAAATCATCGGGAAGCAACACGGCAAAGGGCTCGCTGCCAACCAGATGCCGCGCGCACTGGATTGCGTGCCCCAGTCCCTTGGGCTCTTCCTGGCGGACAAAACTGAAATGCATGCCACTGGGCGTCAATTGCCGCAACATTTTCAGGGAGGCATGCTTTCCTTGGGATGCCAATTCGCTTTCCAGTTCCACGGACCGGTGCAAGTGATCCTCAATCGCCCGTTTGCTGCGATGCGTGACAAAAATGATCTCCTCGATACCGGCCGCCGCCGCTTCGTCCACAGCGTATTGAATCAACGGGCGATCCACAATCGGCAACATTTCCTTGGCGATTGCCTTGGTCGCCGGTAAAAAACGGGTGCCGAGCCCGGCAACAGGAAACACCGCTTTCCGTACCGCCTTCACAGGTTTCCGAAAAGATGTGCCGCTGAGCGAAAACATTTCTTTTCGGTTTATGGCGGAAGGCGT
>JACXTT010007326.1_pt1 | contig 15553 bp, 9 predicted proteins | sample 9270951 | NCBI WGS metagenome assembly JACXTT01 (sample SAMN15532306, study PRJNA645909) | rock metagenome | isolation source: weathered quartz diorite | place: Puerto Rico | collected 2017-06-21 | reverse complement strand
CCGTGTTCGAGGACACCTCGCTCGTCTATTGCATTTTGCGCAAAGAGCCCAGCGGCCTTTACTCCTTCCAGGACTTTGCGACCCGCGACCGCTGCCGCCATCACGTCGAGCACATCGCCCGCTACGGCAAGAGGGACGAACTGGACGTTGCCCGCCACGCCGTTGAACTGGCCGCGCAGGGAACAGACTCCATTGACCGCCACGCGGCTTACTACCTGCTTGCCGCCGGCCGTCAAAAACTGGAGTCCTGGGCCGGCTACAGTCCACCCCTCCGCGTCCGCTTTTCGCGGGGTTTGAGCCGTCACCCCACGCCTGTCTATCTTTCGGCGATCGCGGCGACCACCGGTTTCATGGCAGCTATCGCCGTCATGGCGGCCTTGGAATCCGGCGCGTCGCCCAATTTATGGGGGCTGGCAATGCTACTGCTCAGCCTTTTCCCCCTCAGCGAACTCGCCATTCAGATTGTTAACGCCATGGTGATCGCCTTCTTCCCACCTGCGGAGTTGCCCGCCATGTCGTTCGAAGGCATCCCGCCCGAGCACGCCACGCTCGTCGTGGTCCCCATGATGTTGAGCGGCCCCGATGTGCTGCGTCGCGAATTGGAAAAGCTGGAAGTTCGATTTCTCGCCAATCCGGACAAAAACCTCTGGTTCGCGCTTTTTTCCGATTTCCTCGACGCGGATACTCAGACAACATCCTCCGACGCCGGTCTGCTCGCCGCCGCTAAAGCCGGCATCGACGATCTGAACCGGCGTCACCCCGCCGGCCGCTTCCTGCTGTTCCACCGCCCCCGCGTGTGGTCCGAAAGCGAGCAGCGCTGGATCGGACGGGAGCGAAAGCGCGGAAAAATCGAAGATCTGAACGCTTTCCTTTGCGGTGAGAACATCCCGATCCTCGAAGCCGGAGCCCTCGTTAGCCCGATCGCGTTTGTCATCACGCTCGATGCGGATACGCTTCTCCCCAGCGGCAGTGCCAGGCGCCTCGTCGAAACCATAGCCCATCCCCTCAACCGCGTTGAACTCACTCCGGACGGACGCAATCGCCGCCGGGGTTTCACCATCGTTCAACCGCGCGTCAGCGTATCCTTGCCCGGCGCCACGGTCTCCGGCTTCACCCGCGTGTTCGCCGACGCGCGCGGCTCCGATCAATACGCGCGCGCCGTCTCCGATGTCTATCAGGACCTGTTCGGCGAGGGCATTTTCCACGGCAAAGCCATTTATGATGTGCGCGCATTTCACGCCATCCTGGGCGGCCGCTTCCCCGCTGAAACGCTGCTCAGTCACGACTTGATCGAGGGAGCTCACGCCGGCGTAGCTCTCTCTACACCCGTTGAGCTGTTCGAAAATCTCCCTTCCGACTACCCCAGCTTCTCCGGCCGCGAACACCGCTGGATCCGCGGTGACTGGCAGATTTGCTCGTGGATTTTCTCCCGCGTTCCAACCGCTGGCGGTTCGCTCGCCCCGAATCCGCTCTCCTTCGTCGACCGCTGGAAGCTCGCCGATAATCTGCGGCGGAGCGTCGTGCCGATCGCCTCCGTGGCATTGTTGCTGGCGGCGTGGCTCTGGTCGCCCACACCTGAAATCTGGACCTGGGTCGTCCTGGCGTCCGCCTTTATTCCAACCCTCGCTCCGTTTGCCGACCAGGTGGAACGGCGTCTTCGCGGGAAAACCTATGGCTGGCAGCGCGTCCCCGAAGAGTTCCTCCGTTCCATAATTTCCGTGTCCCTCATGCCGCACCGCGCATGGGTGGCCTCCGACGCTATCGCCCGCTCGATCTACCGGCGCTTCGTGTCACGCCGCCGGCTGCTCGAATGGCTGACCGCCGAAACTGCTGATCGCTCCACCGAACGCCGCCGCCAGACGCTTCGTCAAGCCTCGTTCCTGGCTTTCGCCTCGGCCGTATTGCTCGCAATCCTGTTTGGCCGCCACCCGCTGTGGATGACGCTCCCCTTCCTCGGCCTCTGGATTTCGGCCCCATTCACCATCCTCTGGCTGGGTAAGGACGCCCCCCAAACCGGCCGCCAGGTGATCGGCGCCAGGCAGCGGGCATTTCTGCGTCTTATGGCGCGCCTCACCTGGCGTTACTTCGATGATCTGGTCGGACCGGAAACGAATTGGCTCCCGCCCGACAACTCCCAAACCGCGCTGCGCGTCGAAATTGCTTCCCGGACATCCCCCACCAATATCGGCCTTTGGCTTACCTCCGGTCTCGCCGCGGTAGACTTCGGCTACATCACGCCCGACGATTTCCTGCGGCGCTGCACCGGGACCATCGAGACCTTGTCCCGCATGGAACGCTTCGAGGGCCACTGGCTGAACTGGTATGAGGTCGGCACACTGGCCCCGCTCAATCCCAGGTATGTCTCCACCGTTGACAGCGGCAACCTGATCGCCTGCCTCTCTGTTCTGGAGCAGGGTCTGCGGGGAATCGCCACCGCGCCCCTCCTCGGCCCGGTTTGCCTGCGAGGCATCAAGGACACCGTCGACGCCCTCGCGCAGTCTCGCGAGCGCGATCCTCTCGTCGCCACCCTCACCGATGCGATGAAGCGCATATTTCGCGGCGGCGGCATGCGCCGCGACACCGTGAGCCGCCTTCGCCTCGCCCAGCAGCCCGTTCGGCAACTGATGAAGAGCCTGCGCTGGCAAACTTCCCCCGAAGATGAGCGCTCCTATTGGGTGTCCCGGCTCGACCGGCAGGTGAACGCCTGGCTCCTCTACGTCGACCGCTACCTGCTTTGGATGGAGACCCTAGCCGCGCCGCCCGGCGAATTCCTTACCGCGCTCGATGAAACGGCGCCCGCATTGCGCTACCGCGCGCTCCGCATCTCGCCCTCCCTGGAAGCGCTCTCTAAAGGCGAGCACGATCTCCTCGATCAGCTTCTCGATCTCGGCCGCAAAGCCACGCACCCCGATCACGCCGCGTGGATCGCCCAGATTCGCTCCGAGTTTGAAGCCGCCCAGCGCGCCGCCACCGAAGCGGTGCGGCAGTTGGAGTCCCTCGCGGATGCGGTCCATCAATTGGCCGCCGGCGTGAAAATGGATTTTCTCTACGATCGCGAACGCCGTCTGTTCGGCATCGGCCAGGCCCTTGACAGACCAGTGGAATTCACAAATCACTACGACCTCCTGGCCAGCGAGTGCCGGCTCGCGAGCCTCGCCGCCATCGCCAAAGGCGACGTTCCGGTGGAACATTGGCTCGCGCTCGGCCGTCCCTACATCACCGCTCCGGAAGGCCAGTTGCTCCTTTCCTGGAGCGGCACCATGTTTGAATACCTGATGCCGCTCTTGTTCACGAAATCGTTCGATAACTCCCTCCTCGACGCCGCCTGCCGCATCGCGGTCGACAGGCAAATCGAATACGGCCGGGAGAAAGGACGTCCCTGGGGCGTCTCCGAATCGGCCTATCGGGCCCTGGATGCGAATCGCATTTATCAATACCGCGCCTTCGGCATTCCCGACCTCGCCCTCCGGCCCATCCTGGATGAAGAGCTCGTCGTCTCACCGTATTCATCGTTTCTCTCGCTCCCCATCGCCCCCCGCGCCGGCGTCGAAAACCTGGAGCGCCTCCGGGATTCGGGCCTGGTTGGCCCGATGGGCTTTTACGAAGCCATCGATTTCACCAGTCCCGACGCGGAAAAATCGGGCCGTGGCACCATCATCTATTGCTACATGGCGCACCATCAGGCAATGTCGCTGCTGTCCGTCGACAATCTCCTCAACAAGGATGTCATGCACCGGCGGTTCCATTCCGACCTGCGGATCAGGGCCGTGGAATCCTTGCTCTTTGAACGCATTCCGCCAGCGCCCTCGCTGCTTCGAGAGAGCGATCGCTCCGCCGCCGACTTGCACGCGCCGCCCGATTCTGAACCGCAGGACCAGACCTGGCAGGAAGATTCAGCCGTGCCGCACGTGCATCTGCTCGGCAACGGACGCTATGCCGTCACCGTCACCAATGCCGGTTCTGGCAGCAGCCGCTGGAACGAATTCGACCTCACCCGCTGGCGCCCCGACACAACCCTCGATTGCTGGGGGTCTTTCTTCTATCTCCGCGACGTCCGATCCGGCGTCGTATGGTCCGCCACGCATCAGCCCGCCGGAGGCGGCGCCGGTTCCTTCAGCGCCCGGTTCTCCGTCGATCGGGCGGAGTTCGTGCGTAAGGCCTACGGCATCGAAACCGTCACCGGCGTTTGGGTAGCTCCGGAGGATGATGTCGAAATCCGGCGCATCCGCTTCCACAACCAGACGCCGCGCGTCCGGGAGCTCGAGGTCACCAGCTATATGGAGTTGGCCCTCGCCCCGCATGGCGCCGACGTCGCCCATCCGGCCTTTAGCAAGCTGTTTGTCGAGACCGTACATTCGCCAGCCTTGCAAGCGCTGGTGGCCCGCCGCCGGCTCCGCTCGCCGGATGACTCCGCCATTTGGGTTGGACACTCCGTGCTGCCTCCCGCGTCCGCCGCCGAAATTCAACACGAGAGCAGCCGGCAGGCTTTCCTCGGACGCGGCCGCGGCGTCGATGCGCCCCGCGCCATGACAGCCGACCTCACAGGTGCTACCGGAACCGTGCTCGACCCCATCTTCAGCCTCCGCTGCCGTTTCCCCGTCGCGCCCCGCGAAAGCGCCGAGGCCTTCTATATCACCGTAGCCGGATCGTCGCGGGAGCAGGTCGAGAGCCTCATCGAAAAATACCGGCGCCCCGAGGGCATCTCCCGGACGTTGGAGCTGTGCTGGACTCACGCTCAACTGGAGCTGCGCTACCTTGGCGTCGGTGCCGCCGCGATTCATCAGTATCAGGAGCTCGCCAGCCACCTCCTTTATCCGAATTCGCGCATGCGTCCACCGGCGGAGCGCCTGGCCCAAAACGTCCTCGGCCAGCCCGCGCTCTGGGCGCATGGAATCTCCGGCGACATCCCCATTCTGGTCGTGACCGTCGCCAATTCCCAGGGTCTCGCCCTGGTTCGCGAGGCTCTCCTTGCCCACACCTACTGGCGCCTGCGCGGATTCCGGGCCGATGTCGTCATCCTCAGCCAGGAGCCCCACAGCTACGATCAGCCCTTGCGCAACCAACTGCTTCAGTTGATTCAAGCCCACTCCCTGCACACCGGCGTCGACAAACCGGGCGGCGTGTTTCTCAGGGACTGGAATCTGCTCTCCGCGAACGAGCAGACCCTTTTGCTCGCCGCCGCTCATGCCACTCTGTCCGGCAGTCGCGGAACCATGGCCCAGCAGTTAGCCCGTTTCGGAGAGAGTGGTCCGCCCCAGGCGAAGTTCCTTCCCTCCGGCAACAGTGCGGAGCAGCCCTCAAGCCCCTTGCCATTTCTGGAGCTCTCGTACTTTAACGGCATCGGCGGCTTCAGCCCGGATGGCTCCGAGTACGCCATCTATCTGAAGCCCGGCGACTGCACTCCCGCACCCTGGGCCAACGTCATCGCCAACCCCGGATTTGGAACCGTCGTCACCGAATCCGGTCTCGGATTTTCCTGGCGCGGCAACAGTCAGTCCAACCGGCTTACGCCCTGGCACAACGATCCCTGTACCGATCCCCAATCCGAGATCGTCTACATCCGCGACGACGACTCCGGCGCCATCTGGACCCCGACGCCTCTACCCATCCGCGAAAACGACGCCTACCGCGCCCGCCATGGACAAGGCTACACCGCGTATGAGCACAACAGCCATGCCATCTGCCAGCAGCTCACCGTTTTTGTCCCCGTCGACGACGCCGGCGGCGAGCCCCTGAAAATCGCCTGGCTTCACCTCCGCAATGAGTCCAGCCGCCGGCGCAGGCTCACCGTCACGTTCTTCGCCGAGTGGGTGCTGGGCGCCAGCCGCGACGACAATCAGCGCCACATCCGCACCAGCTTCGACGCCGCCAGCAAAGCCATCTTCGCCGTGAATCTATGGCGGCAGACTTATTCAAATGAAATTGCCTTCGCCACCATCCGCCCCGAACCCCTATCCTGGTCCGCCGACCGCACGCCTTTTCTGGGCCGCAACGGCTCTTACGGCAAGCCGGCCGGCTTGGCCCGCTCGCGCCTCGGCGGACGAGTTGGCGCTGCGCTCGATCCGGCCGCAATTCTCCAAACCAGCGTTTTGCTTCAGCCCCAGCAGGAGGCGGATATCATTTGTCTGCTCGGCGAGGAAGCCTCGGCCGAAGCCGTCAGGGATCTGGTGGAACGGTATAGCCGCATCGAACAGGTGCGCGACGCTTTGGCCGCCGCCCGGCGCTGGTGGGATACCCGGCTCGGTGCGGTTCAAGTGCAAACCCCGGTTCAGTCGGTTAATTTTCTGATGAACCGGTGGCTTCTTTATCAAACCCTCAGTTGCCGCTACTGGGCCCGGTCGGCCGCGTATCAATCCGGAGGAGCCTTCGGTTTCCGCGATCAATTGCAGGATTCGCTCGCCTTACTGCACGCCGCTCCGGAAATCACCCGCCGCCACCTGATCGAATCCGCCTCGCGCCAATTCACGCCCGGCGACGTCCAGCATTGGTGGCATCCCGAGACCGGACTTGGAGTGCGGACCCGTTGCTCCGACGATCTGCTCTGGTTGCCCTTCGCCGTTGCTCAGTACGTCGCCGTCACCGGCGACGCCGCCATCCTGTCTGAAGAAGTTTCCTTCCTCGCCGGGCCGGAGCTTGAAGCGCACGAGCACGAGAAGCTATTCGTTCCCGGCATCGAAGGCGCCGCGAGCTTGCTGCAACACTGCCTGCTGGCCATTAGAAGATCGCTCGACGCCCTGGGACCCCACGGCCTCCCCTTAATCGGCGGCGGCGATTGGAACGACGGCATGAATCGCGTCGGCATTGAAGGCCGCGGTGAAAGCGTCTGGCTGGCTTGGTTCCTCATCGCGGTCGTGGATGCCATCTCTCCAATCCTCGATCAGCCTGGCCAGTTCGATGCGGCTAGAAAGGCGCTGGCGCTAGCAGTAGAAGAGTCCGCGTGGGATGGCGAGTGGTACACCCGCGGATTCTTCGATGACGGTACGCCCGTAGGCACGCACAAAAGATCCGAGGCGCAAATCGATTCCCTGCCCCAGTCCTGGGCCGTAATTGCCGGTGCGTCCGATCCCGCGCGCGCCGCCGCCGCCATGGCCTCGGTCGAAAAGCTCCTGGTTCGCGATGCCGAGCGCCTCATCCTGATTTTCACTCCGCCATTCGACAACTCGCTTCCGCATCCCGGCTACATCATGGGTTATCCGCCCGGAATTCGGGAGAACGGAGGCCAATACACTCACGCCGCGGTGTGGGTTGCCGCTGCCATGTCCCGCCTCGGAAACCCGGATCGCGCCGTCGAGCTGGCCCAGCTAATCAACCCCGTCGAGCGCTGCCGCAATCCGGAATCGGTCGCCCGGTACGCCGGCGAGCCGTACGTGATCCCCGCGGACGTTTATTCGGCGCCCGATCATATAGGCCGCGCCGGATGGACCTGGTACACTGGCTCCTCGTCGTGGATGTATCGCACCTGGCTCGAGGAAATCCTTGGCCTGAAGCTGCGCGGAAAGTCTCTATCCGTTGAACCCAAAGTTCCATCGGACTGGCCTGGGTTTTCCCTGACCCTCCGTTACCACACAGCCACCTACCATGTCACGGTCGAGCGCCGGCCGCCGCCTCACCCGAAGCTACTCTTCGATGGCAATCCCACTCAAGGCCCCGCCATCTCCCTCGAGGACGACGGCCAAACCCACCAGCTAATCGTCGTCTTGACGCAGAACGTTTCATCCCTGCCACAGCCCGCCTGAATATTTGTGAGAGAAACATCCTCCCGCGCGCACTTACTCACTTCACATCAAAGTAAGGTCTGAATCGACCAGGCCTACCGAAACACGCGGGAGACAACTTTGTCACAAACAATCTGGCTGTCCCTATTCGCCGCTGCGCTGATCCTGCCGGGCCTCGTCCCAGCGGCAAAAGGTTCCATCGTGGTCTACACCAACAGCGCGACATGGACGGCAGCGTCCAGCGCTATTACAACCGATACGTTTACCGGCTATGAAGGTACATACAACGACGGCAGTGGCCTGCTCATCACACCTGTAAATTTCGTCGGATTCGATAACCAGTTCAACGGTTTCGACCTGAGGGTCGCCAGTGACCCGGGCTGGGGTACGGGCGCGGTGCTGGAAGGTCCGCCCCGGTTTGGCTCTTTCTCGCGCATGGAAATCGCCTTCTCCGGCGGTGGCTTCAAGTCAGTCGGATTCGACATCATGTCATTCAGCGCCCTGGACAACACGTCTTCCCTGGCGAGCACATTCAACGTTTTCCTCTCGACCGGCCCCACGCAATACGACGTGACGACGATTGCCGGCTTCGGCAGCCGGGCCTTCCTCGGCTTCACGTCCGACATCGCAATCACCGGCCTTACTATCCGTGTGCCGAATTCTGATTTCGGCCGCGTCACGCTCGACAATTTCGCTTTCGGAAGCCTGGCCGAAGCGCCCATCGAGGAAACACCGGAATCGACAACCTGGTTGATGTGCGCGTCAGGTCTCTTGTTACTCGCCGGGCGGACGAGAAAGATCTTCGCGTTCCTCCATCACACCGCCAGCCGGGCTGCATAGCCGCAGCTTCCTGGGCTCGCTCCGCGACAACTCGCCGGGTCGAGTTGCAGCGGCCCCTACCGCCAAAATCGAATGTTGATTGGCATACGGGCAACCTTCGGGAGTGCCTGCGCCGTAGCGGATGGATGCACACCTTCGTCAAAAAAAAACGAAGCTGGTGTCGAAAGTATCGAATCCAGCCAAGTCCTGGCGGACCTGCCTTCAGCCCCCTCGTCTGCGGGGATTGACAGCGTCCATAAACTGGAAGCGGGAAGGGTCTCGCCTGTCCGGGTTCCTCTGCCGCCGCTCATTGACATCCGAATAATCGAATTCCGATTCAGTTGGATTCGACGCTTTCTGCACTCCAGAAAGACTGTCGAAGTGTCGAATCCGCCCTGGATCAAATTCCTGCCAAACAAAGCCAATCGGGGAATCAGTGCAGTCTTGTAGAAAGGGTCGACCCGGAGGAACGCGCCGGGAACCAGCCCGGCAGCCCTCCAGAGGTTGACACTATTGGACACTTCTTGACACTTTTGACACGTTTTTACTTTCCGTAAGATTTCTGCCAAACGAAGCCAATTCTGCGGCCGCCCCCTCCGCGGTCCAAAAAGTCGCAAACCACAACTCGGGGGTTTTCTACTAAAACAGCAACAGCCCCTCACAGATTAGACACTATTGGACACAATGTGACACTTTTGACAGGTTTTCAGCCTCGCGCCGTTCCTGCCAAACGAACCCAATTCCGGCCGCCCGCCCTCAGCCCCAGTACGCGTCCAGCGTCACTCCCGACACCTGAAAGGTCTGCGCCTCGAATCCGGTACCCACACCCGCCGAGCGCGCCGCGGCTTGCGTCATATAAATTTTGCCGAATTCCCCGCAGTCCTGCGCCAGTTTCGACGCCAGGTTCACAGGCATCCCCGCGATGTCGATCAGTCCGCTGTCCAGGTCGAACACCAGCACTTCCCCCTCGTCGATCCCGATCCGGCTCTGGATGCCCTGATCGAGGAAGGCCTGCCGGAACTGCTGTGCGAATTCCAGCGCCGGCACGCTTTCGGGAAACGTGAAGATGCCGATCGAACCAGCGGTCTTGATCTCTGTTCCTCCTGTGTCGCGCAGTAGCGCCGCGCCCAATCGCGTCATCGCCGCCGAAAGCGCCAGTTCATTCAACACGGAAATTTCCGGGACGTCGCTCTCCTCGCGCTCCCGCTCGATCAGCACCACCGCGCGCCGCCGGTTGTAGCGCTGGTGAATGCTCTCCAGCAGCGTCATATTGCCCGAGTCCGCGGCGTAGCGCGCCAGATCGTCGTAGAACTTGTCTGAATACGGGAACGGGTACGCGAAATCGTCCGCCTGAAGGCCGCTCGCGCGCGGGCCGTCCTCCACCCGGTACGCCGGCGCCAGGTCGGCCGGCAGGTCGGTCCGGGGCGTCAGTTGGAAAGAGCCGCCATTCTGAAGGCGGGCCGCCAGCTCCGGCGTCACCACCACTTCCCCGCCACTTGTAAAGTCCTCCGCGATGCGCTCCACCCGATCGGCGTCTCCGCCGTACAAGCCCCCCGCCAGCAGGAAGAAATTCCCCCAGTGCGCGGCCGCGCCGATCCGAACCTCACACGTCCGGTCGATCTCATCGATCGCCGCCAGCAGCATGCTCACCAAATCGTCGGCCGTCGTCGACGCCGGGTAAAACATCTCCGTATTGTCCGCCGCCCAAACCCCCACCGCCGCGCCCTCCACGGCCGAGCCGAACGCGTGAATCAGCTCCTTCGGCCGGTTGATCAGCGCCAGCATCTCGATCAGGCCACGCCGCTCCGTCATCAGCGTCAGGCCGGCCGAGTCCGTCGAGACCACCGCGCACTCGATCCGGGTCGGCTCCAGCAGCTTCAGCGCCGTCTCCAGGGAATGGTCGCTGCGAGTCCAGCGCTCGATGATCTCAATCGGCAGGCCCCGCGACAGATCCTGCGTGAGGTCGAAGAATCCCGCGGGAAAACGATCGATGGAGAATTTCGCCACGTCAGGGCTTACCTCTTACCTTCTCCCGATATCGGAGGTTCTGCTCCAGCACTTTACGGTACTCGGGCGGTTCCACGTCGCGCTCCGTGCAAGGCAGCAGCAGCGCGCCGTCGCTTTTGAAATTGCCATCCCACTCCGCGAGCCGCTCATCGGGCCAGTCGGCACGGTATTCCAACAGCTTCGCGTCCGTCATGCGGTCGAAATACGCCCGCAGGTTGACGCTGGTCTCGTCCGGCGGCTCGTCCCAGGGTTCCTGCTCGAAGTTCCACTCCGGTTCCCGGCTCACGCCATTCAGTGTATCCGGGCCCGCCTGCGGTTAGAATCGTAGGAATGCGAACGCCGTGGATCATTGCATGCCTCTGGGCCGCCCCCTTGTTCGGGCAGGCCACCGTGAAGGAGGTCGAGCGCGCCGAGCAGGCCTGGTCGGCGGCCGTGCGTTCCGCCGACGTGGCCGCGCTGGAGAAGATGTTGGTCGACGATCTGGTCTACACCCATGCCACCGGCCCCGTCGATTCCAAGCGCGTCTACATCGACTCGCTCAAAAGCGGCGTCCGCAAGTACATCGGAGCCGATTTCACCGGCACGAAGATCCGCGTCTACGGAAACACGGCTGTGGTCAATACCGACGCCCGCATGCGTGGTGTCGCCGCCGGCAAGCCCTTCGACGACCGCGTACGCCTCATGCACGTCTGGGTGAAAAGCGCCGCCGGCTGGCAGCTCGTAGCACACCAGACAACAAAGATCCCATAGGAAGTGGCGCAGGCGTTCCCGCCTGCGTTAGGGGCAGGCCTTCAGCCAGCCGCCCTCCCGGCATCGCGCCCTCTAAGGCTTTTCCTTAGGAGAGTCTAGCCCTTTCGTTCTAAGTAGGGCCCGGCAAACGCGCCGATCTAGCTTGTCAAAGGCCAACTCTATGCTCATTACCTTGACGGGCCTGTCCGCCCAAGCTCCGGTGGCGGAAACGAAACCGGAAGTCGTGCCCCCCGCGTCGCCTCCCATCGAAATCGTCTTGCACCGCCGCCAGGCAACACAATTGTTGCTTCTCGCCCTCGCCATCATGTTGTTGACGTCGGCGACCTCGTACCTGGTGGGAAAGAATGCCGCGGAGACGGCGCAGCCAGCCGAGCGCGGGCAGCCGGCAATCAAACCGGCGCCCGTGCCGGCCGCGCCGCCGCCTGCCCCCGCCCCGCCCGAGCCGCCCGCCACTCTGGTCCAGGGAGCCACCTACCTGCAAGTCGCCGCCGTAGATCCCGGCATAGGTGAAGTATTTGTGGAATTTTTAAAGCGTAAGTACTTCTCCGCATTGATAGTGCCAGGACCAGACCCCTCCACCGTTCGAGTGCTGGTGGGCCCCGTCCGGGACGACGACGCCTACCGCATCATTCGCCAAGATCTGCTGCGCGCCGGCTTCCTATCCTTCCCGAAGAAGTACACTGCCAGTGCTGCTGGCCCCCCACCGACCGGCTGGAGCGCTGGCCAGTAAAGGCACTCCCTGCCGAACCCCAAAACGCGCCACCCATCACCGCCGAGCCCTACGGCTTCGCCGTAGTACCCGCCTTCATGAACCTCTGGATGTAGCCCGTATCGAAATTCCCCGCCACGAAATCCGGATCTCGCAGAATCTTCCGGTGCAACGGAATGATCGTGTAGACGCCCTCCACCACGAACATATCCAGAGCCCGCTTCATCCGCTCGATCGCCTCGCCGCGGTCCCTTCCCTTGCAGATCAGCTTGGCCACCAGCGAGTCGTAGAAGGGCGGAATCACGTAGTCGGTATACGCCGCCGTGTCCACCCGCACCCCGATGCCGCCCGGAAGGTTCAGGCCCGTGATGCGGCCAGGGGACGGCGCAAACGTTTCGGGGTTCTCCGCGTTGATGCGGCACTCAATGGCATGCCCCTCGAACCGGACAGGGAACTGCACCACCTCGTGCAGCGCCGCGCCGCCGGCGATGAGAATCTGAGCTTTCACCAGGTCCACGCCGGTTATCAACTCCGTCACCGGATGTTCCACTTGAATGCGGGCATTTACTTCGATGAAGTAGAGCTTGCCGCTCTCGTCCATCAGGAACTCGACCGTGCCGGCGTTGGTGTAGCCGACGGCCTTGAGCGCCACTCTGAGGGCCTCCATCACCTCGGCGCGCTGTACCGGGTCCAGCGCCGGAGACGGCGACTCCTCGATCAGCTTCTGGTGCCGCCGCTGGATCGTGCATTCCCTCTCGCCCAGAATCTCGACGTTGCCGTAGTGATCAGCCAGCACCTGAAACTCGATGTGCCGCGGCGCCTGGATGAACTTCTCCACGTAAACGTCCGGGACGCCGAATGCCGCGCCGGCCTCGGTCTGCGCCTGTGCCAGCAGCCCAGGCAGCTCCGCCGCGCTCCGGCAGATGCGCATGCCGCGTCCGCCCCCGCCCGCCGAAGCTTTGAGAATTACCGGATATCCGATGGATTCCGCGATCTCCAGACCCTCTTCCGGCGACCCGATGACGCCTCCCGATCCCGGCAGGATCGGCACTCCCGCTTCCTGCATCAGCGTCCGCGCCCGCTCCTTCACCCCCATCGACCGGATCACGTCGGGCGTCGGCCCGATGAACGTGATGCCGCTGTCCTTGCAGACTTCGGCGAAGCCCGGATTCTCGCTGAGGAAGCCGTAGCCCGGATGTATGGCGTGGCTGTTGGTGATCTCCGCCGCGCTGATCACCGAAGCGATGTCCAGGTAGCTCCGGGCGCTCTTGGCCGGGCCAATGCACACAGCCTGGTCGGCGAAGCGGACGTGGAGACTCTCGCGGTCGGCTTCCGAATAGACCGCCACGGTGGAGATACCCAGTTCCTTGCAGGCGCAGATCACCCGTACGGCGATCTCTCCACGGTTGGCGATCAGGATCTTTCTAAAGGGGGCGGATGGCAAACAGCGCCTCCCCGTACTCCACCGGCTGCCCGTTTTGGACGAGCTTGCTGACCACCACGCCCGCAACCTCGGCTTCGATCTCGTTCATCAGTTTCATCGACTCGATGATGCACAGGACCTTGCCTGGCTGAACGCTATCGCCGAGCTTCACGAAGGGCGGGGATCCGGGAGACGAGGCTTCATAGAATGTGCCGACGATCGGTGCCTTCACCAGCATCTCGTTATCGGCCGGCGGGGGCTCGGGCGCGGAGGTCTTCTGCTGCACCGGCTTCGATCCGGACTGCGTCTGCGCGGCGCCGGCTACCGTATATTCCGTAACGGTGGCGGCGCCGATGGCCAGCCGGATGCGCACCCGGTTCTCGCCGCGCTGCACTTCCAACTCGGCCACTCCGGTCTCTTTCACCAGTTGTATCAGTTCACGTATCTCGTTAATGTCCATGTCGATCTCAAGGCGTCTCGCACTCGCCCGTACGCGGACCGGCGCGAGAAGTCGGCTTACAGCTCCAGGTAATCCTTGGGGGTCGAGGTCAGGATCTCGCAGCCGGTGCGCGTGACTGCCACGGTATCTTCGATGCGCACGCCGAGCTTCCCTTCCAGGTACACGCCCGGCTCGATGGTGATGGCCATCCCTTCCTCCAGACGCGTCTTGTCGGCTCGGCCGAGTCGCGGCGGTTCGTGGATCTCGAGACCCAGGCCGTGGCCCGTCGAATGGACGAAGGCCTTGTCCAGGCCAGCCCGGCGCAGCACCTTCCGAGCGGCCCGGTCGACGGACCCCGCCGTCACTCCGGGACGCACCGCGTCGATGGCCGCCTTCTGAGCCTCCAGCACCGCCTCGTAGACACGCCGGGCGCGGGCCGGGGCTTTTCCCAGCGAAACCACGCGCGTCATGTCACTGGCATACCCTTCCTGGGTTGCGCCCATATCTATCAATAATAGTTCATTCGACCCCAGCTTTCGCCGGCCGGGGTGGGCGTGGGGCAGGGCCGCGTGCTCGCCGCAGGCTACGATCGTGTCGAAGGCCGGCTTCTCGGCGCCCAGGCGGCGCATCCGGTAGTCGATCTCGCAGGCCAGGTCGGCCTCCGTCATCCGGCCCGGCCGGATGGCCCGAAGCGCGGCGTCAAAAGCCCGCGAGTTGGTGCGCACTGAAGCCCGGATCAGCTCCAGCTCGCCAGGCGACTTCCGCATTCGCAGCGTCTCCACGATCCCCCTTGTGGATTGCAGCTCCACTCTCGGGGGAAGCTTAGACTTCAGGAACTCGAAGGTATCGAAGCCCATGCGCTGCGCCTCGATGCCCAGTCTGTGCCAGCCGCGGCGGGCAGCCTGGGCGGCGATGCCCGTCATGAGCTGCTTGCGGCAGATGACGACCCGTCCTCCAGTCTCCTGCGCCGCCTGAATTGTGTAGCGAGGGTCCGTGAACAGGATGAACTCCCCATCCGGTTGAAGGAGTACCGCCGCGTTTGAGCCCGTGAAGCCGGTGAGATAGCGGACGTTGGGCAGTCCCGTGACCAACAGCGCATCCAGCTTGCTCTCCAGGAGCGCGAAGCCCGCCGCCGTGCGGCGCTTCGCGAACTCGGCGCTATTCACGCGAAAGATCCCGGCTGAGGAGAAGGGCGCGGCGTGAGAGCTCGTCGGCCTCCTGGAGGTCGTTCTTCTTGACGGCGGCCGCGGCCTGAACCAAAAAGGCCCGAGCGCGCTCGGTGGCGGTCCGCTCTTCGCTCGAGAGCTGGCGCCGCTGGGCTTTGTTGAGATTGTCTTCGATCTCCAGGCGCCGCTTTTCGACCTCCGACAGAATTCTTTTCCGGTCCTGCGCCGTCTCCGTCACGCGCACCCGGCGTGGAGGCTGCACGGGCGCGGGCGGCGGGTCCGGAGTCACCGTGGTTTGCGCGGTCGTCGTAGTGGGCCGGCGCGGACGGGGAGCGTCGGCGGGCTCGGGTTCCTTTGGCGGGGGAGGTTGCGGAACGGCCGCCATCGCCGCCGCGCTCACCGGCTGCGGAGACGGCAGCGCGACATCGGTCTGCAGCGTCGAATACGGTGCGTCCGGAATAGCCGGTTTGGGAGCCGCGGCGGCAGGCTTTGGAGGCGGCACGGGAGGCGCTGCGGCGGTCTTCT
>JACXTT010007325.1_pt1 | contig 15554 bp, 12 predicted proteins | sample 9270951 | NCBI WGS metagenome assembly JACXTT01 (sample SAMN15532306, study PRJNA645909) | rock metagenome | isolation source: weathered quartz diorite | place: Puerto Rico | collected 2017-06-21 | reverse complement strand
CCACGGCACCGTCATCGTGGAAAACCGCCCGGGTGCCTCGGCGCGGCTCGCGCTCGACTACGTCAAGCGCGCCAAGCCCGATGGCAAGACCGTGTTCATCGGCCCGTCGCCGCTCTTCACCATCTTTCCGCTGACCTACAAGAAGCTCTCGTACGACGCCGACAAGGACCTGGTCCCGGCCGCCGTGCTGACCGACGTGCCGACCGTGGTCGCCGCCGGCGTGCAGCAGCCCTACAAGACCATGAAGGAATACATCGACTGGGCGCGCCGCAATCCGGACAAGGCCAGCCTTGGCCTGGCCACGATCGGCAGCGCCGGCCATCTCGGTACGGTGGCGCTGGGCAAGTCCGCCGGCGTGGCGATTACGCCGGCCGCCTATCGCGGCGCATCGCCGATGCTGGTCGACGTGATGAGCGGCAATGTGTCGATCGGCTGGGACGCGGTGGCCAGCATGATGTCGCTCTACAAGGGCGGCAAGCTGCAGTTCCTTGGCGTAAGCGGCACGCGCCGCGCCAAGGCGCTGCCCGAGGTGCCGACCATGAAGGAACAGGGCTTCAGCCAGTATGACTACGCCACGAGCTGGTACGGCGTGTTCGTGCCTGCCGGCACGCAGCCCGATGTACTGGCCAAGGTCGAGAAGATGTTCCTGGCCGCCTCGGCCAATGCGGCCAGCGCGGCCAAGCTGGAAGCGCTGGGCCTCGAGGTGGTGGACAGGTCGGGGCAGGAAGCGCGTCACCGCATCCAGGTGGAGCGCGCCGCGTGGCGGCCGATCGTCGAGGCCACGGGCTTCGTGGCAGAAGACTGAGCGCCGGCTTGCTCCCCTCTCCCGCAAGCGGGAGAGGGAGCACCTGCCCCTAATCCGCCTTCACCCCAAGTGTCTTCGCCAGCGGAATCCACCGCGCCCGCTCGTCGCGCACGAACTGGCCGAAGGCCTCCGCCGAGCCTGGCATCGGTTGCGCGCCGATGGCATGCAGCTTGTCCTGCAGGTCCGTTTGCTTCAGCGCGTCGTTGATGGCGCGGTTCAGGCCCGCGATGGCCGCGTCAGGCGTGCGCGCCGGCGCTACCACGCCGAACCAGGCACTGGCCTCCAGGCCCGGATAGCCGAGTTCCTGCATGGTGGGCACATCGGGCAGCAGCGGAAAGCGGCTGCGGTCGAGGATCGCCAGCGCATGCAGCTTGCCGCTCTTGGCCTGCTGCATCGACGAAGGCAAGGCATCGAACATCAGGTCGATGTTCTTGCCCATCAGGCTGATGATGGCTGGCGCGCTGCCCGCGAACGGCACGTGCGTGACTTTGAAGCCGAGCTGCGAAGCCGCGTATTCACCGGCCAGGTGCGTGATATTGCCGCTGCTGGCCGAGCCCATGGTGAGCTTGCCGGGCGACTGCTTGCCCAGGGCCACCAGGTCCTTCACGGACTTCACCTGCAGGTCCTGCCGCGTCACCAGCAGCAGCGGCGATTTGCCCATGCCCGCGACCGGCTTGAAATCCTTGACCGGGTCGTACGGCAGCGTGGTGTAGAGCGCGCTGTTGATGACCAGCGGCGCATTGGAACCGACCAGGAAAGTCTTGCCGTCAGGCTCGGCCCGCGCCACGGTTTCGGCGGCGATGATGCCGCCTGCCCCGCCCTTGTTGTCGACGACGATGGTCGTGCCCAGCGTGACGCTGGCCTGCTGCGCCACCAGCCGCGTGATCTGGTCGGCCGCGCCGCCGGGCGGGTATGGCACCACAAAGCGGATCGGCTGCGCACGCGATTGCGCGCCCGCGGGCATGGCCATGACGCCAACAACGGCCGCTGCCATCACGGCCGCCACGCGCAACGGGAATCTGGTCTTCACTGCTGTCTCCTCTGGTTGGTATCTGGTTTGCAGCGACCATCGGCTGGTCCTACAACACGCCGTCCTTGCGCAGCGCGGCAATGCGTGCCGCGTCGTAGCCAAGTCCGCCAAGCACTGTGTCGGTATGCTCGCCGAGCCTCGGCGCGGCATGCTGGTAGCGGATCGGCGTGTCCGACAGCCGGATCGGATTGGCCAGGCCGGGCGCGTTCACGCCGGCACTGTGCGGCAGCGACAGCTGCATTTCCCGATGGCGCACCTGCGGGTCTTCGAACACCTGCTGCATGTTGTAGATCGGGCCGCACGGCACATTGGCCGCCTCGAGCAGGTCGACCCATTCGGTCATCGTGCGCGCAAGCATGGCCTCGGCCACCTGCGGGATCAGCACCTCGCGGTTGCGGTTGCGCTGCCCGGCCGTGGCAAAGCGCTCATCCTCGGCAAGATCGGGCCGCCCGATCACCTTGCACAGCGCGCGGTACTGGCCGTCGTTGCCGACCGCGACGATGACGTCGCCTTCCTTGCAGCGGAACACCTGGTACGGGACCATGTTCGAATGCGCATTGCCCATGCGCTGCGGGATCTTGCCCGACAGGAAGTAGTTGATGGCCTGGTACGAATTGATGGTCACCACGCAGTCCAGCAGCGCCATGTCGATGTACTGGCCCACGCCGCTGACGTGGCGGTGCTCCAGCGCGGCCAGGATGGCCGTGGTCGCGTACATGCCGGTCAAGAGGTCGGTGATGGCGATGCCGGACTTGACCGGGCCGCCGCCAGGCTCGCCATCGGGCATGCCGGTGATGCTCATCAGCCCTCCCATGCCCTGGAACACGAAGTCATAGCCGGGCAGCGCGGCATACGGCCCGCCCTGCCCGAAGCCCGTGATCGAGCAGTACACCAGCAGCGGGTTGATGGCGCGCAGGTCCTCGTAGCCGAGCCCATAGCGCGCCAGCGTGCCGACCTTGTAGTTCTCGACCACCACGTCGGACTCGCGCGCCAGGTCGCGGATGATGGCCTGACCCGCGGGCGTGGCGATGTCCACGGTCACCGAGCGCTTGCCGCGATTCGCGCTGAGGAAGTAGGACGAATCACGCGTCTCCTCTCCTTGTGCGTCGCGCAGGAACGGCGGACCCCAGGCACGCGTGTCGTCGCCGGCGCCGGGGCGCTCGATCTTGATCACGTCCGCGCCCATGTCGGCCAGATTCTGCGTGGCCCAGGGGCCGGCAAGCACGCGCGTGAGGTCGAGCACCCTGATGTGTCCGAGGGCTTGCTTCATGGGTCTCCTTACTGTTCTTGGTCTGCTTGGTCTGTGCTGCCCGCGACCTGTCCAGGCGGACATCCGGAGCTCAGCTTAGGAGTGCGCGGGTATCGGTGTCCAATATTCATTTGTTCGGCATCGATATCTCCTGGATATCACTTGCCAACAAATGAATATTGGACGAAGCCATGCCGCTCCCCTTAGCCTTGGCGGCACAGACGCATCGACAGTGCGCATCCGAACCAGAGGAGACCCATGCAGTCCATCACCAGGCGCGTGCTCGCCATCGCGGGCGTTTCGATCCTTGCCACGCTGGCGCTTGCGGCGGCGCCGGCCCGGGCCGAGTACCCGGACAAGCCGATCAAGCTGGTCGTGTCGTTCCCGCCCGGCAGCGGCACCGATACCAATGCGCGCTACGTGGCGCGCAAGCTCGAGGAAAAGCTCGGCAAGCCGGTGGTGGTCGAGAACCGTCCCGGCGGCAACAGCTTCATTGCCGCGCAGGCAGTGGTCAGCGCCGAGCCGGACGGCTACACGCTGCTGCTGGCCAGCAACTCGCCCGTCGCCACCAACGTGGCCATGTTCCGCAAGCTGCCCTATGACCCGGTGCACGACCTGGCGCCCATTGCACGGCTTGGCGTGGGCGCCATGGCGCTGGTGGTGCCCGCTTCGTCGTCCTACCGCGACGTCGCCGGGCTGGTCGATGCCGCGCGCCGCAATCCCGGCAAGCTCAACTACGGCGGCGGCAGCGCGTCCTACCAGATCGCCACCGAACTGTTCCTGACACGCGCAGGGGTCAAGGCCAACCATGTGCCGTACAAGGGTGCGGCACCGGCGCTGACCGACGTGGCCGCGGGCCAGATCGACTTTGCCTTTGCCGACTACGGCGCCACCCTGCCGCTGCTGCAGGCCGGCAAGCTGCGCATCCTCGCCGTGACGGGCGACAAGCGCCTGGCCAGCCGCCCCGACACGCCTACGCTGCAGGAAAGCGGATTTCCCGGCTACTTCATGGTGAACTGGACCGCCGCGTTCGCGCCGGCCCGCACGCCCAAGCCGGTGCTGCATAAACTGGAGCAGGCGATTGTCGAGATCTACAGCACGCGCGAGTCCGCCGAATTCCTCGCGCGCACCAACTGGGATGTCTTTGTCTCCAGCGCGGACGAGCTGCGCCGCTTCCAGCTCGCGGATATCCACCGCTGGTCGGACGCGGCCGAACAGGCCGGCATCCCGAAACAATAAGCAGATTTCAGAAACGGAGAGACCGCAACATGGCTGAATTCCTTCGCTACGCGCAGCAGGGCCACATCGTGACCCTGACCATGAACGAACCCGAGCGCCGCAACCCGCTGACCGGCAACACCGCCGTCGACGAATTTCTGGTGGCCATCGACCGCATCCATGGCGACCGCAGCGTGCGCGCCGTCATCATCACGGGCGCGGGCACCGCGTTCTCGTCGGGCGGCAATATCCACGACATGGAACGCCAAGCCTCCGGCCAGGTGAGCGGCATGGAAATCCGCCAGGACTACCGCTGCGGTATCCAGCGCCTGCCCCTAGCCCTGTTCAACCTGGAGGTGCCGGTGATTGCCGCCGTCAACGGCGCGGCCATGGGCGCCGGCCTGGACCTGACCTGCATGTGCGACATCCGCATTGCCTCGGAGCGCGCACAGTTCGCGGAATCGTTCGTGCGGCTGGGCATCATCCCCGGCGATGGCGGCGCATGGCTGCTGCCGCGCGTGATCGGCCTGTCGCGCGCCGCCGAGATGATCTTCACCGGCGAGCCCATCAGCGCCCAGCAGGCCCTGGAGTGGAACCTGGTGTCGCGTGTGGTGCCGGCAGAGGAACTGCTGCCCGCGGCAAACGCGCTGGCCGAACGCATCGCCGTCAATCCGCCGCATGCCGTGCGTCTGGCCAAGCGCCTCATGCGCGAAGGCATGCAAACGCGGCTGGACACGCTGCTGGAGCTTTCCGCTGGCTTCCAGGCGCTGTCGCACCAGACCTCCGATCACCGCGAAGCGGTGCAGGCGTTCCTGGAAAAGCGCAAGCCGGTGTTCACGGGTAACTGAGGCGGATGTATCACGGGGCGGCCTGTCCGCCCGCTTACCTTTGCGCGCCGCGTCGATCAGCGGCGAGCGGCCCTATCCCGCCGCCCCCAGCGAACCCTCCACGTTGCGCACGAGGCTGACCAGCCGCGGCCCGACATCCTCGAACAACTGCTTGCTCTGCTGGCTGAACACGGGCACCGATGCCGCGAACAGCCAGGCTTCGCCGTCGCGGCGCGCGCGCATCGGCACGGCGATCGCCTCGATTTCCCGATGCAGGTCGCGGTGGCCACGGCAAAAGCCGTGCTCGTCCAGGTCGTGCACGGCCTCGGCCAGCCGTCCCTGCAACCAGGTCTCGCGCGGCGGATCCGTGACGCGCAGGTGCTCCAGGTAGGCGTTGCGCTCCGCCTCGCCCATCATCGACAGGTAGGCCCGTCCCGATGCCGTGCGCGACATCGACACACGCGTGCCGACCTCCGGGCGGTATACGTGACTGCGGACGCCCTGCGCGATCTCCACATAGGTCAGCGTGTGCCCATAGCCGACCATCAGCTCCACCTGCCCTTCGATGTGGTCGGCCAGCTCCTGCATGAGCGGGCGCGCAAGCTGCCGCACCGTCATGCGCGCCAGCGCCGGCGCGGCCAGGTTGACCAGCCCGACGCCCGGCACGTAGCGCGACAGGCGCTCCGAATAGTGCAGCAGGCCCAGTTCGCACAAGGTGTCGAGCAGGCGGAACAGGGTCGGCTTGGCCAGGCCGGTGCGCTCCATCAGCTCGCGGCTGCTCAGTTCCTGCACGGTCGGAGAAAAGCAGTTGAGGATGGAAATGCCGCGCGCCAGCGCGCTGACAAGGCGGGCTTCGCCTTCGGCGTCACTGCCACCGGCGGGCGGCGAGATCATCGATGCATGTGAATCATTAGACATATTAACGTCGGAATCTTGATTTTTTCGATACCAGCGTCTCGAAACCTGGATGTTGCCCGTCGTTTTTTCCGAAGTCAAATCCTGATTTTTGAGTTTACATAGCGCATTTCCGACGCGAGAATCCCAAATCATCGTATCCGACGATCACTTTTTGGTACTGAAGTCTCAATATCCGACTCGTCACTCGCAACTCGCCATCCGCAGTTGCTTTTCAGGAGACCACCCCATGCAACAAGCCGTCATCGTTGACGCCATCCGCAGCCCGATGGGCCGCTCGAAGCCGGGTTCGGCTTTCACCGAACTGCATGCCACCGAATTGCTGGCCCAGGTGCTCAAGGGCCTGGTGGAGCGCAACAAGCTGGACCCGGGCCTGGTGGACGACGTCATCACGGGCTGCGTCACGCAGGCCGGCGAGCAGTCCGCCGGTCCCGGCCGCGTGGCCTGGCTGGCGGCTGGCTTTCCCGACCACGTGCCCGCCACCACCATCGACCGCAAGTGCGGCTCCAGCCAGCAGGCCGTGCACTTCGCCGCGCAGGGCATCATGGCCGGCGCCTATGACATCGTGATCGCTTGCGGCATCGAGTCGATGAGCCGCGTGCCGATGGGTTCGGCGCGCATCGGCCAGAACCCCTATGGCCCGTCGATGGAAGCGCGCTACGCACCGGGCCTGGTGTCGCAGGGCGTCTCCGCCGAACTCGTGGCCGCCAAGTACGAGCTGTCACGCGAACAGATGGACGGCTACTCGGCCCGCTCGCACGAACTGGCCGCCGCCGCGCGCGAAGCCGGCGCTTTCCGCCGCGAAATCCTGCCGATCGTGACACCCAACGGCGTGATCGAGCACGACGAGACGATTCGCCCGGGCACGTCGGTCGAAAAGCTCGGCACGCTGCAGGCTTCGTTTCGCAATGATGAACTGAGCGCGCGCTTCCCGCAGATTGGCTGGAACGTGACCGCTGGCAATGCCTCGCAGATCAGCGACGGCGCCTCGGCGATGCTGCTGATGAGCGAATCCATGGCTCAGCGCCTGGGCCTGAAGCCGCGCGCGCGCTTCGTCGCGTTCGACGTGTGCGGCGACGATCCGGTGATGATGCTGACCGCACCGATCCCGGCCAGTCAGCGCGCCATCAAGAAGAGCGGCCTGAAGCTGGACCAGATCGACCACTACGAGATCAACGAAGCGTTCGCCTGCGTGCCGCTGGCCTGGCAAAAGGCGCTGGGCGCCGACGCGGCGCGCCTGAACCCGCGTGGCGGCGCGATTGCGCTGGGCCACCCGCTCGGTGCGTCGGGCGTGCGCCTGATGACCACCATGCTGCATGCGCTCGAAGACAGCGGCGGCCGCTACGGCCTGCAGTCGATGTGCGAGGCCGGCGGCATGGCCAACGCCACCATCATCGAGCGCCTGTAAGGCGTCCGCACGGGCCGGGCTTGGTCCCGGTCCGCGCCGTATTTCCCGAACATCCGAACACCCGAATTCCTGCATCAATACCGGAGACACAAAATGAAACTGACCGCAGATATGTCCGCCGTCGTGACCGGCGGCGCGTCCGGCCTGGGCCTGGCCACTGCACGCCGCCTGATCGAGCGTGGCGTCAGCGTGGTGATTGCCGACCTGTCCGAAGAGCGCGGCAATGCCGCCCTGGACGAGCTCGGTTCCAAGGCGCGCTTCGTCAAGGCCGATGTCTGCGACACCGACCAGATGAACGCCGTCTATGACGCGGCCGAGGCGCTCGGCCCGCTGCGCGCGCTGGTGCACTGCGCCGGCCTCGGTGGCCCGCTGCGCGTGGTCGAAAAGGACGGCTCGCCCGGTTCGCTCGAGAAGTACGAGTCAATCGTGCGCATCAATCTGATCGGCACCTTCAACGCGCTGCGCCTGGGCGCCGCACGCATGGCCAAGAACGAAATGATCGACGGCGAGCGCGGTGCTTGCGTGCTGACGGCTTCGGTGGCCGCCTATGAAGGCCAGATCGGCCAGATTCCGTATGCATCGGCCAAGGCCGGCATCGTCGGCATGACGCTGGTCGCCGCGCGCGACCTGGCGCAACGCGCGATCCGCGTGTGCACCATCGCCCCGGGCCTGTTCGACACGCCGCTGCTGGCCAAGCTGCCGGAAAACGTGCGCGCCTCGCTGGGCGCCATGGTGCCGCACCCCGCGCGCCTGGGCGCGCCGGACGAGTATGCCTCGACCGCCGTGCACATCCTCGAGAACATCATGCTCAACGGCGAAACCATCCGCCTGGACGGCGCCATCCGCATGGCCCCGCGCTGAGCCGCAGGTCTCTCCTCAACCGAACACAAGGACAAGCATGAGCGAAACGCTGCAACTCGAAACACGCGGCAATATCCTGCTGATCACGATGAACCGGCCCGAGGCGCGCAACGCCATGGACTTCGAGACCGCGACGGCCCTGGCCGCCGCGCTCGACCAGCTCGAATCGCGTGACGACCTGAGCGTGGCCATCCTGACCGGCGCCGGTGGCACCTTCTGCTCGGGCATGGACCTGAAGGGCTTCCTGGCCGGCAAGCGGCCGAGCCTGCCAGGCCGTGGCTTCGGCGGCCTGACCGAGGCGCCGCCGCGCAAGGTGCTGATCGCCGCGGTCGAAGGCTATGCGCTGGCCGGCGGCTTTGAACTGGCCCTGGCGTGCGACATGATCGTGGCCTCGAAGGCGGCCAAGTTCGGCCTGCCCGAAGTCAAGCGCGGCCTGGTGGCCGGCGCCGGCGGCCTGATGCGCCTGCCGCAGCGCATGCCCTTCCACATCGCCATGGAATACGCGCTGACCGGCAATATGCTCGGCGCCGAACAGGCACATGCATACGGCCTGGTGAACCGCCTGACAGAGCCGGGCCAGGCGCTGGAAGCCGCGCTGGCGCTGGCCAGTGAAGTCGGCGCCAATGGCCCGATGGCCGTGGCCGTCAGCAAGCAGATCGTGAACGAGTCCGCCGACTGGTCGGCGGCCGAGATGTTCGAGCGCCAGCGCCCGATCGTCGCGCCGGTGTTCGCGTCGGCCGATGCCCGCGAAGGCGCTGCCGCGTTTGCAGAGAAGCGCAAGCCGGTGTGGACTGGCAAGTAAGCGGCATGAAGCGGTAATCCCTTGCCCGTGCGGCCGGCCTTTGCGCCGGCCGCATTGCCATCCACGCCTTGCAGCACCCGCACCATCAGGGCATCGAAAGTCAGCCGCGATTGAGCCGCCTACGCGGCGCCTGCGCGGCCTGACCGATAGCCGCACAGGACATTGGCCGCTGGCCGCCAGGCGGGTGCCAGGCACATTGACACCCGTCCGGCCAGCCCCTACGCTGGCTTCACCTGGTGAATTCAGCGCCTGCTTAATCCTCATGCGGCATGGCGCGAGTCCGCCGGGACAACAATAACGACCCGAGACACCCCTCCGTGCCATCCCGCTTCGACGCGCTCCGCCCGGCGCTCCCCATCCTCCTGGGCGCCTCTGTCATGTTGAGCCTGGCCATGGGCCTGCGCCAGAGCCTGGGCATCTTCATGCCGCCGCTGACGAAGGATATCGGCATTTCGGTGTCCGACTTCACCGTGGCCATTGCCGTGCAGAACCTGGCCTGGGGCCTGCTGCAGCCGCTCGCCGGGGCCTGGGCCACGCGCGTCGGGTTCCGGCCGCTGATGATGGGCGGCTCGCTGCTCTACGTGATCGGGCTGGTGCTGCTGGCCACCTCGCACGGGCTGGCCGGGGTGACGCTGGGCGCGGGCGTGGCCATTGGCGCGTCGATGGCCTGCACTGGCAGCGCGATTTCCATGGCCGTGGCGGCGCGCCCCGTGCCGGCGGCGTTGCGCAGCACGGTGCTCGGGCTGGTGTCCGGCGCCGGGTCGCTGGGTGCGCTGATTGCCGCACCGATCGGCCAGGTGATCGCGCAGTCGTTCGGCTGGCGCACCGGCATGGCGGCATTCGTCGTGCTGGCGCTGGCGATGCTCCCCGCGGCGTGGTTCGCCGGCCGGGTGGACCGTCTGCCAATCGCCACTCTGCAAGGTTCGGATCAGGACAATGCGCGCCAGGCACTGGGCAACGCATTGCGCCACGTACCGTTCCTGGTCATGGCAATGGCTTATTTCGTTTGCGGCATGCAGCTGGTCTTCCTGACCACGCACTTGCCTTCCTACCTCGATGTCTGCGGCATGGACCCGATGCTCAGCGCCAAGGCGCTCGGCGTCATCGGCGGCTTCAACGTGCTGGGCAGCATCTTCTTCGGCTGGGCCGGCGGGCGCGTCAACAAGCTGATGCTGCTGGGCTGTATCTACACCATCCGCTCGCTGGCGCTGACCTGGTATTTCTCGTCGGCGCCCACGCCTTCGAGCACGCTGGTGTTCGCAGCCGTGATGGGTTTCCTGTGGCTTGGCGTGGCACCGCTGGTGGCGGGCTGGATCGGCGAGACCTTCGGCCTGCGCTGGCAGGCCATGCTCGGCGGCGTGGCCTTCTTCAGCCACCAGATCGGCAGCTTTGTCGGCGCCTTCGGCGGTGGCCTGGTATACGACGCACTGGGGTCCTACACGCTGGCCTGGCAGGTCGGCGTGGGCCTGGGCCTGACCGCGGGCCTGGCCCAGATCGCCTTTGCCGTGGCCACGCAGCGCCGGCCGCCGGCACTGGCCACGCCATAGTCCGGCGGCACCATGACGCGCAAGGCACCATGAGCCGTCGCGCCGCGGCGGCTCAGTGCCAGGCGCTGCCGACCTGGATGTAGAAGGCGTTCTCCCCCTTGCTGTGGGCCACGTCGATGCCCATCGATACGCCGAGCTTGCGCGCGATCATGTAGCGAAAGCCCGCGCCCACGCTGTAGACATTGGTGGCATCGGCGAAGTCGTGCCAGCGCCCGTAGGCCTTGCCGGTGCCGGTGAAGCCCAGCAGCGACCAGCGCGGCGTGACATCCCACCGCAACTCCATTTCCGCCATGACGGCGTTGCGATCCTGGTAGCGGCCCTTCTGCACGCCACGCAGGTCCACGTACGGCTGCGCGTAGAACGGTATGTCGCCGGTGGAAAACCGCGTGTCGGCGCGCAGCCCGAGAATCAGCGTGCGTGCCAGCGGCAGCCAGGTGAAGCCGCGCGCGTTGTACATGTCGAAGGCCTGCGTACTGCCGAAGCCCGCGCGGGCAAACTGCACTTCCAGTTCGGCATAGGTGCCCCGGTTCGGATAGAAGATGTTGTCGCGCGAGTCATAGTCGACGACGATGCCACCCTTGCCGATGCGCTGGTTCTTTTCGACGCTGCCGAGCTCTTCGGCATTGCCGAACTTGAATGTGGTCGAGGAATCGAACAGCACATAACGCGGCCCCACATACCAGCGTGTATCACCGAGGCGAACCAGGAACTGCTGGACCAGGAATGTGCCCTGCAACTGGTAGGCGCGCGGCTGGTTCAGCAAGCCGAAGTAATCGAGCTGGGCATCGACCTTGGCGATAGCGCCAAGATAGCGGTAGCGATCGCCGTCCCAGGTGTGGAAATGGGCCAGGCCCGCAGCCCAGGTGCCGTTTTCCGTGTAGGCGCCGCCAACGACCGTGATGTTCGGCGGCGCGGGCCCCTTGCCGGATGCCTTGGCATTGGCCGCGGCCTCGGCCACCGACTCCGAGAAGTACACCAGACCGAGGCCGAAGCCGTAGCCCACGGCAGGCTCGGTGATGATGGTCGGCACCGGCAGCGCGCCCTTGTGGTTGAGCAGAAAGTCGCTCGCGTCGAACATGCCGTCTTCGGGGTCGAAGAATGAAAGGCTGCGTGCCGGCTTCGCTTCCGCCGGCGCGGCTGGCGCAGTTGGCGCAGTTGGCGCAGTTGGCGCAGTTGGCGCAGTTGGCGCAGTTGGCGCAGTTGGCGCGGCATCCTGCGCGTGCGCCGCCCCCCATGCTGACAAGCCCAGCGCCGCCAGCAGCGCAGCCAGCCGGTTCCGGGAGAATCCTGGTGGAGTATTCATGCTGGTTCGGGCGTTGCCCGGCTATTTGCCAAAGGTCATGCATTGCGGCCAGTAGACGGGTGCGCATGCGTTCTCCTTCCGCTGGTCATTGCTGGCGACTGTATCGCGGCATGCCGGCCTGGGGCGGCATGCCGTCATGAAACTTTTCGACATGGTGAATTCAATGGCGCGCGCGCGCAGCCTGGCCGAGCCTCGATGGACGGCATCACCCGTTCACCGCATATCAGCGCCGTGGCCGGCCTGACGCGCCCCGGGAGCGCAGGCTTGCGGGCGCCGGCCTGCACTACAATGCGGGCTCTCTCAGCTTCGCGAGCCACGTCTCCCGCCCATGACCACCATCGGAACCCCCCTCTCCCCTTCGGCCACCAGGGTCATGCTGCTCGGCTCCGGCGAGCTCGGCAAGGAAGTGCTGATTGCACTGCAGCGGCTCGGCGTCGAGACCATTGCCGTGGACCGCTACGAGAACGCGCCCGGCCAGCAGGTCGCCCACCATGCCCGCACCATCGCCATGAGCGATCCGGAGCAGCTCAAGGCGCTGATCGAAGCGGAAAAGCCGCAGCTCGTGGTACCCGAAATCGAAGCCATCGCCACGCCGATGCTCGAGTCGCTGGAAACCGCCGGCGTGGTGCGCGTGATCCCGACGGCACGGGCCGCGCGCCTCACCATGGACCGCGAAGGCATCCGCCGGCTCGCGGCCGAAACCCTGGGCGTGGCAACCAGCGCGTACAAGTTCTGCGATTCGCTGGAAGAACTGCAGGCCGCGATCGATGGCGGCATCGGCTACCCGTGCGTGGTCAAGCCGGTCATGAGCAGCTCGGGCAAGGGCCAGAGCAAGATCGACGGGCCTGAAGGCGTCAAGGCCGCATGGGACTACGCAATGGCCGGCGGCCGCGTCAGTCACGGCCGCGTGATCGTGGAAGGCTTCATCGACTTCGACTACGAGATCACGCTGCTGACGGTGCGCGCGCTCGACGCGGACGGCCAGGTCGAGACGCAGTTCTGCGCGCCCATCGGCCACGTGCAGGTGAGCGGCGACTACGTCGAAAGCTGGCAGCCGCACCCGATGCACCCGGCGGCGCTCGAGCAAGCCCAGGACATTGCCCGCGCGGTCACCTCGGACCTCGGCGGACAGGGCCTGTTCGGCGTGGAGCTGTTCGTCAAGGGCGAGCAGGTCTGGTTCAGCGAGGTCAGCCCGCGCCCGCACGATACCGGCATGGTCACCATGGCCACGCAATGGCAGAACGAATTCGAGCTGCACGCGCGCGCCATCCTGGGCCTGCCGGTCAGCACGGCACTGAAGAGCCCTGGCGCCAGCGCCGTCATCTACGGCGGCGTGGACACGCAGGGCGTGGTGTTTGACGGCGTGGACGAGGCGCTGCGCGTGCCGCAGACCGAGGTGCGCCTGTTCGGCAAGCCGGAGAGCTTCGCCAGGCGCCGCATGGGCGTGGCGCTGGCCTATGCCGACGACGTCGACACGGCACGCGAGCGCGCCAAGGAAGCGGCCCGGCGCGTCAAGCCGCGCGCGGCAGGCTGAGGGCTATCGCGCCGGTGATGCCTTCTCGGGCATCGCCGCTTGCACCGCGGCGATCTGCGCCGCGGCCAGCACGGGGTTGACGCGCGCCCCGGTCAGGTCCGCGCCCGACGGCGCCTGGTACAGGCGCAGGCTCAGTTCGGGCAGGATCGCCAGCAGGTGGTCGAACAGGTCGCCCTGGATGCGTTCGTAGTCCATCCACGCGGTCAGCCGCGTGAAGCAGTAGACCTCCACCGGAATGCCGTGCGAATCGGGCTCCATCATGCGCACGTTGAGCAGCAGATCCTGGTGGATTTCCGGGTGGGCCTTCAGGTAGGCAATGCCATAGGCGCGAAACGTGCCGATATTGGTCAGGCGCCGGCGATTGACCGGATCGCTGCCTGCCGTGATCAGCAGCCGGTTAGCCTCGTCGACCTCGGCCTGCTTTTGTTCCAGGTAGTCGTGCAGCAGCCGGAAGCGCATCAGCGCGTGGACTTCGTCGTCGCTCAGGAAACGCACGCTGCCGGCATCGAGGCGCAGCGTGCGCTTGATGCGCCGCGCGCCGGATTCGAACATCTGGCGGTAATTGCGGTAGCTTTCCGAGAACAACTTGTAGGTCGGCACCGTGGTCACGGTGTTGTCCCAGTTCTGCACCTTCACCGTATGCAGGGCGATGTCCTTGACGTAGCCGTCAGCATTGCATTGCGGCATCTCGATCCAGTCGCCGATGCGCAGCATGTCGTTCGAGGTCAGTTGCGTGCTGGCCACCAGCGACAGCAGCGTGTCCTTGAACACCAGCAGCAGCACCGCGGACAGCGCGCCGATTCCCGACAGCATCCACAGCGGCGAGCGGTCGATCAGGATCGACAGCACCAGTACGCCGCACACCAGCCACAGGCCGAGGCGCCCCACCTGCACATAGCCCTTGATCGAGCGCGTCTGCGCGCGCGTGCTGCCGGCATAGACGTCCTGCCAGGCGCCCAGCCCGCCGATCATCATCATGAAGAGGCAGACCCACGTGCCCGCGTGCGTGATCCGCTCGACGGCCTGCGCGTAACGGCCGATATTCGGCACCTCCCCGGCGCCCACGGTAATCACGGCGAACCACACGGCATAGCCGAAGCGGCGGTACAGCCGGTGACGCATCAGCGCCTTGCTCCAGCGTCCGTTGCCGGCAATCACCAGCAGCCGGTGCGCGATGCGCGAGACTACCTTGGCCACCAGCCACTGGGCCACGGTGGCGCCCAGTATGAGGATCGCCATGTAGACGAGGTTCTGCGCCCAGGGACGGGTGGGCATGTAATGCTGGATCAGGTCCGGCAGGGCATCGAAATCCATGTCACGTGGGGAAAGCAGCTGACTCAGCCGCACAGTGTACAAAAATGCGGCGGCCCTGCCCCTAATGCCGTTCAGTTAACACCGTCGTTCCCGCGAAGGCGGGAACCCAGTGACTTCAAAAGACGCTGGATTCCCGCCTTCGCGGGAATGACAGTGGTGGTTGATACCTTAACTGAACACCATAAGCGGCCCTGCCCCAGCCTGCCGTGGCCGCAGCAGCGGTACGCACCCTGACCTGCGCGGCAGCGCGCGCGTCCGGGCCTTCAGCGACTTCGTGCTGACTAAGCGCCGGGCATCGCCGTGGCTTTTACCTGCGTCGCGCCAGGCTGGCCCTGCCCGGCGTAGACAGCCAGCAGCTGCTCGTCGGTAAAGCCCCAGTCGGCCGGGTCTTCAAAGGCCACCACGGCATCGCCGCTATGGCGCAGATCGATGATCTCCGGCGTCAGCGGGCTCGACTCCGGCACCGAGAAGAACGCCATCACGCGCGGACGCAGCGGCTCGGACTCATGCTGGGCGCACACCACCGCCAGCCGGGTCCACCGCCGCCGCAGCACCGTGCCGCGCGGGTAGACGCCCCTAGTACACGTAAAGGGCTGGAACGCGCGGCGATCCAACAGCGTGTCCCATCGCCCAGGCTTTGCGTCCCTTGCGCGCGCCGGCCACCATGCCGGCCGCCCGGGGCGGCCCGGCGGCCGTGAGGCATCGGCCTTGCCGACCCCGACGCTCGCGGCAGTGCCTCGG